>Ga0209780_1002147_pt1 | contig 13767 bp, 8 predicted proteins | sample WorMetexBAHAMAS2_FD_187384 | JGI IMG/M metagenome (GOLD analysis project Ga0209780, IMG submission 187384) | Marine gutless worms symbiont microbial communities from Max Planck institute for Marine Microbiology, Germany - Inanidrilus exumae... | ecosystem: Host-associated > Annelida > Digestive... | reverse complement strand
GTATTAGTATTACGTAACGGACATTAGCTGGACTGCTAGAGCTGTGAGACATTTGTTCTGTATATTACCAGCACTTCTTCAACACTGTTGTGAATGGATTTTTGTTAGCCGTTGTAACGTGTCACGTTTTAACATTATGATGTGCTGATTTCGGTCATTTCAGCTCGTGTCAATTTCTCTCAACGGTTATTATTTCGAATAAAGTATGCTATTAATTTGTCGGAAGCGTTAACACTGAATAGAACTTTCGACGGCGGTAGGTCTAGAGGTCACATGACTTGTTGCAGTGGGCGATAGGCTTGTAGCAGCTGCGCGGCGGCGTAGGTTATTCGTGCTGAACGCAGAGGACGCAGCTATTGTGCCCAGTTATCTAGCGCCCGTCGAGGGTATACGTATGTATCTTCTTAACCGGAAAACCCTACGTGGCACGAGTTAACGCGAAATCTTGCAGTTGGTGATTTCATTGGCGCCAGCATAAGACGTTCAAGGGGTCAACGGCGCCGTATAATTTTTTTACAATACTTTGTGTTCAAAAGTTTGTTATGATGTTGTTTTGGTTTTTTTAAGAGTATCGATCGGGTTAGTTTTAACTTAGTTACCGCTAATATTGTGTTCTCTGGCTCTTAAGAACGCAATCCAAAACCTATGCTTACAACTGTGACACTGAAATTTGTCAAGAAGTTTATTCCGCCTAATTCTTAAAGATAAGACGTTTTTGTGCATCGTGCAAATAGACAATTCTTGTAAATGATACAATGCACTTTTTAACATGCTGTTCTGATTTCAGCCAATTTGATTTGTTGCGATATCTTAGCCTTGCGGTATCTTAGATAGGCCTACAGCAGTGCAATTTAGTGCTATCCGAACTTGCATGCATAGATTTTAACTTAATACTACGTCATATTTACACGAACATTGTAGACCTAAACTATTTCAGACAGCAATATACCCGATAATTTAAGAAGATTGCTGACCCTTAAAATTCAAGACGCCCCCCTGGGTGGTTTAGCACTAATCACAGTCGACGGCCCGCGAAAGCCATTATTTCTGTTGGCACCGATAGACCATTTGTTGTTACGCACTCTTCTGTGATCGTAGGCCCCCTATCACTGGCGCACGTAGAATCACTTGGACCAATACATCAATGTCAGTAACATACATTAGACTAGAAGAGTCCTACCGCAAAGACGCACCGACCATTTTGCGTTACTTATTTACTGTTTCCAATTCAGGTATGATTTTTTTTCAGCCACGTTGCCGAAAATGTATCCCAATTTCACTTTCACTTTAAGCCGATAAAAGCATACTTACCGCTTGTGACCTCGAATTGGGACATATGACCTTGAACTATGAACTTTACCTACACATTAATCACCGTGCCGAATATCTAGATCAAACGTTATTTTGTTCAACGGTTATTGTTGGAACACAGACAAACACACACAGTTGACGACTGCTCTACACGGCTACAGTGTGGTCAGTAAAAAAGAACTGATAACTTCAACCAGTGTCTTCATTGCCAAACAGTATAGTTCGCAGTGTTTCGACCGTAGAGCAAATCTTTTCATTTTACGCCAACAGTTGTGGCTATTGCTCTGTAAGAGAATTGTTGATCTTGCTCTTCCAGCCAGCAATTTGACCTGCCATTTGCGTCCTTTCATGAATTTCTTTCCCTTTTATGCTTTTATAATGTAAGTAAACAAGTAAGTAAGTAAATTCATACACAGCGCCTATAAATGTAGGGTTGGTATTTGACAAAAATTTTCAATGTTATTTTATAAACTGAAGGAATTCATGAAAGGACACAAATTTGCCGACGAGACGATGTTAGCTGCACGGCAAATTGCTAGCTGGAAGAGCAAGATCAACAATTTTTCTAAAACGGAATCCGTCGAGCTTTGTACAAATGCTGGACCAAGTGCATTTCAGTTGCAGGAGTCTATGTTGAAAAGTGTCAAAATATGATGTACACATCTTGTGACTAACTGTGTCAATCTACGAACTGTTTGAACGCTCCTCGCATATACATACATCGCGCTTTCCGTCTGCGGCATAGAAGCCTCGTGTTTCCGGCGAAGACTACAGCAGCAGGCCAACCAGAATATACGCAAACGTTTAGCTGACGCCTTGCAGACACGTCGGCGTCCTGCAGCGCGCATAAACTGCCACTTTTGTCGCGATACGACACCGACGCACCACGAACGACGATATCTGCATGTATGGTCGCCACAGCCGCCTTGATCACATTGTCCAGGCGACGTCCCAGCCTGGAATGTGGACAGCATAATGCCGTATCACGTCGGCGACGCTGTAGATCCACATTAACGGCGGCCGTAACGCTGTCGACGTCGTATGATCGTTTACACGCACAGATAACCAACGCCTATGACAGTCGTGTTATTGTGGCGTTTCGTCACTGTACATATACGGTCCCCGCTGTCGCCAACATGCTGCCTATAGTCCGTATAGTTACCCATGCCGACGACAGTTGCGTGGATAGGACTTTCATCGGCGTTTGTTTGTTTGTCTGTCTGTCTGTTTTTCCACACGATATCTCAAAAACCGATGCAACTAGGATCGCCGAACTTGTCATAGACATGTTCCACGGCGAATCCGGGAAATCAATTTATTTCGGGGTGAAAGGGTCAAAGGTCGAGGTCACCAGGCACAAAAACAGTGCTTACATGGGTTATTGCGCTCTTGTGAGTGCTGGCTTCTTCTAATTGTTCCGTACGTTCGAAACAGTTTTCATCTTTGATGAAAAAATCGTGATTTTTAACTATTTTTATTCCTTCAACGATTTTCTCGTTTTCCAATTTTTCGATGTTATCATTTCTGCAACCAATAAATGTCTATTTTATATGATTTCATACCATAAAGGCGACAGCAACATTCATAAATACGAGACAGTAGTGTGTGGGTCACTGCGATAAATACATGTACTTATACGCAGGTGTACACAACGCAAAATAAAAACGATTTTTAGCTATTTTCAATGAAGGTACGGAACAACTAAGGTCCTTGTCATTCAGTAACTGGAATGCACAAACATTCCTTGGAATGGTTATTGCGTTGGTATTGCGGACAAAATTGCAGTATATATAACGCGCAATGGCTCAAGCGCCAGACAAGTTGCAGTAGGAGACAACATACTTCACTCCCGGTGCCGCCACCTAGCGAATTGAACACAAAACATACGCGTCGTTTTTGACTCTTGCCTATTTTGTCAATTATATGAAAATATGACGTCGTCCACAAAACCGAAATTACATAACGTATCTCATTTCCATCAGAGGAGGACCGAGCGTCTGAGCCACGCCACAGGTAATAAGTACAAAAATAACTGAAATTTGGACTGTACGTTTTGAGATATGCAAGCAAACAGATAGACAAAAAACAGACATATAAATATACAGACACTCTGATCGCAAATCTGCACCCTACCCGGGGACGAAGTAGAAATTGAACAGGTCAAAATTCCGCCGCTCTAGGTGACCGCCCAGTGCGACCGCCACACTTCATAATCCCCACCCGCCACCGTTGTTCTTTCTTCATGCGTTGTTTCATGGTTGTGAAGCTCAAACAATTTGCAATAAAGTTAACAAAGTTCGAGAAAGTTCGGAATCTAACAGTCACTCAGAACTCTAATCAAATGCCCAGTCAGTGGTGTCCGAATTTATTTGACTTTATCCTCGAAAGACAGATACAACGTCACTGCAAATGTTAGTGTTGAATTTATGTAGCGCACAGTCGCAATGCCTTTAATGCGCTGTATACGCTACAAGTTTTTAGATCTCGCCGGAAACTGCCAAAAGAACGTGTCGGACCACGAACAGTTTCCGGTAGCAAATTCCGGGCCATTGGGTCAGCCACAGAGAAGGCCCGACAACCAAACATCGAATGCCGATGACTCGTGTACGAACAGTCGGTGGACTATAAATGCTGCCGACAGGCAATTGCGGAGATCGGTATGCAGCATTCCATCATGTATTGTCCAGCCTTTGACTGCAGACACTCGTGGACGGCTGCGCAGCCGCAGAGTTACTACTGCCCTCGCTGAGGAACATCCAGATGAAGGTCGTGAGTGTGTGTTTCGCCGACGATATACGATATATATGCTGGCGTTTGTCGGTAATGGACTTGGCGCCCCAGTGATAATTGCGTTGCAGTATAGTCCACACGTGACGTCACGCCGACGCGGCGTCAATTTTATGTCGGACAATAATTCTGAACACCCACGTTGGAAACATGCTTGTCGAAACATGCAATACACACATACTTATAATTAACTGCAAATTAGTACAACGCTGCATGACACAAGAGCTAGACACTAGCACAGACAAAAATTTAATAATCAAATTCTACGCCATAAACCTTCCAAAACGAATCTTACAAACCACCGAACAGCAGCGCACGTATTATTACCTGAAAAGGATTGATATTAGAATCGATAACACTTTGTAGCCCACCCAGCATCGCATGTTGACAGTTGAATGGCTTATGTTTTGCTATGTTACTTTCTGTCATTCTCTTTTTTGTGGTTCCTCAGAGATCAATTATCTCAGAATATACTGGAATGATCTTCGCCAAATTTTCAGGACATGTAGAACTATAGGTGGGCATGATAAAAGTGGCCTTCTTTTTGTGATCGCTCACACGTTGCTATGGTAACCGATTTTTGGCGCGAATTAGCGAAAACTGGCGTGCCCCACATTCATTCTGTGCGCTGGCATTCATGAGCGGATGGAAAGATAGCAACACTGCCGATGGCACCTCTACGTCTGTTAAAAATTTGTTGAACTTTGGTTCAGTAAACTCTGAGTTTTGCAGGCGCAGACAAACTACACGCTGCGCTTTGCAACGCATTTTTATTTAATCAAATTCGCCAGAAAGCTCCTATAGTCGATGCAGATGCCAAAAGCTTACGGATCGCTAATGAGGCTGCGCCATGGGCGGGCTCACGTTAGGCTTTGCCACGCATGTACTTCAGCAAAGTAAAAATAACAAGATGCCATCGGAGACGGCAGACTGTGCCTCCGGGGCCGCCACCTTTTGTCGAAGTAGAGAAAACAAAAAAGTCGTCTTTGATTCTGGCCATTTCGCGCCATTATGTGAAAAAATTACGTCATCCGAAAAACCGGAATTAAATAACACATTGCATTACTGTCAGTGGAGGACCGAGCCACCTCCACAGGTAACATGTACAGAAAATTTGGTAAAAGTTGAACGTGTGGTTTGTGAGATATGCGAGCGGACAGACAGACAGACACACAGACTGGTAGACACACAGACACGCTGACTGCAATACTTTGCACCATACCGGAGGCGAAGAAAGAATAATAAGAAGAACAGTAAGAATAATAATTAATTAATTATCTCAAAAGTGTCGTTAAGAACCTGCAGCTCAGCGATCGGAATTGCTATGGTCTGTCACAATGGTGTATCGGTATGACGAAAACTCCATCTATTTGAAACACAATCAGACCAGTCCGCACCACATGATGTGTTTTCAAACTTTTTGTTGTACATTCTGTCTAAAAACCATACACTTGACTTTTGATCACAACTTCAGCAAATGTAGATCGACTATGACAATTTTTATTGTTATTAGATCAACAACTTCCCCAACAGCTGATCTGAGGTGTTAATTTGACACTGTTCTGGCGTCTCTAGTGGTAGAAGTTGAACGCCGGTATAGGCTATACAACTAAATCTTTCCATGGCCCTGCAACGTCTTCTTACATTGCACAGCTGAATAGTTTTTTTATTATGACAACCGGCCTATACTATTTCGTTCATTCACAACATTTGCTGCCATGTTCGTCAATTTTGACAAATTTCCAGCGCATTCGCGCGTAAATTGCGGCACAACCTAGATCTACAGATTTCGAAAAGTGGCAGAACGATTGAAAGGACATATATTCCCATAAAAAGCGGAACGCCCAGTCCATATGGACCTTTAAACGCCGACACTGTTTGTGTCGACGTAACGCACTGTCGCTGAAAGGCAAATTAAGTAGCGCCGAAAACGTGACGGACAAATAGGCCAATTAATAATATAACAAACAGCAGGCAAACTTCGGCACGTGTTATGTAGAGGCACGTGCTTACCGTCTAGAACAACAGAATGCAGGGCGGGCTCAAGCTGGGCTTTGCCAAGCATCTAGTGACTAGTGAGATCTACAACTGCCGTCTAGTTTTCTCGAATCCAGTCATTTATTTCGGCGCTGTGGCCTCCAAAAATGGGGGACACACTACCGCGGTAAATTCCCTAGTACTTTCGTACCTTCTGAGCGAGATTGACCGTGCTTGACAAGTAAGTAACAACAATAAATTTTGAGAATTTCTTAGGAATCGATTAGACTTCCGACACTGACAATTTGCAGGGTCCTATACCCACACCCATACAGCGATGAAGGTGAAATTCGGCGCGGAAAAGCGGACCTGCGGTGTTTCTCTTTTGTCGGTGCAACGTAACAACGCGTCGCCAATGCGGCGCGAAAAAGTCGAAATACCGCCCTTCGAGAAAATGTAATACCGGCAGTTTCTCTAAATTGGTGGATATTTTCCATCGACAAGGACAAGTTACGGCGACAGGAGTTTTGCCGTTAGTGGAACAGCCACGTGGAATAGCTTACCTGTGGCATTGGGATCAAGTGACGCTGCAGAGAAGACTTTCAGTAGACATTTGAAGACGTTTGAAGACATTTTTGTGTAGCTGTCTTGACAACTAGTTATGTAGATAATTGTAGACAGTTTGGCTACCATGCTGCTATTTCTGCCGCAATAGAGCATGTGCGGCCCTTTAGGAGATCTTGCGCTTTACAGACGTCCTTAATAATAAATAACAAGGCAATCGTATGTATCAGACTTCGCCCGCGGTGTACAATCTCACCCCCCTTCGCGGCAGATAATAGACTTGTCCAATGCTTGCAATCAAGCGTCTGTCCCTATCTGGACCATTATAATTCTCAGCGGCTCGATTCTCCCTTAACTCTATATACTTCTTTAACCTAAGTTCCATAAACGCTAGATTAACTTCGCTTTCCTACGTTCGTGCATCAAAGTACATTGTTTCACGGCCAACGTTCACCGTTACCATAGTAACACTAGCTACGGCCACCTGCGTTTCGGTAATTCTTACCATTAATCGTCAAATTTCTCCGTTCCTCTTTTACTTTATTTTGCAAATAATTTCGAAATAGTTAGTCAAAATTATGCCCTTTGATAATAGGAAATTAAATTCTGTCCGACTTTACGGTAAATAAGTAAATTTAAGCGAAATGCTTAAAGTTGCCAGTTGCTTCGACATTGCTGCTTTGATATTGTTGCTGGCGTGCACCGGGCTTTATGGAGATATCCTCGCGGAGAGACAGACAGACAGACGGATAGACACATATACACAGACAAACACACACACACTGACAGGCTTATCATAATACTTTGCAACCGCTCCCGCGGGCGAAGTATTAATAATAATTTTTGAGAACACAGTGAAAGCAAACTGATACTTTCTTCCGAATACCGAAAACTTCTGTCAGATTTCGTGGATGTTACGAGGTGTTAAAGAAACTGTCGTCAAATGCTTGGCGCGCGGGGCAACAGCAGTGCATCGGGAATGTGACGGATAGCTATCGCGTGGTCTTACGACCGGTGTTACGACCTTCTGTTCGTCGGAGGCTGCCGACCATCGCATGCCATCCGGCGATGATAACGTCTCTTATACATTATTCAATAACAAATTATCCACTATTATGATCTTGGACGCGCGGCACGTCTCAGTCATTATTCCGTGAACAGGAATTCTTGCCTGTCGCAGAAAAAAAATCGCGCTAGTGCTTCGCATTGTAATGAAAATGTACTGTACACGGCGTGCGTGGATAAAACGACCCCATCACATAAACTGCAATTTTTCTGGAGCGACTCAAGTAACTTGCAGACAGCACCAATTGCTAGTATATTTCACCTCCATCTGACCACATTTTACTACATTCTAGCAAAATGTAGCGAAAATGTGCCAGCGAAATCTGCAAGTAGACTATTTTCAGTTCGGTAATGGACTGCATCAGCGTATATTTACAGAAATGATGAGTAGTGATACTCGAAAGTACAGCGTCAAAAACAGTGAAAACGACAGCTTGCTGTTTACTAGTTCGACAGCTTAACTTACGCCTGAAATAATTGCTTTTGATAGCTCAGAACAGATTGGCGGTTTACCTCATTTTGGCAACTGATCCCACGTGATATCTTTAAACCCGGTTGTCTGCGAGCGAAATGGATACATGAGCTCCGCCGGAACAACCCGATCATCGCGGGGCCTTTGACGACAAACCTCGGCGGAGGTCACTGGAAAACAACGCTACGCTCCAAGCTGACTTTGCGTCGACGACGACGACCACCACGTATAAACTAAGCCTAGCTTACATCACATCCCGGGAACTGAACTGAACTGAATTGGGGTCCGTGTGTCTATCGTTATTATGATTTTCTCACAAAAACGAAACGTGGAATATGAACATCAACTTTCATTTTCAAATTCAAACTGGTGTCTTATTACGTAACCGATTATAATCACTGAGATTTCTCACTTTGTCGTCACTTATGAATGATTTTCCATTTATCGTACGTTTTAACGTTTCTTAATTATTTCCTTTTTTATTGAACATTCAATAACAGGTTACCCTAAATCTATAGTGACGTTGTGTGTGGAGTCATTCGCCCACGCGCCCGGCGGCCGGCCCTCACGCCCGCCGGTAGCGTTACAGACGACGACAGACGACAGACGACGCCGACAGACGACGACGGAAGGGCCAGTAATAAATGACGCGGTTTTTACAGGCGCGGTCCTCATCCCGTCATCCAACCAACAGGGTCAAAGGAAAGCGGCCCGGAGCGCCGAACGTCGGAATGCCGAACGCGTCGAACTCCTGGAATGCCCGACAGGCTTATGGTTAGGTTTAGGGATAGGGTTTATAAGGGTTATTAACGTTAGAGTTAAAGGTTACGATTAGGATTAGTGTTAATCCTGTTCGGCATTCCAAGCGTTCGTCACGTTCGGCATTTCGGCGTTCGACATTCCGGCCTCTAACCACTGAACTATAGTAACGACCCAATTTCAATAAATCGTGCATGCGCCTTATGCATTGCTATAGTCTTCTTGCGCAGTACATTTCGTTTAGATTATCTCGTCATAAAGTGGTAACTTCGGAGACGATACTGGAGCAATTTTGATACAGTGCGCCAGAGTGACTGACGGGCGATCGTCGAGAAAATATACAGCGCGGTAAAAAAAACTATCTATAATCATTCCAAACTTTTTTATACTTTGCTTCTATTGGTTTTAAAATTAAGGCAAACTATCGGCTGTAGAAAGAGGTAATGCTAAAGTACGTATAGTCTAAATTTGTTCACAGATTTTTCGTTTTTTTCTGCCCCGTACGGGCTCCGGCGCTATGTATGCGCCTTGATTCATTTGTCGATTCCGGTTCTATATAAATCGTTAGCTTACTTACTTCCTTACTCATTTACTTTCTTCCTTACTTATTTACTTCCTTACTTGCCTACTTCCTTAAGAATCGGCCCGTTCCGTTTTCAGGCCGAAGATCGTAAGAAGAAACCAGACCTGGGGCCCGATTTACAAAAAATCTTATGACAAACTTAGGGTAAAGTGTGACTTAGGATAATCTTAAGATAAAACTTATGCAAAACTTAAGAAGATCAACTTAATAAGAGAAATGCAATTTCTCAAAAATAACTTAACATTTCTTCATAAAATTGTCCGCATGTATATAGGAAGAACTTAGTAAGTTATAAGATTGCTTCGATTTTTTCTAAGATTTTTTTGTAAATCGGGCCCCTGGTTTTAGTTTTTTTGTGTTTATTCGGAGTTGCAGTATGTTTTGGTACGGATGCATGCTTGCTTTTGTTGTGTTTGATTTAGTTTTTCAGTGCTAAGCCAAGAGACTAGCTGCGAAGAACGTCTCCAAAATTATCTATTTTGTGTCTGGTGGAACGTAAAACCTTAACTCAATCAATCAACTCCGCTTCATTGTTTCGCGTTGACCTTACGCGATGGCCCTCGTCGTACTTAAAATTTTAATCAAGTCGGCAGTCAGCAACAGGCCGCAGCAGGTCTAATGATGTATGCCCGTCTATAGCTGCTGCTGCAGCTGAAGTTAGGACTTCGGACTCTATGCTTTGTCTGCGCATCCAGCGGGATCTCATCAATAACCACAGGGACCACCTATAGTTGACTGCAGCACTGATGACTTATTTACCACTGTCAGACGTTCGTATGAATGGTCTAAAATAAATATTTAACCATTCAGCTCTTAGGTGGCAATATGTTTTAATCAGTAGCCTACAGGCAGCAATGTGTCCAACGCGACGATACCGCATCCATTCCTGCAATTAAACGCCTGAATGGCTCGGTTGTTTAGAGGATCATTGTCGGTCTTCGTGCCGATAAAACGTTATTGCATGGCCAGCCTCCCAAAGTAGTAGTAATAATAGTAGAAATGAATATTATTTAGGTGGCCTTAATGCACTGCTGCTGCAAGACCACCCAAAGAGGCCACACTGCAGCCCGTCAGTCCATCCGTGCGTCTGTCCCGTGTCATTTATTGGCGCCGTAATTTAGATCAAAAGTTCAGAGGTCAGCGGTCAAGGTCAACAGGCCATATAGCTTAGAGCACCGCGAGACACAATGGTTCGTAACTCGAGAACGGAAATTCGTAAACATTTCGGTACATGGCTTTGAATGGTGATTAGTCTTTGTTTTAGGAGCCGGGTATCCGGTTGCAGTTACCCGGGTACACGGACCCGGTTTTAACATTCTATTGAGTAAGCAAGTAAGTAAAATGAAAATGCGACTACATGTAAATGGCGTCAAAACGGCTTTACATGCTAACAAAAATCGAATGACAAACTCTTTAAAATTACAGATGCTTTGAAATACTGCCGGAAACTTATGAACAGACGAAAATATAGGTGAAACTGGCTGTAATTTGTACGTGAATAATTTGTGTGTGACTTACGCTCGTGTGTTCTGATGCATTTTAGGGCCTATGTCTTCCTTTTAGTCTTGCGCTGCTTGGACGTTATAAATATGTGGTAATAAATATATTGTTGTCTGTTTACTGTCTGAGGAAGTCAAGAGCGTAACGTACATTACATAGAAGTTATTTATAGTGGAGCTAAAGTGTGAACGGTTAAACTACATAGAGCTGATATAGAGCACCTTGGCAGCAGTTCGAGTTGATGCAACGTCGCTCTTAAAAAGGCAGAAGTTATCATACTTGCCCCAAGCAACACTAACGAGATCGGATACCGAATGTAATTTTGTTCTGGTAGGCTTAATTCTGTGGCATTAACAGTAAATTAGTTGGAAACTGCCTGACCTTCAGTAGTGTTTCATCGCGCATTCGTTACGAATTCATGAGTCAAGTGGCGGTGCGGCATAGTGGTAACGTCGTTGGTCTCGATCAACGAAGTTAACCTACTCTGAGCCAGGTTAGTACTGGGATGAGTGACCGTGTACGAATTCGACTCTCGGAGGCGGCACTTTATTTCAGTATGTAAGCAACCACCCCGGTTGACTCAGCCGTCTACCCTCCGTGGGACGGTAAAATGAGTACCAGCCAAAGAGCAGTGATGCTATGCGGCTGGGCAGGCATGGTGTAATTTGCAGGTAAAACTGTGTGATCCATGTCTGAGCGAATTAGAGGTAGTTACGACGATGCGCTATACAAATCGATGTATACTTCACTTTACTTTACTTGCACACATATACAATTAGTTGTATTGTTACGCTGGCCGCCTCTAGCCGAAAACGTAATGTAGTGGTCTGGCGTCCGTCCCTCTGTCCGTCTGTCTGTCTGTGACTCACCAGGGAGCAGCAAGCGACGCGCGGCCAGCGTACATTTCGGCCCTACAATAAAGAAAACCGTCATACTTATTCATCCGCCTGTAACTCATACCGCTATAAATATCGTTATAAATCAGCGTTTCAGAGAATTGTGTAGTTCGCTAAAGCGGTGATATTTATAGCAATTGACAATTAATAACGAAGATAATCACAACGATAACAATTCGCACGTAGGTTACAAGAGAAACACTCGACAGATCTTCGTTTCAGTTTTACCTGTGTCCAGTGAAAGTATGATATATTCAGTTCAGTAAGTAAAAACATGATCGATGGTTAGCACCGACTGCGGCCACTGCATCACGATGGCGACCGCATGGGAATTACAACGGACAAGCGTGAATGTTTGTCGTATGGTAATCATCCATGTCTATATCGCCAAAACATGTACGTATAGACAACTACCCAGTGGCGTAACTTTGGTCTAAAAAGTGGGAGGACTATGCTCGAGATGTACTTATAAAGTGGGTGGGGTCCGTCCCCCACTCCAAAAAGTGTGGGTCCGGATCCCCAGTCTCCCTCTGAAATTACGCCTATGCGAAACTACCATCATAATATTAATGATCAGGCCTAAGATACATCCCCTCTGCAACAAAACCCTCGAAAATCAACAAAACCCTCGAAAATCTCCATGAAATAATTCCACCGATATTGAAACCTGTTACTACATTATTTTCTTTCGCAAATTCTAAAACTGCAAGTACAACTTATGAAGAAACCTGCTATCTATGATGGTGACCACTCGTAAAAACGGCTACACATTCTGAACGTTAGGAGCAACTCCATCAACTGAAAGCGTTTATCAAGCGACATCCTAGATTTATCAGTTAACTGAAACTGGAAAAAATAATAAAAATGAAACCAAAACTAAAGCTGTAATATTATTTTCAGTTAACTAACTGTAAAAATATCATCAAGACTGAAAAATATGACACATGAAATATGTTGCTGCAAGTTTCACAAGGTAACACTACTGTCCCGCCGCGTGCTGCCCCCTGGTGAGTTACACTGCGCCGTAGAGTGTTACAGACGACGACTACAGACGCCAGCGACCGTTACTAGTCTGTCCCTACACTATGTGTAGGCGGACCAGTAATAATGAAGTGTCGGTGGGTGGAGAGGATGCTGCTGGAAGTGCCGAAAACTGTCGTTTTATGTATGCGAGCATGACACTTCAGCGTGCTATAGTTTATGTACGTCCCCTATACGGTCACGGTATACCATCGTTCACAAAGGGACTCTGTACACTATGCCCCCAAAATGCAAAGCTAGCTTATCAATATGTTGTGTTGCAATTAGTCAATAGCAAATGTATGCCAGTTTTTAGCGAACGTGATACGTTACGTTCGCTGATTGTCGTCGCGAATCCGTCTGTCGTCTGTCGTCTGTCGTCTGTGACTTTGGTGCACCCTACTCAGGCGGTTGAACTTTTCGGCATTTTTTTCACCATACGATAGCCCAGGGACTCTACTTTTTTGGTGCCAAAAATCGTTGGTGGGGACGCCCCTTTCCCCCTGAAATTTTCGTTCAAAGTGACCGACCCCCATTTCAAATAGCAAAATTTCGACCAATATCGGCTCATAGCGCCTCAATCGTGATAGCTAGCGAACAAAGTTCAATTATCACCTATAGGAAGTCGACCACGCGCTTTCCAACGAGCCATAGATGAACCGTGTACGTTACCCCTAAGTCCCCCAATAGGTGGCACAAAAACGCGATATCGCTGTTTGTGCCAATAGAATTCAACTTCTCTCGAAAAAAGTCTGCTACAAAGTTTCTTTGTATGAAAACTTCCAGCGGCAAAGTTGTAGCTACATCATTCTCCTATCCAACGGTCCATAGAT
>Ga0209780_1002146_pt1 | contig 13768 bp, 10 predicted proteins | sample WorMetexBAHAMAS2_FD_187384 | JGI IMG/M metagenome (GOLD analysis project Ga0209780, IMG submission 187384) | Marine gutless worms symbiont microbial communities from Max Planck institute for Marine Microbiology, Germany - Inanidrilus exumae... | ecosystem: Host-associated > Annelida > Digestive... | reverse complement strand
CTGATGCATTAGTTTATACGGACGTTCTTAATGACTTCTATATTCGGCATCACCAGGTGTGCTGCTGGTCGCCAAAATCGGACGCGTGTTATTCTAGGAGTTGATAAATTAGTTTATATTCCGGGGGCGATTCTGCGTCACGTTGGCAGCGTTCCATTCTTAGTCATTCCAGGTGCGAGAGCAATCAATCAAACCGCACTATCGTTATCTTTCTAAATGTGAACGCCTTGCTATTGTAGGCATAAACGAAAGTGATAAATTGCGCGCCGGGGCGTTGACGCGGCGTCCGCCGGCGGCGCCTGATCGACGTCGTGGTCGTCTACGTTGTGCTGTTGCGCGGTACGTGTCGGTATGTGTCAGTCACGTCGATGCCGACCAATCCCGCTCAGTGGGCATGGCTACGTGAATGTTTTCGACCAATAACAGTCGTTTGTGTTTCAAGCCCCACTATGACACTACTTAGGCCTAATTTTGTTCTTTGAATGTTTAGTGGGCTATTGTAGAACTAAATTATTATTTGCTATAATATCTGCATATAGCGTTAGGCCTAACATTTACAGGAGATATCAATCCTGTGTGCCAAAAATTCTGGCTTACGATACACACGCGATTAGGCCTATCTAGGCCTAAAATGGCATACGATGTCATATTGGAAAGTCGATACGATACGATTATTACGATACGATTCGATGCGTTAGACGTACGTGCGCTCAAAATCTGACTAGATGGCCAGCTTAATCTAGCGCACGGCATAGAAACGAAAATATAAGGAAAAACTTAAAAAAACACAAACCGAGTTGCTACATAGAAGAAACGGTCCGGGACTCCGGGCAATGTCCGTGAATGTAGTCCGGCAGGAAAAAGTTAAATTACGGGGGTAGGATTTTCGAAACATATAAGTTTTAAGCCTGGAGTGAAAGAGGAACGATAATTTTCGGGATTTTTTTGCGGTACTGGAGGCCATTTTTAACCTTCAAAACGGGAATTCTCGGCGGTCCTGCAACCAAGACTGAAGCGATAGTTTTCGGTACCGCCGCCATGCTAAAGGCCGTGGATACGTCATAACGGCGCATGCGGCGGTTGGTTCAAATTTTCCGATTCGGTTAAAATTTTGGGTTGAACTTGGATCGGTGTTTGACCATGGATAGCCATGTGGCCAGACTGATAAGGTCTTGCAATTTTCACATTCGTGCACTGCGCTGTACCATATTCGACCACGCCTAACACTCGATGCGGACAAATCTGTTTCTGTCAGCATAGCCGGTTCTTGCCTTGACTACTGTAACAGCTTGTTACATATGGTACGTCGCAGTACCGGCACCAGGGTCTAGCACGTATGGGGGCCAAAAAGAGTTTTAAGAGGCACATAGCGAGCGATACATTGGGGAAAACCCTGGCCACAGCCCCGCCCAGGGGGCAATTTTTCTTGTGGGGGCAGGCCCACATGCCCCACCCCCTCATGGCGCAGACGCTGTACGTTGCAACGCAACTTCCCGCCCACCCGGTCGCGAGACAAAGAATGGATAATTCAGTGTTAAAAATAGCGTTCTCGGTCGCATCAACTGACAGTCGGCAGAACGACCGCGTCTATGCACCCCGTGTCACATTAAGAAAGTGCAGCATTGCTGCTGAGCGCTTACTGCGCTGTCGCCCGACGTTCAGCAAGTCGCTGATGGTCTCAGTGGCCGTGTCAAAGCTCGGCTGTTCTCCACTGTTTTTTGTTGAGCCAGGCGTAAGGTCGTTATTACCGCGACGTGCTATACTGAAACAGCAGCATGCGCCGTATTGCTGGTGACACGTACGTGTTCCAGCAGGATAGCGCCCCAGCTCACCGCGCTCGCGACACTGTCCAGCTACTGCAGCGACTCCAGAGTTCACTGCACCCGACCTGTGGAAGTCAAACAGCCCAGACTTGAACCCGGTCGACTACCGTGTCTGAGGTCTCATGCAGGAACGAGTTTACAAGACTGCAATGCGTGACGCAGCTGACCTCAAACAGCGCCTCGTTGAGACTTGATCCGGAATTCCACAGACTGTCATCGACGAAGCCATTGACGAGTGGGCTACGACTACGAGCCTGCATCAAAGCATAGGAAAGTCACTTCCAGCACTCGCTGTAACCAACTGGCTCTTATTGTCTGAGCCACCAAACTCTACCACACTGTTACCAGCTCTTTTCAGAGCTACCCACATTTTATCGAAGAAAATATGCCTTCGTATGCTTAAAATTTCATATATTCTGTAATTAACACATAAATACACTCAGCATACAGTTACACGCGTAGAGGATTTATAATCGTTGCATTCAAACTGCAATTTGTTTGCATTTTCTTCCATATATGCTGAATATATGCAGAAAATTTGAATTTTCAATTTTCCAAGGTAGTGTATATACAACATGCCTAAGGTGAGTTGGGTAATGTCGTACATGGGTTTTGTAGCCAATTTCGTAAGCTTTCATGCACTACAAAGTTTGAAAATCGGTTAAGATTTGACATCTACAAAGCGTAAGGTGGGAACATTTTTGAGACACAGTGTAGTTTGCCTAATTGGGTTGTATCTGCAAATGCTATATTGCATTTTAAAAATACTTCATCAGCATTGGCAACATCAGGATATTATATACGATTTTCGAGCCCAAATTGAAGGAACTGGAAACCGTAGTCAGGTTATATGGTAGGCCTAAATTTAGTCTAGCTTATGTCAATAATGCAGTTATTTGAGAAGCTGGTAGAGGCGCTCGCAATGTGCCAGTACATCCAGTACGTCTACGTCTACGTGTTGGACTCCTGTGTGTGTTGCATTGTTCTAGAATTATCTGAATTGATTATACGAAGCAGACAGGTGATGATGCATGGGTTGACTGGTACGGTCCCTACAGGCTACAAACACCTCGTCATAGTTTGCGGCGCCGTCGTGACCTGCTGGACTTTGTTGAATGATCTGTTCTGTCTCGTGAGATTCGACCTTGACAATGACCTCGACCTGGTGGGTGTGGCCTAATATGCAAACGAGCTGTCAGTCGCGCAAATAGAAGCCTGTCATTGCCATATCGGTAACTGTGTCAGAAGCAACAGTCTATTACTACTAACGCCTGTTTTATTATTAGGGAAGCATATAACGACAGCGTGTAGACAGTGTCACTGCCGCAGAAATTAGTTGTACAGATGTAAACAACGCCTTTTGTCTATGGTTGAACCCAGAGTCGACCGTGCATCAACCAGGCTGCCGGTATACAGCGAGCATCGTAGTATCTGCCGGACGACACGCACATTGGTCGCAATGACGGGCACCTGCACTCGAAGCTTCGCCGATATGAGCGCTTGCACGGCTCGTAATGCTCGAAACATATCTTCTGTGCATGCATAAAAATCAACAAACGGCATTTTACAAAATAAATTAGCCCCATACGGGACAGACGGTGGACTCCTACTTACTGCCAACTTCAAAGTCACGTGACACAAAAACTAGGACAAAAATCAAAATTCCGGCCGGAAAGGTTTTAGGTATTGCCCCCTAATTGAAACCGTGGTCATTTGCCAGCCCCCATTATAAATGGGGGAGGAGATAGCCCTTGCAAATGGTCAAATTTCCGACTTTCATGGGCTCGTGACATTGACCCTGACCTCGGATCGGGTCATACTGCATACCATCATGCATCACTCGTTGACCTCTACCTACATAGGCCTACATAATTTCATTGAAATCGAATAAACGTTTTGTGGACGGACGGACGTACGGACGGACGGACGGACATTTGGGACCCACTAATGTTATTAGGTCGACTTGGAGGAGTCGACCTAATAACGTGCAACAAGGTGCAGTCCGAGACTGCAGACTTCGTTACGGCGCCGCCATCCGGCGATCTCGACCAAAGACATCGTCGTAACGTACGTCGTCTGACGTCTGACTGGTGCAGCCACCTGGCGAATTCAACGAAACATACGCGTCGTCTCTGATTCTCGCCCATTCGCTCCATTATGTGAAAACATGACGTCATCCACAAAACCGGAAGTACATAACATAACGCATTGCTGTCACAGAAGAACCAAGCCACAACCACAGGCAACATGTACAGAAAATTTGGAGAAAAAATTTGGACGCATGTTTTTGAGACATGCGAGCGGACAGACAGACAGACAGACATAATTCAGACAAGCTGATCACAACACTTCACACCTCTACCGAAGGCGAAATAATGATTGCAGCGTATTTGGTATAAGCACTAGCATCATACGATGTCGGTTCGACTATATCAATATTCTATGAGTTTATGTAGAGATGCAGTTTTCGAGGGCTAGTTTAGGTGTTGAGGACCATCGAGGGCAAATTTCTGTGGCATTGTCCTCGGCCTTGGGGCCTCGACTGCATCTCTGGCTACAGATTACAGACAAATTGTCTTAACATTGACCACTCTTAATATCATCTATACGGTACTAAGTAATTATATGCCCGAAGCAAAGCATAGCTTCGGGCGAATTATGGAAACACTCTACGGGGCAAAAAAAACTTTGACGCGTTCGGCTATTACTCCGCCGAAAGTGAACGGATTTGGATGAAATCTGGAGCAGAGCATATTGTTGGAGGCGGGCTCTGGCAGATTTTGGGCGCGATCCGCGCAGTAGCGACCGTTTGAGAGGCAGCCGAAATTTTCTTGTCAGATAAATAACGCACGATTTCGCCGATTTCCTGTCGGATAAATTTTACGACATTTGAACACAACGTCGATCGGTGAGGCGGTAAAAACGTTCGGAACAGAATTTTGAAAATTTTACCGTGAGGGGTCGTTTTTAAAAAACGCAAAAATTGCTCACACAATTTCCAGGTCTTGCGACTTCAGGCAGTCTTAACTCCGCAATGATTACAAATCGACGGAAATGCACAACCAAACTCATCCTGTATGGGATGTCTAGTTTCGATATTTACCGTTAGAATCAATTCAAAGTCTTTCCTTAGGGATGTACGCTCCGTACAGGAAACGTACCTACCCAAATTTTTGGCAACGTCCGATGTCCGATATTGCGTATTAAAACCAACAGTACGCCGCAGTGCTGGTGCTGCCTATATCGACCGATATGGAAGAAAAGCAGACTAAATTGGAAACTGAAAATACGCGTAAGTAACGCGGCAGATAACGCTGACATCACTGAGTCGCAAGCAATTTACTGACGAATACATCTGCTGCCGCGAGGGGTGACAAGACGGCGATGCTGCCTTTTGCCAAATTACTTAGGATACTTGTTAACTGACATTACGTTCGGTCATGAGACATGACTAACCCTGATGGTGGCTTTTATTGGGCAACGAAATGTATGTGTAAATGTTGTTCAAAAATTGTAGAGTCAATTTGCTTCAGAACAGACACCTGATAATGTGGGCATTTGAAACGATCGGCCAATATTACACGACCGCTTAGACACGACAAAGACGTGCAGTGTTCGATGAGTTCCTCACATGTTCGACCAACTGCTCAGCTGTCGAAAACAGAATTCGCAGCACTCCGTAGCCCTATATCTGCAGTTCAATTTTCAAACTTCTACATAATTATATAGTTTTAGACTATACGACGGTTGATAACAGTATTGTGAAATTCTCGTCCCTGTCTGCGAGGTCGGCAAGTGCTGTAACGGAGTGTTGCGACGATCGCATTCATAAGTGACCTCTTGTGTTGCTACGAAAAAGCCTACAGCACGGCGAAGTCCACCGTTTCAATAATAATAAAATAATAATAATAAAAGGGTTAATTAAACAGTTGAACAGACCGCAACTGTGTACAATCGGATGAGAAATATGTAGGAAAACGATAGTCATATCGACAACACATCAGTAACGATCCAAAAACAACTGTCTAATTACAAAGTTCCGATCATCTGTTTTAGTTGATAGTGAAAAGTTATGCCGACGAGGGCGCAGATTATGTTGATGGCAGTTGGGTTCAGGAAGAAACCGGTAGAGAACGTGATGTCTGTTTCGTCTGATCCTGCTAAACAAAGTTTCATCTTCTGTGAGTTGGGTAGGAGTTGGATGCAGAGTTTGGGTGAGGGTGAAGGGGATACCGGAGAAGTATCCTTTAAAAGGGACTCAAAATTGGAAAATAAGCCTAAAACATTTTAATTTATACTATAACCGTATATTATGTAGCATTTAGCTCCGACTTTTTATTTCATTGCGCTATTATTTTGTTTACACTTTGTGCACGAGTGTCAGAACTCAGAAATATACTCACGCCAGGAACTCTGTATCGAGTAACGGAGAAATCTTCGGTGTATGCGTAAAGACGGCGACAACTGATGAGGACAATTATCAGCAACGCAGTAAGTAGGCCTGTCATGATTATTTTAACGTGTTGCACTGATACGTCGTAACAGCCTAGGCCTATGTGAACATATATACACAGTATAAAAGTATCCACTCTCCGTGCAGACGGTGCAGTGCGTGCGTGTGTTTTCGCGACTAAGACGCCATGCATGGCATGCACACGCAGACGCTACGATGGGCGATGTAGTGCTGTTTAGGTCTACATCAAAGTCCACTTGTGCATGTACAGTGTACATGTAAAGTGGACCACCCAGCGGTAACTTTATGAATCACTATTAGCATTGAGTTCCTGCAGTCTTCAACAAGAGCACTGCACATATGATTTAATTATTAGCCCGCCTGACATCGCGATGCGAAGGGGATTTTTGTTCTGCAATGGTTACTTTCCTTTCTTCCTTTTCTTCTTTTCAAACTCCCCTTGGAGATGAATTGTCTCAGTATGTATTGAACCGAATTCTCAGGATAGGTACGTATATGGGTGGGCATGATCACTCTGGCCTTCTTTTGGCGTTAGCCGGGAATGAAAGATAGATGGAGTTATGGATAAGCAAAGTGGTGAATCAAAAGATGAAGAAGTGATGGGTGAAGGAACATGTGAGTCAAAAAATGGAGGAACTAGCACCAGAATGAGGTTGACGAAGATATAAAGGGAACTGATTCCAGGGACAAGGTGAAACATAACGAAAGGAGCGATAAGTTATTTTTAGGGAGGATGATGTTGATGGCCGAGCAAGAGTATCGACGGATGGTGAGCGAGTACTTCGAGGACTCTGAACAGAGATGAGGCTATGTAGGTGTGAAGGTTGGGTAGTTGTGAGAACTTTGTGGGTAAGTTAGACGAGTTTGTATTCGATGCGTTCAGTGATTTTCAGCCAGTGGAGGGACCGTAGAATGGGAGTGATATGACAGGACATGGGAGCTTTAACGACAGTACGAGCAAGAGAGATCTGGAACTACTGGAGACGGGATAGTTGAGACTTAGGAAGTTTATAGTAGAGAGAATTACAGTAATCAAGTTTGGAGTGAACGATAGACGTAGCAGTGGTACAGGCAGTTGACGAATCGAAGTAAGGCCGGATACAGCGAAGTTGACGAATGTAATAGTAACAGGCCTTAAAGACAGATATGTAATTTGGTCAGAGAAGATATAAGATGTTCGTCAAAGATAAAACCAAGGTTTCGAGCAGAGTGGGAGGTGTCGAGTGAAGAGTTGTTTATTTTGGCAAGTTGGTTTTTCAGTACGATGAGCAAGAATTCAGACTTCAGTCTTAGAGGAATTAAGAGTAAGAAGTGTAAGATTAACACACGGTATAATGCTGTCTTTACTGTATTTCGAGAATAATAAACATCTAAATGAAAGCACTTTCCTTCTGTAGTAAACACTGCTAGCACAGTGCACAGGGGTTAAGCAATTAGCTCTACTCGCCTTCATTGTGTATGGTTTAGATTAAAATATGAGAATAGCAAGGCATTGTGATGACAGAACTGCAACTACACCACTAATTACTAAAGAGCGTTTTCATTCCACCCGAATATATTACCTAGGGCCTATCTGTACATTCATTTTCAGGTCCGTCAAATTCAGATCCTGCATTTTTAGTCCATCATTTATTTTTAGGTCCAGCATTTTCACCTCGTGTAATTTTCGTGGTCCGCTAATTTCAGGTCGTGTATTTTAGTGAGTATTAACTGAGTAATGTAGTGAGTAATAGCCAGCTGGATGATGCTGATATTCACCGTAAACGTAAAAATTTATTAGTTGTAATATGCTGACGAGGCGATTCAGCAAATGCTCAGTAGCTGTGAAACTACAATTGTTTAAAACGTTTTGTTTGTGCTTTTATGATATTGGACTGTGGTGTAATTTTACGTCTGGGGCATTTACCAAACTTCACTCTGCTTATGTGAAATGTGTTAAAATATTTTTTAGATATAGTAAGTTTTATAGTGTCACCTTGATGTTGATTGAATTAGCTTTACCACGATTTGAGGAAATCTCTAAAAATATTGGTGTGATCTTCGGCAGCAGATGTCTCGTTCCAATAACGGCTTAGTTTCTCTCTTTTCTCGTCTGTCTGTGTCGTAAGTTCTGTACAGTGTTGTGCGTGTTTTTTATGTATAGGCTTAGTTACTATGGGCCCTGGTTGCCTGATACAAATAAAGATTGATTGATTGATTTCAGTCGACCGGTAGCGAGATACGTCAGTTTAATCATACATCTCAGTAGGCCTAATCTTTCGCTACTAGAAGAGTTTTTTTGACACAAAATGCACAAAATCAATCTTGGCTGTAGGCTAGCCTATAGACAACACTTTTATAATTAGCCTGTTTTCAAAAGATCCGCTTCGTCGTGAAAGAAGAAATAACGTTCTTCAGTATAAATAATGTAACTCTAAATAATAGTAATCAGCAATTTCTATGATAGTACACTGTGTCTCAAAAACGTTCCCACCTTTAAACTCTCTGTAACTTTGTCAAATCTTAACCGATTTTCAATGTTTTTGCACTGCGGGAAAGCGTAAGAAATTTGCTACAAAACCGTATGACATTACTCGCCTCACCTTAGGCATGTTGCTACACTACCTTAGAAAATTAAAAATTTACTTTTTCTCCAGATATTTAGCAGATATGGAAGAAAATGCAAACACATTGCATTTTGAGTGCACCGATTTGAATTCCTTTACGTGATACGAAGGCATAGCTATTTTCTTCGATAAAATGTGGATGGCCCTGAAAAGAGCCGGTTGATTACAGCGAGTGCTCGAAGTGACTTTCCTATGCTTTAATGCAGGCTCGTAGTCGTAGCCCACTCGTCAATGGCTTCGTCGATGACAGTCTGTGGAATTCCGGATCAAGTCTCAACGAGGCGCTGCTTGAGGTCATCTGTGTCACGCACTGCAGTCTTGTAAACTCGTTCCTGTATGAGACCCCATACACGGTAGTCAACCGGGTTCAAGTCTGGGCTGTTTGGCTTCCCCAGGTCGGGTGCAGTAAACTCTGGAGTCGCTGCAGTAGCTGGACAGTGTCGCGAGCGCGGTGAGCTGGGGCGCTATCCTGCTGGAACACGTACATGTCACCAGCAATACGGTGCATAACTAGCAGCAGAGTGAGCAGACTGCTGTTTCAGTATAGCACGTCCCGGTAATAGCGACCATCGACCTTTACGCCTGGCTCAACGAAAAACAGTGGAGAACAGCCGAGCTTTGACACGGCCACTGAGACCATCAGCGACTTTCTGAACATCGGGCGACAGCGCAGCAAGCGCTCAGCGGCAATGCCGTACTTCCTTGTGTCGCGGGGTGCGTAGACGCGGTCGTTCTGCCGTCTGCCGATTGTCAGGTGAAGCGACCGAGAACACCTTTTCGTCCGTAAAGAAGAAAGACTCACTATTACAAACAACGAATATATCACAATTTGTGGATGAATAACAAAGTCAGAGGCGATGAAAAATTCAATTTGTTTGCGTTTTCTTCCATATATGCAGACATTTTAATTTTAATTTTTCAAGGTAGTGTAGCAACGTGTTTAAGGTGAGTTGCGTAGTGACGTATGGATTTTGTAGCAAATTTCTTACGCTTTCCAGCAGTGCAAAAATTGTGAAAATCGGTTAAGATTTGACAAAGTTACATAGAGTTTAAAGGTGGGAACTTTTTAGACACAGTGTATACTTAAACGTATAGGCTGTTCTTGAATCATTAGAAGTTGATGTACGCTGCAGTCTAGGTCTTTGATAAAAATGGTAGTGTATAAAAATGGTAGTGTATAAAAAGGAAATACTGTATCACGTCATAATACGTTTGCTAGAGTATATTAGCAAATATTAGTTTACGTATAATATTGTGACAATATTGTCACAACTCAATAGCATAAAGTAGCATTCTCACTGACGCGGTCGACCACGTTCCAACGCGTCACTGAGAACGCTACTTAAAATTCGTCCACAGAAAAACAGGTGGTCACGTATGCGACAATTCATTTGTTCTTTCGTTCATCCATCAACTTTATTTCACTGACCATAGTTACAATTACAAATAAAAATAAGCTACACATAAAATAGGTTGTCTTAGTTGCCTATAACGATTGCCCAAATACAAATATTGTGCTTGTTGTTTGTTTTGCTTTACTTCTGTTGTGGTAAGTCTGCTGGACAGAATTTATTAGTCAACCGGCCCTGCTGCCACTCAGAACACTTCGCGCCACTGTACTACATTGTATTTGTATACTCCTGTTAATTTTGTTTGTTATTTTGAATGCTGTGATTTTTAGCCTTCGGGAAGTTCGGGCTACCACGCTAATAAAATCTGAATCTGAAGTTAAAACATCGACGCAATAATTAGGTTTCGCCAAATGGACAGTGTCTGTTTATAAATGCCAGGGGCCCGATTTACAAAATATCTTAGGACAATTTTAAGATAAAGCGTGACTTAGGAAAATGTTAAGAAAAACTTTGGATGAACTTACGCAAAACTTAAGATCAACATAATAAGAAAAATGCAATTCCTCAAAATTGTCGGCATATATATAGGAAGAACTTAGTAAGTCTTAAGATTGCTTTAGTAAATTACGTACATGTAAAATCTACGAAAATCTTACTGTTTAACTTGGGATAAACTGAAGGTAAACTTATGATTTTCCTAAGATGTTTTGTAAATCGGCCCCCTGGTTATGAGGTCACTGAGACGTTAGTTATGCAATTCCGCATTCCACAATGATTAAAATCTATTGAACACGGCAGCCGCCAGTCACATTCACTGCGAGTGGCCGCTATAGGCCGGTTTTTCCACCGTAAATTAATCTTCTATTAACTTTAATGGGAGATTGACATATTACCGAAAAATATTCATTTGTTTGATTGCAATTTTATTGTTTGGCTATACTTTGTAAAGACTGTTAGATTTTTAAACATCCGTCTCCTTTTACATTTTAACACTGAAATCTATAATCTAGTTTATTTTAACCTCGGACTACTAGTATGGATCCATGTCGTTTTATTATCTCATTGTGTTTAGTTACGGTTGTCAACTTGTTTTACACAAATATGAATGAATTAATAAATTACATAATTAATTAACGGGAGTTCATCTCCCACTAACGTTAATGGAAGACTAATTTGCGGTGGAAAAATCGTCCGTTAGTTTTTAAAAGTCAAATTCCTGTCACCAGCCTGCAGTCATATTTTTCTGTGGTACATGACATTACATGCACATGCTCACGTGGATGAAATTGAGGACTACAACACTGTAGGTATGTCTTCCATGTACGATGTATAGCCTAGGTCCTGTATCAAAGGTATTAACTTATGCTTCGGTTGTGCATAGGCATAAAGTTGATGACGCGGAATGCGGTCAGATCTATAAACGACGTATTGAATTAAAATAGTTTTAGCGACAAGAAGCAGCATGCAGTGTTCACGCATCGTGCGACGGAGCCTCCCTTGCCGTTCTTCGACTGTATTATAGGCCTAGCCGACGTCCGGCCCAGGGCTCGCTTTTTTGTCGTACGAAGCCGGTCTTGCACCGCCCGATGAGACACGGTTCGCTGGCAACGCGACGCCGTGTCGTCGATTCATCGGGTGCAGCGAGCCGAGTCGTCGCGCCGTCTCACGCCTGCACGACGACCGCGACGTACGCCCTTCGCTCCGCCGTCGACGAAACGCGCTGCCGGGGCTGCAAGGCGTGCAAGGGCGTAACTGACTAGTCCGACTGTGGAACGGCGTACACGACATTGTGACAATACGCCTGGCGTATGGCGAGAGCAGAATGTAATTAGACGGCTGCGGTTCTGTTGTCTTTTCGAGGGAACCTGCTTCGACAAGACGATCTGCTGATTGCGACATCTACTCTGCCGCCGCCGCTGGTGCGGACTTGTTGTTCTACGTTCGATCAGCGCGGAGATACGGGGTTAAACCCATCAGCCGCGCCTTAGGTATCAACGAACTGAACTTTGTACATATGCCGGGATGGAGTCGTTAAGGAAAACGTGACGGATCTGCTTATGTCTGCGACTTAGGCCGATGTCAATCACGGTTCGCATCTGTAGCACGCTGCTATTACAGGAGGTACAGTACAGATTTATTTTTTATCTGTTATACAGGTTAGAGTTATATCGTCGGTGGTTTTGTGGAAATTGTGGAATGTGGAATGGACAAAGTCTCTAACGTTGGCAGATTGCATTCCCCGAGAAAGTCATGATAAAGATATGGCGCAGCTTTTGAAACACAACTCGAGCTGGAACCATACAATTTAGATTATAGATCAATGTATTTATTTGATTTCCCGTTCTTTAAGACAATCACTCAATCAATCAATCAATCGTCGTTTAATAAGGCTTGACATAACACAAGCCATCAGTGGTCAGTTTCTTTCACAGTTTCGGGTAAAACACTCAATTCAACAACTGTGCTTCAGTCGAAACTCAAGCCTGTTTGAAGGATTTCCAAATTATCACAATAGGATACCGGTATAAAATAATTAATAAAATCTGACGAGTATCAACAGTTACGCACAACATAACACAGGCCTATACTATAACTATTTCGGAGCTGATTTCTCTCAACCGAGTGAACATCTGTTCACGATCTATCTTCATTCTACTCGATCTGTTTAAAATTTAACGGTTTTCAGAAGATATAATGATATTAATGTCAACATTACTTGACGTTCGATAAAAGTAAAACAAGCCAGTTTCAAAGTTGACTGACATATGGCAGTCATAAACGAAACATAGTAACATGGACTTCACCGACGAAGCAATTCTCGAACACCTTTTTTTCAGCGAAGACGAGGTATTCTGATTAATGAAATATTCACTTACTTTTTCAGAATCAGTGTGTTAAATCACTGAATGAAATGGTTTTTCCAGTGTAGTATGCTGGTTTAGTTAAAGGAGTCCCACGTATCGTGGTATCCGTCACACGTAGCGTGGTCTGTTGATCTGTCTGTCTGTCCATCTGTATCTGCAATTATTATTTGTTAGCACAATTCAATATAGATTATAAGTAGACCAAGCCAAGCAGCTGATATAAAATGTGCATATATTAATACATGATACATCAACTGAGTGCGATTTGTTTACAGTTGCCCATAATGGTGTTCACAGTAGCCCCATATACCCATAATTTAGCGAACTTCGATACTTAATTATTATTTATGGGCTTGCTGCCGGATTTAAGTAAATGATTCGTTGATTGATTGGTTGAAAAAGCAAGCGTATTTGCTTTTGCTTGCTACAGATGCCGTACGTAGCGTGGTCTGTTGATCTGTCTGTCTGTCTATCTGTGTGTTGGTGGTCACATGGATGTTCCCAGTTCCCTGCAAAAACGTCTGACGCGATCGAGATGCCGTTTGGGGGCTGACTTGCGTAGTCCCAGTTGACACAAACGTTGATGACATACACGAATCATTTCGCACTTTTTACAATGACTTACAGTGATGCAGGGGCGGGTCTATAG
>Ga0209780_1002145_pt1 | contig 13773 bp, 11 predicted proteins | sample WorMetexBAHAMAS2_FD_187384 | JGI IMG/M metagenome (GOLD analysis project Ga0209780, IMG submission 187384) | Marine gutless worms symbiont microbial communities from Max Planck institute for Marine Microbiology, Germany - Inanidrilus exumae... | ecosystem: Host-associated > Annelida > Digestive... | reverse complement strand
ATCTAAAGATACTTCGTAAATGAACTATAAGTAGTTCAGTTATTGCAGTAAGTAAATCGTAATAATTTTTGTTGAAAGTTCGTCGACTTCTTCATTTTTTTCGACGACGATGCCTACGTCTTCACGTCGACGCGTCGTAATTTTCTCGACGACAACGCAAGGGATTCGACTTCGACGACGAGTCGATGTTTTTTCGACGACGTCGGACACTACTTCTGGTGAATGCTTACGGAGTAAAGGCAGGATGGTTCATTCCATTCGTGGATAAACGTGTGGGTGGTAGGTGAAACGGTGTGATCCCTCTAACATGTGCCATTCCTGAGTGCATTAGAGGTGGTTTACGACGATGCGCTATACAAATCGATGTTTACTTACGATGAATTGCGGTGCTAAAACCTCAGCAGCTGGCTGCGGAGCCATGACAATAAGGTCACATGCCATGACACAACAGGTGCCCTGGTCAATCTGGCTCTGACCGGCCACACTTACTTCACTGCTGAGTACCATTCAGCCAATGTGCAGCCAGCAATACTGACTCATAGAACAGTACATGGCATAGTAAAATAGAAGATTTCACACAGACAATCAGCTTCACTGCAACGGAAGCCCAACCATTTGTGGCGCTTTGAGCCAACAAAGGTTAAAACCAGTTAAGGCAGTGTATGGCCGACAACCGACATAGGTCGGGTGGCCGGCTAAATTAGCAGCCGGCATCTTTAACCGACAAGGTCAGTATGACAGCAGTTTGGGTAACAAAGCCTACTGTTATGCAGAACTCGCCGTTTCTCTCTAGTGGTGGCAGTACTCAATGTGCCTACACGTGGAGGTATGGCCAGGCTGCGTTGGCCTGGGTGGCTGATTTATTACGGCACACCCATGAAACATTAATCATCTCCTAACGAGGATCGGCATGGAGTCAATTTATAGGTGAGCAATGCTGCTACTACTAATCCAAATCAGCAGCCACAGAATCTGAGTCAAAAACAGGCATGGCAGTACGATACTATGGCAATGAGCTAATGGCAATGAGCCATGGCCGGTAGGGAAAGCGTTAAATAACAGTTGTATTTCCATGAGTCACATCTCGTCGGCATCTTCAACAGCTACACTGGCTGCCAAACAGAGCCCGGATTACGTGTAAACTATGTATTTTAATGTACTGTGTTTTTAATGGTACAGCCCCGCGATATCTGACTGCACTGTGTCCAGTCTGTTCTAACGATCGACTGCGATCTACATCGCATCAGGGATACATGGTACCACAAACACATAAACGTTTGACTGACAGTTCATTTTCTGCTGCTGGACCCACTGCATGGAACTCCTTACCGGCGGAACTTCATTGCACACCAACTTACAGCTCGTTTTGCAAATGTCTTAAAACGTATTTATTACACATGCATGCCTGCATAGCCGTTGGCGTGGATAGGGCGTTCAGTCGCGTCTGTTTGTCCGCATTCTAAAAGGAAAACGGCTTGTGCTATCGATACCAAACTTTGTACACGTATACTCTATGGCAGTCGCTCAGCATGCACTGACCCAGAGCTGAAAAGGTCAAAGGTCAAGGTCACACGGTTACGAAAACCGTCAGTCGCACAGTTGCTAGTGACCCGTGCTGCTACTGCCGGCGTGGGTCTGCATATCGATACGACTGCCTGTTTTCTAGTTTGCTTATTGTATTTTATCTTAGATTATTCTATTGCGAGGCGCCCCTGAATGTCAGATGCGGCGCCACAGCAAGTTATTGACTGATTGGTTGACAACATGTCATTACCCGTCATCTCCGCGTTTCACGGCTTTTTCCCGTATCTTGCCAAAAAGGGTGACATCCTGCGTGACGACAATTGCCTCGGCTCCCGGAAATACTGACTGAAGGTTGCTGGGTTTGGTCTTGGAGGACAGTCCGCGTGCCAGCAGCAGCCTCTTGGTCAGCTCCTTGATCCAGTTCACTGGCCAAGCTGCCGCTGCAAACAAATGCTGCTATAAAGAACTAATACATGGTACCGATGGTAGACCGGCAAGCCATCAGTTGGCGACCTAAAGCTCCATCCATACATCAATGTGCTATCAAGCAATGACTTGATGATGCATGTGATTCCACAACATCATCATCTGGATCCTGTAACACAGTCCACTGGATGACACTCATGAAACATAAAATAGACTTCACTCCAATCATCACACTCCATCTAATGCAAAAACTGCGGTGAAATGCAGATTATAAAACGAAGTGTCATTTTTAAGGAAATAATATTTTAATACTGTATATGCTTCCGTGGTTTCACATCATCATTTGGATGACAGTAACAGTATCCAGTCAGTACCAGGAAGTGAACTTATCTGGTTTAACTCTGCGAATACATGCCAGTCAAACTGAAACTGCCATGTCATACCACGTAGTAGTCAGTATTACGAGGAACAAAGAAGCCAACAATGATTGGAATGCGTCTCCCAATATATCACCTGGATATATGCCCGCCGGAAAACCCCCCTCTATACTTAACATTTGTTCTCACTTATATGGTCATGATACACAAGACTGACGGCTTTTAGACTTAATAGTGCACCAAAAATATTTGGCAGCCAGGCTCCCAGGACCACCCCAGAGAGCTCACAAGTAAATGTTAACTATGTGTTGACACCACTGGCGTGTAACACCTGTTGAGCCAATAAACACTCAGCCAGCCAGCAATACTTGTGTAAATGATCACCGCATATTTTTCACAAACTATCAATCAATCAATCAATCAATGACATGGCTGAACTGGTAAATCAGTTACAACCGTTTCGTTCTTGTCATCATCAATAAGGCTGGCTCCACCTACTAACCAGGCTCTGCCTACACTGCCATATATGGATGATAATTATGTAACCAGGTCAACTACAACCGAAATTTGCAAATCAGAATCTGATGTCGGTTGAACAACAGCAACCACAGTTACATGTGGTACTTCCCAGACGTTCACACGAACAACATCATTTGTTTACGTCAGCAGCATCATTTGTTTTTCGTTGGTTAACCATCACCCAGTTGGTCGTTTGTCATCAACCGGTTGGTTACATGACATCATGTTTAACCAACCAATGTCCATTTGATGACAAAAACAAGCCTAATATGGTTGATGGTTAACGCTCTCAGTACAGTAATTACCCATGCCGGCATAGCCGATGGCGTGGGTAGGGCGTTCAGTCGCATCTGTCTGTCAGTGTCTGTTTGTTTGTCTGTCTGTGCTCTAACAGGAAAATAGCTTGAGCTAACAACACCAAACTTGGTACATGTAAACTCTATAACAGTCGCTCACTATGCATTGATCCAGAGGTCAAGAGGTCAATGGCACACTGTCACGGTCGCATGTTGGCTAGTGATAATGGGCGCTATACCCCATACCTGTGCTACCTGCAGCCGCTGCCAGTGTGGGTCTGCATGTCAATATAATTGCCTATGTTTTCTTGTTATTACAGTGTAATACCGATACAGTCAGTACACTGTGTCCTACTGGGTGGGCTGTTACATATAATGAAGCAAGGACGTAGTGGACTACTCACCCACCCAGCAAATGCAACAGACCACCTAGAAAAGGTCAGTGTATAATGGTGCTGAGAAGTGGACATTGTGTGTCCACTACAGGATTCATTGCTGTATTAGTCAACGCTTAGCAAATGGCAACCATGCTGCCAAATCTGGCCGTTGCCATTTTCCCAAACTGCATGAAAGCAGTCTATTATGACACAGCGAGCTAATAAAATGACGCAATATTTTGCACAGTTTCACTACAATGCTATGCCACTTCACGTGAGCCATGCTAAGCCAGATTACAATGCATGAATCTTTCAACACAGAATGCCACCATCTTCAAACCTCTCTCACTGGCTGCATAGTCCATCACGCACATGTAGAATCTTAACTTTAGCCAACGAGCACTAGATATGATTAACTCTTTTCTACTGCAGTGATATTCATGGTGCCACAGCAAAAGATGGAACAATGCCCCATTATCATCATCATCATCATCATCTCTATTTTAATCACATTAATCCACCACTGAACTCCAAATGGAAGGGGTGCTCATGCTTTCATGTATGATCTCTGACGTGAGTACCAGCCGCTGGCCCTTGTACTGTTGGGCTGCTGCCAATCTTATAACAGTTTTTTAACAAAGCAGAATGTAATAATTTACAACAAGTGTTAAGTTTAGCAAAAGCTAATTGTGTACAATTGCATGGGATGACATAATTTCAGTCGTTGACGGTGTTTGTCATGGAAATCTGTGGATTTACAAGTAGTTTATCATGGCCATTATAAGCATTATTTACTCTAATAACATATCACATGCACAACACAAAGACTGTTTGACCATTATTATACAATACAATACATTGTGTTGCATGGTGGCGCTGCGGTAGGGCGTTGGACTTGCGATTTACAGGTCGTGGGTTCAATTCCCAGCCAGTCCGCTTTCACGTAACATAGGTCAACTCAGCCTTGCATCCCTCCGGGGTCGCTAAATCGAGTACATGCTTCGGCTGGGGTTAAAGGTGGGATTCTCACCACTGCTGAGTGGCAGGTAACACTGAGTGATCCCATATGGCATGTGAGTTTCCCATAGAGGTGAAGAGCTAAGTTGATGCTAACTGCTATATACTGTTTACTTTACTTTACCTTTACATACATTAGCCAGATTCCCAGTTAAGAACGGTAGGATTTTGCTGGAGCAAAGTTGTACTGTCCATATGCCCTTGCTGATGCAACTAGCACACTCCGATTGTGGTAAAATGCCAGAGTTCTCACTAATAGTGTTAACTACACCATCTCAATACCATATCCAAGTCATAAGCTGACTTTTTCAGTCTCAGAAGTGTGATTTGACCACTAACACAATGTTTTCTTGTTCATCTACTAACATTTACCTCAGTCTAACAGTCGTCTTCCAGGTGAGGCTGGGTAAGACAGTCGTCTACTTGTGCCAAAAAGTGAATTCATTTGGGACAAGTGACATCAGGTTTTTACTGACTGGACATCAATCCAGTCATCCAACCAACATTGTCAAAACATTGCACAAAACTCAACACACTGACCCTAATCATGAACAATCACCCATTGACCGTAATCATGAACAATCACCCACTGACTCATCCTTTCTCCGTCCAACACCACACACATAAGAAAAAGTCGCTGCTCTTTTACACTGGCTCTTTGCTGCAGTATCATTTATGGAGATAGTGTAGGAAAAAATTGCTGATGAAACTCTAGCATCTTCTCATTAATCTCAATGTGCTAGTTGCCATTAGCAACGGCATGCAGGCAGTAAAAATTTGCTCCTCTAGTTCTTAACTGGGTGTGCCAGCTGACACAGGTTGACATGTATAATGGCCATTAAAACGACTCTGTGTGTACCATTCAGATGTTAAACAAAGATAATCTAGATCAATAGCTCCTGCCAAATGACAACACCAGTAACAGTAACAGGCTGCATGGCTCATCACACAAGCACTTTAAACCAATAAAAAAGGAAACAAACAGGAACGGATGCAGACACAGAAATTGTCAGAAAGACATGGATGGACTTACATTGTGACATCGTCTCAGACTTCACAAACGCTGCAGCAGACTGATCTGTAACAGCACAACTCACTGCCAGCATCAACAACGCAGTAAATGTTTTAAAGTCATCGTGGGATTTTTTGGGGCACAGGAAACAAGTGGATTCTAAACAGCATCGCTTGGACCACCAATTCACTGGACAAGACTTCACCCACCTACCACCTGGCTGACGGGGATCTGTGTTGATGACAATCGGCCAACAATGGGATCCACTATGACTGGAGGACAGCCAGCAACCATACACTCTGGCAACTTGATCAGCATCTCAGCAATACTCCAGCAGAGGCAGGTTACTGAAGAAGATTGCCACATTCGCAAACATCACAAATTTTAGCTAATCTACAGTGTGGGTCAAAAGGAAACAATACACTTGACTTTTGATCATGACTTTGGCAAACACTGGCCAATTTAAAAAATTCTTTCACTATCAGATTGCTGAGGAAACTCTCTATGTAACTATCGCAGGGTTAACTGCTGTAATGTAATGTTTACACAATGGCAGTGGTCACTTTCAACCCTTGAAATTCAAGATACAGAGGACTCAGTCATCAGATCGTCAGGCCACCTTCAGCTGCCGAAAACTGCATGCACAACTTACAGTCATCAGATATTCCAGTGCTATTGCAAACAAAACCGACTCCAACACACACACAATCCATCATTCAGAATCTGCAGTCTGGAACTCACGCTGCTCCCTGGGACACCACTTAAAAGATCCTCACTAATAATATTTGAATCAAGGCTCACACAAACATTTTGATCAGGCCGACAATGTCAGACAGCAATGACGTCACCTGTGCTACCACTGTCTCTAATGTTATGACCTTATCATCATCATCATCATTATTATTATTTGTTGAACACCAAAACACAAAGGTGCAGCTACTGCCAGGTAGTCAAAACTATTAAAGTTTTACGTCACACCCGACACAAAATAGGTCATTTTGGGGATATTCTTCCCCGCCAATCTTTTGGTTTAGTACTGAAAAACTAAATCAAACACAACAAAAGCAAACATACATGCACAACAAAATATACTACAACATAAAATAAACCCCCAAAAACTAAAGCCAGGTCTGGTCACATCCTACGACCTCCAGTCTAGAAACGGAACAGGTCTCTTCTGGAAGAAGTAGATAGATTAAGTAAGGTAGTAAATGAGTAAGGAAGTAAACAAGTAACTAAGCAAGAAAGTATAAGAAAAGATGAAAGTAAGTAAGGAAGAAAAGTAAACAAACAAACAATTTATATAGCGCCGAAATCGACACAAATCACAGCGTATTACCGCCCTGGCACCCTTACAGGGCCAGGTAGTCAACCAATTAAAAAAAGAATTACATAATAATAATAATTATAATACATATATTACTACAGAAATCATAAAAGAAAAAACAAAGACTGACCAGGACCAGCGTCCAGCTTAACAGTAATGCCTTCTTTGAAAGACTTCAACTCTTCAATTACCGATGCTGCAGCCTTTGATGTGACCAAGCTTAATGACAGAAACCTACAAACAGAACAAGATCATTTCTCTCATGATAACTCAACTTCTGTTTTGTTACATGCGACAGCACCGTCAGTTTTTTGTTCATAATATTACCATAATAACTAGGCTTTAGTGTCCATTACTCAAATAAGCAGGAAAGTATTCCATAAATCACATCTACTTGATCACCATCAACTCAGTTTTAACAACAGTTTTTCTGACTGTGTTAGTCGGTTCCCGTTGGTCCTCTTCATTTACCTGTTCAGGAAAAAACTTTTCCAGATTAGTGACACTGGGTTTTTAAGGGCCAGACGTGCTTCATGTCAGCCAAATATCAATCTCAAAGCGATGAAGAAACACTGTACACTGCACATCACTAGAGATAAAACTGAAGCACTTGCCCAGCCCAAGTCTTGGTGTCACTTGACGGGCGGACCATCTGAAGCTTGATTCCTTCACATCGGTCACTGTCAAAGATGTTCCTGATGTCAGCGTGACTGAGGTCAGCCAGTGTCAGCGGGTAGACTGACACTTGACGATTGCGACGCAGTTCCAGCAGATCTGAAACATCATCAGCAAGTAAATAATGGCATACACAACAGACAGGATTTCATTTTCCTGCCCACATGCTGTTATGACAGCAACTAGCGCATGTGGGTTATGCAGAAGACGATACAGTTCTCCTCAAACGTGATATCTACACTCTCTCTGTACCACATCACAACACAACAGTAACAACTACAAAACATAGGCATTCGTATCGACATGCAGACCCACGCCGGCAATGGCCGTAGCAGCACACGTCACTAGCAACCATGCAACCGTGATGGTTTTCGTAAACGTGTGACCTTGACCTTTGACCTTTTTACTTATGGCATGCCAAGCGACTACTATAGAGTATACGTGCAGCAAGTTTGGTGTTGATAGCTCAGGCCATTTTCCTGTTAGAGCGCATACAACAGACAGACAGATGCGACTGAACGCCATACACACACCTACGGCTATGCCGGCATGGGTAATAATCTAACTTATATCATGTACGTGGTTGAACTGGTCATTCACCATGTGAACAGACATACAGACTGTGTCAAATAATATTAATTATATGAATTCAGCAAGTATTTATAAGAGTACCGTACAATCAAAAAAACTGACATGAAATTCATTTGCTATGTTCGCTAGACTGTAGTTCCTCCATCACTTTCTCAATACTGTGTGTAATATAGGTTATACAATGTCGTTTTCAGCCACTATTTGAAAGTGTTTGATAACAGACTGCAGTTATGCAGGGCTGAACCGCTTCATACTGCAGGACAGCAAAAAGCAAACTCTGTTGTCTGCTTAATGTCTGTACTCAAGGTACATGGATGCATCCAGCTGATCCAGACCATAAGTGTGTAAAACCAAGGACACTCTACACTGAGATATAGCACTCCTGTAAACATGCCAGAGTTATGCCATTGATGCATTTCCAAGCTAAGACAGGCTTGTTCATCTGTACAAAATAGACAACATTATCATCCAAGCTCCCGATTTGCAAAAAAATATCTTAAAATACTCTTGTGATCATCTTGGAGCTTACACAGAACAGAAGAAAAACATTTGAATGATCTATGAAAGTTGTAATTCACAAGTAAAACCTTTTGGTCTTTGTGCCACATTTTGTACCAGCTAGATCACAAACTGAAGATTTAACCAAAAAATAACCACTAAACCGATGTTCATGCTAAGTACTCACCATTCATTACTCGGCTCATTGGAGGCATACTCAGCAAATTGCGTTCCGACCGCTCTGGATCCACTACCGGACCACGATCCACGGTATCCATGGACTCATCTACACAGAACAGAGAGACAGTTACGACACGAAAACAACCATTTTATGGCAATTATACAGGTCAACCTTTAATAGCTGGCACCCCCAACTATACGATTTTATTAAAGCAGAGTCTTACTGCCTGCAGGGCTTTGCTCAGAGCAACTAGTGAGGCGTAAGATGCCAAAGTTCTCTTCAATGGTATTTATCTACATCATCTCACATACTGAAGACTGCAGTTAAATTATTGCCAACAAACCAATTACAACAACACTACAGTTATCACACTGTCTTTTTGTATTTAAAGCCTGAGTTACGATTGTATGTGGGTAGGTCATGCATAAAGCTAGCCATTTCCATACATTAATCCAAAAGTGGTCATCTGCTGACTTGCCGAGACTGCCAACAATTTTTCTCTCCCCACGACGGAGAGTAGTGCTGTAATAATTTGTAAGATTGAGATCGAAATCGCATTTTCAAAAAATCGAACTGGAATCGAAATCGCGATTTTGAATAACCAAACCTGCGATTTTCATCAAAGTAAAAACGTTTCTCTGATACGGATGTCAGCGAATTACTGTGAACATTTTAAACCTAATGACTTATCCCCAAATTGTTGATAAACAGAAACATTTAACCGGGAGTGGGCAGCAAAGTGTACACGACTTTAAAACTTTAAAAGTAAGTAACACAGCTGTGTAAAACGTTCTCAGTGCACAATAAAGTTGTTCCATATGTGGCATTCTTTTTTTGTTGGATATCCATTGATAATCCTTGTCAGTTAACATTTATTGAACACATATAACGTAAAGCAAAAGCAAATCACTTATCTGTAATTTTAAACATAAATAAGCGATGTCCTGGTATGCTACTGTCATGAAATAAATAAATGTCACATCAAATAATCATAATTAAATCTAAAAAATGTGCCTATATAAAATGAATCAGAGCTGCCGAAAACGATAATATTACAGATATCAGTCAATACAATACACAACGTCACGCATCACATAAGCCTAGAAACATATAAGAATATAATAGTTAGTAAGAATTTGACGTTTCTTTTCAGCAGATTACTGTGAACAGAAAACAAAAAATCAGGGGTGGAGAGCTATCCCTACCCAGTAAAGGAAAACCAGCAATATATTAACCTCAACACTGGCCGCCTTTTTTTTCAGCAGCCACCCAAAAAGGGAAAGGCATCAAGAGGCTCATTTAAATTATTACGCTAGCACCTACAACAGGGGGAGACAACAGTCACACCGCAGGACAAAACTAAATCAAATACAACAAAAACAAGCATGCACCTTTAACTACAAAAATACATACACACAAAATCAACACAGAAAAACTACAGCCAGGTTCAGTAGCCTCCCACGACATCCGGCTTGGCATAAAAGAATATAAGTACGAAAAGTACGAAAATAAGAGATAAAACTACGACTCAGATGCAGTGTCTAGACTACAAGTTTTCCAAAAGAAAAACAACTCAATAAGCTTTGGCTGGTGCCATCGAGTTTACTTCTTCATGGTGACGTCACCAGCTTCGTCTTTCATTTGCAACTGATGTGGGCGGGCAACACAGCAGGCAGTACACCAATGCAGCCAGCATTAGGAAGGAATGACGACTCGATGCCCACCAACTGTAGGGGCTTGCGCTGCACAAAGCGCCCGGCTCTCAGTGTAAAGTTCAAGCTCCCACTCACATGCCTGACGTATTGTGGTAGATAGACACAGGAGATGCCTCAGGACTTCGCATAGGATGTCCAATCCACTAGTGTTGTTACGACCACCGAACTTTCACCTCCACCGCGGTGGTTAGCTACCACCGAACCAACACTGCCATCGTGGTGTTTTACAGTGTTCTCAGCAGTCTTCCTGGATTTCCTGAAAACTGCCCCTCACTTCAGCAGCGTCATTTAATCCCTGCATGAATGCACAGCAAGTTCAGGAGATCAGTCGGCGACACTGCCCGCCCTACCCCGCACATTCGCTTCCCCACTTGCAGCAGGGACAGTCTAGGCAGTACTTAGTACTTAGTGAAACCGTCGCGTGCATTCAGCAATTAGCGTATTCCAGGACAACCAGAACGATCTTGAAGCCGCAACATCCACCTGTTTCTAATTAGCAACCCTAGCCTTGACACCGACCGATATTCAGATATTTGCCAGTCGCCACTGGCACCGCCACCGACCAAGTTGCAAATTCCTGCCACCGTAACAACACTACAATCCACAAGACGTTGTGTCCAGCATGTTGTGTAGACTGTCCACTATGGGAATGACCTTAGACAGGGTCGGGCATGTTGCGCCACACATTTCCCAATTTACGTTCACGAAAGGCCGCAGCATCACCGACCCTTCTCACACTCATCCAACATACACAGATTTTAGACCTGGTAATGCCTCTGTGCTGACATACGATAAGGAAATAAAAAATAGACCTGACCTTCATCAGATGTTGACTTCTGATCATCATTACCACTGTTATCCAGTTCATCCACTACCACCATACTGTCATCTTCATTATCATACACGGCCTCAACGCCTTCATCTTCTTCATCCTGCACTATTTCATACTCACAGTCATCAGCATCGGCATCTTCTTCCTCTTCTGTGCCAAGCTCCGGACCCGCATCTTCTACTGCACACTGTTCACTCTCTGTAGTCTCAGTGTCTATGCCGGATGTGGTGCCGGGCTGTTCTTCGATGCCAAGCTCTGGACCCACATCTTCCACTGCACATTGTTCACTGTCCGTAGTCTCTGTGTCTATGCCGGATGTGGTGCCAGGCTGTTCTCCAATGCAAACAACATCGTCTTCATCAGCTTCCATTCTCGATTTTCTGTTAACACCTTCAAAAATATCTGTACCTTGACATAAATCAACAAACAGCATGACATGAGCAAGGTCACTCAAAACATGTGCTAACAATGTACACATTTATGTAGAATTTTAGCAAATCAAAATATTCTCTATATATTTTAACAAACTGAATAGACATGACAAGAAAATAGTCTTGTTACAGTATCCTACACCGAAACTGCGTTTTTTCAAAGACCACCCGTAACTGAAACCTCGGCTTTTTGCGCCTTAGCCAGTTTTCAGGAACGTGCTAAAAGGCACAATAATAAATGCGGTGGCAGCGGCAGGGTCTCCATTGGTGGTCCATGCAATTGATCGGTGACCGTGATGCATGCACGTGTGCTCAGCATATCTTCGTCCAGTGTACCCCAACCAGAGTGGCGTGTAACATGTCAGTGGGGACTGTAAAGGCAGACGCCAAGCCGTTGGGCCTCAGATGTGAGCATGGTGCGTAGGACGCAGATTAACTACAGCGATCGAGCGACCGTCACCTACAGCACAATGAACCAAGTAGCATTCTCACCGATGCCTCCGCACGCGTACCACTTTTGAACACACTGTCGACTGCAGGGATGGTCTCAAAACTCTTAGCGTTGCAAGATGTTTGAACATCATCGACAGTGTGCAAAAGCCGTTGACCGCCGATGATGGTGTAGGCCTACGCTCATTGTCGTCGACAGCATAGGCCTACATAGTCAACGAAGTGCACAGACTCACGCATGTCATATGTATGGCATTGTATGCCATCCGCGACGTAGGCCTACGTCTTCTTGTTATATCGTCCCACAGAAGCGCTGCCAATGAGGTGCCACACCTCCATGAATATTCATCTGGATCGTAATTTCCGAGCAATATCAGTTTTTATTTTTGTTTTTTTCAAATTTTCATGTTTTTTGTTTCCATGCAGTAGATTAAACAGGCTGCCCGCCAGCTTTCAGGCGCATATAAATGCAATGTATTTGTATCATATCGTATAGTCACTTGTGGATGGGGTCTGGCTTTATGTCAGTATGTGGAAAACGGACATAGGACGAGTTCCCCTGCAGGCCCATTACTCAGTGATCGGTCTGATACAGAGCAATAAGTACTACAGTGTAACGGCTCTTTTGCCGGTAAGAGGTGCAGTGCCAAATTATATGCATTGCAATATAGCTCTAAAAGATGCTACTGAGCATGTGCAATCTTGATTAACTCACTGTTTTTTATATTTATTTATTTAGTTAGTTATTTTTACGCCAATTTATGATTAGGTCAGTAGCATGTGCGATAGGGTTTCTAGAAGGTTTGGTATTGAGCGTCATCCGTATAAGAGCCGCTTTGTCCAAATTCCGTGTGTATGTGTGTCTAACTACTCCTCCCAAACCACTGAACCAATTTGCATAAAAATTATACCAGCAAATAGACCCTCTTACGCTATCGGCATCGCTATAGGCTACTTAGATTTGACATATTTACTAAATGCGATTAATATTGTCCCGACCAGAGAGCACTGTTGCCAATGGCAACGTATTACGTGACGTCATCGTCGTCACTGATCGTCGTAATCAGTGTTTCCATTGGGGTTTTCAGAAACAACCCAGATTGCAGATTGACCAACAAAAATCTTCAGAAAAACCCAGACAATCAGACATTAATTTCAGTACGATTACTAACCAAAATAAATTCACAGTATATACAAGTACAGTTCTCCAAAATGTTTTAGTCAACTGCAGCTGCAGTCAGCGGCTTCCAGTTCATCAACATTCAATGTCCTTTGTCCTGAATGTTGTTCTAATGTGGTCTCGTATCTCTTTCAACAACGACCTTCTTTCAGATCTTCAACCATGTTGTTCGATGGCTTTCATGTGTTGCAGGCGCCACCTTTTCTTACAGCTTGTTTGGCAAGTATTCGATTCGAGAGTGTTTCGCACAGCAGCTTGTTAGTTGTTACGTATCAGCTGGATCTCAGTGCCGCAATGAAAATGCGGAAGTTGTGCGAAGTAAATGAAATAATAGCAAAATAAATA
>Ga0209780_1002144_pt1 | contig 13775 bp, 10 predicted proteins | sample WorMetexBAHAMAS2_FD_187384 | JGI IMG/M metagenome (GOLD analysis project Ga0209780, IMG submission 187384) | Marine gutless worms symbiont microbial communities from Max Planck institute for Marine Microbiology, Germany - Inanidrilus exumae... | ecosystem: Host-associated > Annelida > Digestive... | reverse complement strand
TATATATATATATATATATCTTGGACACATTACACTGCACTAGAGCCATGACACTGATACTGAAACAGAAATTAGAAACATTTTAGAGCCAATACTTTGGTGCAAAAATTGGCTAAGTGCACAACTGCTGTTAATTTGAAAGTGTTTAAATCAAATTGCATTAACTTGTATGTCTCACCTTTGTGGTATTAGTAACAGAACCAAAGTTTTAATCATGTACTGTCGCGCTATAATAAACCTATAAAGATCTTTCTGGGTAAGCAGTATATACTGAAAAAACATTTACCTTCGTTTACAGCAGTGTCGATAAATGGTACATGTGGGCTAAATGCAACAGTAATCTTACAGTTTATTTTTTACTCTGTCTATCACTACAGTTTCTTCTCTATGTTTTCTGTATTTTCTGCAAGTTTGTGGGCCGAGTTGTTAGAAATAAAAATGACTGATTAATTGACTAATCAAAAATGTAATTCCAGTCAGTAATCTGCAGACAGTGCCAACAGCATACGAACGAAACAAATTCGAATTAAAAGGTATAAAAGTTAGTAAATTTAGCAGTAATTCAAACCCAAGCTGTTGACAGTTAAGTCTTCAATGATGCTCCACAAACGAAGAACAGTCTCTTGAATTCTCTTCTCACACTTTCCCTTCAGTAATGACAACAAAACACCATTACAAAGCGAACGACTACAATTATAACTAGAAAAACCTCACTCGCAGTCGCACTGACCATTTTATTTTAATTTCACTCGCCAGAGGCCGCCAGCAGTGGCACAGCCTATGACAGTAACATACATCCTAACCCTAACCGTAACCCTAGCCATGAACTTTGACCAATGACAGTGACTTACAAAGTTTACCTAGATTGGTTAGAGTTGAACCAACAAATATCTAGGTCAAAGGTCATTGCAAAAAAAGACCAACATGCTACCATTAAGACAAACTGCCATCAATGACATGCTAGCTAAAAAAAGCCAGCACTCACAAGAGTGCAAAGACCCACGCCGGCAATGTTTTTGAGACTCATGACCTTGACCTTTCGAGTCCAAAATAAATTGTTTCCAGGACTCATTGTAAAACATTTGAATATTTCTCTGTCAAGTATGGCGATCCTAGCTGCATCGGTTTTTGAGATATCATGTGGAAAAACAACAGACTGACAAACTGTAAAAGCGCTACCTCTGCAACTAAGCCAATTTTACACACACACACGCATACAACCGTTCTACCTACCATTTTCCAGGGGTGCCTGGGCTACAGGACACTCGTTCATTCTCCAATGAAACTTATGAAATTTTTTCACGCTTGGATGTCAGTTCTGAAATCATTATCAACACAAACGAAGCACTGCAAATAAAGACGTACTTCTTTATTACAGTAGCCTTGTAGACACGGCATGCCTTCAGGCAGCAGAATGTTATTGTAAGCTGTACAATTTGAGTTGGGCGTTCTCTCTCGACAACACCATTTGCACGAGTCTTCCACTACAAACACAACTTCAGCCTTCTAATACATCAATCAAAAGCATGCAGCAGCAGCGGCAATGCAGTCGTATCTATCTAGTCCATCTAGTACAAATACTAGACCAAATCCAAGATCACTAGCACTGTGTCCAAGCAAAGTCCAAATCTACAGATTTTAATCCTGAGTCTAGTGCAAAATCAGTGTTCACTGCACATATTAATGAAATACGTGCATTAGTGACATATTGGTATGATCAGCTCCCAGCGTTCACCAAACACTGTTTGTTAATTACGGACAACGTTCAAGCAATAGTGTGTTTATAGTTGATAGTGTCAACCAGTGCCAAAAGCAATCGAAATGGATAAGCCGTTTTAGAACTTCTCGGTTATCACACGTGAGTCCAGTTAGACCACGTCTCAGTCCAAAAAATATGGTCTTGAATCTGACTTGAGCAACTATTTATCACTATTCAACAATGTGTGAATGCTTGCTGTCCGACGCCGGTATCATATGCAACTACAGCATTTTAATATACTAGCAACCATTCGTAGACATCAGACTTTGCCTCTAGTGCCTCCATCTGGCGAACTCAATGAAACTTAACGCCGTGTTTGACTCTGCTCCATTGCATTAAAACATGACGTCACACATCAAACCGGAAGTACATAACGTATTGCATTGGTGTCATAGGACCACAGAGCCACAGCCACTGGTGTCATGTACAGAAAATTTCCAGAAGTTAGGACATGTGCTTTTGAGACATGCAAGCAGACAGACAGACAGACAGACATGCAGATTGCAATACTTCATACCCCCCTATCAGGGGTGAAGCAATAAATGAAATGCAACAGTGTGCAGATATGTTAGACGCCAATGCCATGTTTATGTGAACTCTAGCTCCATCTGACATGCTGGTAGTGCTGCCAGTTTGACCTGGATATTCCTGCCCAACGGCCACTCAATACTAGCCCAAAAGTAGGCCAGCTATGTCCAATTTTCCTCTGAATTCACTTAAATCGATTAGTTACAAACTATCGGCGGGGGCATCCACCGGCAAAACAATCATTCGCAATACATACAACTGTGTGCGAGCATTAGTTTAGCATTCAATATCATCCGGAAAAATAGCGTCGTTGCTCTTGTAAATCTGGGAAGCAAAATGTGACAGCATGTCAGATAAGGGATGCAAATCATTGCATGCACACAAGAAACCACAATAGCCCAAATGTAGACATTAAATCAAAACGAGTCCAAACCCCCCCGCAGCCCACAGCACACTAAACGTTCCCACAGAACCGCATCTCAAACTAGCTCAAATGGGTTGGAAAACTGCAGAACTGGCAACAGTGCAACATCTCAGGCATTATGTACAAGTGAGTGCAATCTACTCATAATGATGTTAAGTGTTTGGCCATTCTGCATATCAAACTAACAACTTTGAGGGTCAATGGCAACGAATGAATTATATGGATCCAATGAAACCTGCATACAATATGATACAGTATATTTACGTGCGCTCGAAAGCTGACAAGATGTCCAGCCTAATCTAGCGCATGGCACATAAACCAAAAAAATAAAGAAAAACTAAAAACAACAACCGAGTAGCTCAGAAGAAGAAATGGTCCGGGCAATAGTCCATGAAGGCTGTCCAGGAGAAAGAAGTGAAACTATGGGAGGTAGGATTTGTGAAACAGGTAGGTTTTAAACTGAGAGTGAAAGAGAGAGGGAGTTATGGATGAGCAGACTGGTGAATCAAAAGAGGAAAAAGTAACGGGTAAAGGAATAAGTGAGTAGAAAATATAGGAACTGGTACCACAATGATACCATAGTGACAGAACGGCCGTGAAACCTGTATCACAGATGCACGAATCCAGGTCGTTGTATTCGCAGACTGAAACGCATTTACCGCCTCGGCAGTGACCTCTGAATAACAGCAATAAACCAGCAGTGGACCATTCATAATGGTCTAAATGAAATTCAGCAGTAATTCCAGTTATCAGTGGTCTAGTGGTAGCTTGCCTGACTGCAGTATAAGACAACCGAAAATCAAATCTCACTGTGAACAATTGTGTTTATCATGACAAGCTCTGCAACACAGAGCAGTGGCACCGACATCCTTACTGCTTCGGTTGACTCAGCCTTCTACCCTCCATGGGACCAATAAATGAGTATCAGCTTTCGAGCTATGTAATAATAATAAATGGTGACAATCGGTGTGGACGTCAGCAGCCAACAGGCCAACTCAGAGAGTCACAGCAGAAGTCCGTTGGTGTGGGCTGAGGGTTGGAAGTTTTCTGGCGTTGAGTCTGCATTCATCAAACTACTGCAATAGCACTGGCCACAATGACAGCATCATAAGCATTACCATTGTTATTACAATAATAATAATAATTAGGCCGCATCGCACGCAGAGCATAGATGTGGCCTACTGTGACAGATTTCACACGTAACATGGTCTGTGTCTTGAGTTGGTCACATTGAAGTACCGTGCAAAAAACGGCTGATCAGATCGAGACGCTGTGCGTGGGGCTGGCTCGTGTGGGCCCAAGGAATCATGTATCAGATGGGGGTCGAGGTGCCACATGGGAAAGGGCAATTTTTGGGGTTGTCCGGCCCACTGAAAAGCACTGTTGCGGTGTATGCAAAAAAAAATAATTCAGTCCTCAGTGATGTCGCAGTAAAGGGATCATTCAATCGTCAATATCAGCATGCAGAAAATAGCGTCATTCAATGCTCAATAATGGCACGACATGCAATGTAGGCTTTCATCACAATTCTCTGACCATTTGTTATTATTGTCACTAATAACAGTTGGCAACATCAAAATCAAATGGGAATACCTCATAGATTGCTTTGCTACAAATGCAACAATGTTGTTTAACAAACTCTTATATGACAAAAATACGCACCTACGTTTAACTAATTCTTTTCTTATCTATCATCAAGAACCCCCAGAATGTATTATTTGTCACAAATTACAGCATTTTGTTGTACAGTACTTTGCCAAATTACTTGTCCCTTCAGGTGAAGGAGAATGCAAAGAATACATACTTCTGAAGGCATTCAGTGCCGTCAGGCAGTGCATCTGGCTGTGGACAGTCGCTGCTCCTGCCACTGAAACGTCAACAACACACTGTACTCATCAATGTACCTGCTTTGTCATTTTGTGACAAGTCCATTTTAACAGCTGCATATAGACAACATCAATAAGACGAAATCAAACTGACAGTGCTGACAGATAGTAACCGTTAAGTTACTGACACAATTAGGCTGTTCTGAAACATGGGCTGTTATACCACGAGTTTCTGACGCCGTTTCTGGTCATACGACCAACCATGATGTGTTCCACTGATTGGTCAAAACGCGGTCATGTGACGTTCATCATAACTGAATGATCTGTACTGGCAGAATGTCACTGTCCAGACACTGGGAAATTCTCTGCCATTTCCCCGACTCCTTGCCGCACTCCGACCCACGTTGGGTTACCCACGTCATGCATACATAATTGTCAGTGCTAACAGACACAGCCAGTCTCTCCAAAGAGAACAAGGCAGGCAAACTGCCAGTAAGGACACCGGCTGACGGACAAGAAGCAGGTGCGTCGGCGGGTAGGCAATAAATGTCAATGTCCACGTTCCATTAATGTGAAGTAAGTAAGTAAAAAATAATTCAACATCATAGTACAACAAAGGTATGCAAGTCAAGCACTACAGATGGGCCAGCACCACACGAACTGGAGAAAGAGGTGTCTTCAGTCGTGACCAGAAGACCGAAAGATGTTCAGTGAAGGTCAAATAAATCTAAATAAGTATTGACTGGTGCTGATCAGCAATGAAAAACAGAGAAGAAACTCTTTGGTCAGATTTTAAGCACATCTAGAAGATGGACTTCGACGCCCCAGCATCAATGCAGATGCCTGCATAGTTCGTGAGATATGGTGTTTACAAGACTTGACCTTGAAGACCTGCTGTGACCTTGACCTTTGACCCCCACAACCTGATCACATCATCAGTACAACCCAGTGACTATTCTCTGCCACTTTTATCGAAATTGTTCAAGCTATTCATGAGATATCGTGGTAACAATATCTGACCAGACGAACAGACAAATGAACAGACGTATGGGACAATGGGACAGCCTAAAAACATAAAGCCTTTGCTGACACTGTCATAAAAAAATATTTCTCAGGTGCAAATAAACAGTCTCGATGCACCATGGCCAACCGAATGTGAAACAGAAACATGAACACTGCCGACCTGCAAGTGGCTTCAGCGAGGCATGCAGACTCCTGGGCATACTCGCAGACATGGCTACTGGATGCAAACTGACAATTCTGGCAGCAGACGTCGTTTATATCACTGCACCACAGACAACAAGATCGCGAGTTATCTACTGAAATCAAAATACAGTGCGGCACCAAACATGGGCCATCAGTGACTGCAAGCCCAAAAGGTATCGAAAGATTTCACAAGGTAGTGAAGCAACATTACTAAGGTTTGGTAGGACTTATACTATAGACTTTCTACTGTAAAGTTGCACCGTGAAAGAATTTAACATAGTTACAGGCAGATGTACAGCGGCACAGTTTTCAAATTAAACCAGCTTAATTGACAGTCGTTTAACTGTTACCGATACGGACGGTGGCGTGACATTTCTGAATGGCCATCAAAGCATTGGAAGGTCATTTCCTGGGCAGCACTCTGGCTGGAGTAACTTATGGTGAAGGTGGCTGATTGGCGCCAGTGGAGACAGACTGCCTACAGCAGTATTTCCCAAGCTCAGTACCAGGCATTAAGAAAAATTGCTTAGCATTGCATAACAGTGCTAAGACCAGATAAATTTAAGTCACAATGGTACTACTCAAACAGATTTCACTGTTTTTTCATGAATACACAGTTATAGACATAAAATATACTAGTCATTAACTGGACTAACTAAAAACATAAACAATGTAGTCTTTAGATTATAATTACATAACGGTAGTTTAATAAATGCTATTTATTAGGCTACATTATGGTACGGGCAACCTGCATTCTTCTCATACATTCTGGCACAGGCATCCCAACCCTAACTGTAATCCCAACCCTAACCCTATTGTAACAGTAAAATGACAAAAACTCACCTCCATTCAACAAAGCACACCACATGTCAGCGTCGTCATTCATTTACACTAACGTAATCCCATAAAGACCACGTAATCACTAAAAAGCAAGCAAAGAATTAAAGTAGAAAATAATGAGCTACCTTGCAGAATATGCACATGCAAAAATGGCCAGTCGTAATAGAGAAACATATCAAACAGAGCCAAGAATTTATGTACTGTTTATGTTTGAACTGGGCGATAAATGTAAAATCATTTTTTAACTGTTAGTGATTAATGAAATAACATTGTGTTCTTGGCTGCAACCTTTTCCGTCCATCCAACCAAAGCGGAGCAAAGAATATATTTTGGGCAGACATCATATGAACTGGAAAAGAGGTGTCTTCAATTGTGACCTTTAAACGTTCAGCGAAGGTGACAAACGTACAAATTCTGGCACCTTATTCCACAGAGACGTGGCAGCAGAGGCAAAGGTACGTCCTCCGATCGTGCCGGACATGTGGTACAATGACGGGGGTGATCATCTCAGTTGAGTGAATAGTCAACAGTATTCTCTACAGGATTCTGCTGCTGCTGCTGGGAAGAATAACGAGATGAACCTGCACATGGATCCAGTTGAGAAACGGCACGACGATGTACAGCAAGCATCACCGCCACCCGCATCACACTCCTCCTCACCTTCCACTCGCCAGTTGCCACAGAAACCTCCGACACTCTCTGCACGCCGCCACAACATCCACCAACACTGACTGACAGTAACTGATTTCTTCAACATGTACACTACGGACTCACGCAGGCTGTCCTGAAACACGGACACACATGCCGATGGGACAGACAGAGATTGACAGATGGGCATCAGGCTGCTACATCACGATTTCCAGATTGACACACGGTCTTGTATGGACAAGTATGATTCACTTATATGGCAAGCATATGCCCCAACTGAATACTAACACTGTATAAGGTGGCACAAAAAACAGGTCTTTGGCCATTGAAAGTCATAACAATACCACTATATTCTTGCTTGCAAACTTCGCCAAATGTCGACCAATTTTCAAAATGCTTTCAGCATCGGATTCGGCAGTAAATTTGCAACAATCATACTGCATCTTAAACACATCACTACATTATACTGCAACTTTTTCACTAACAGTGGCCCATTTTTTGGCACCACCCTGTATGATAGACTATCATATGCTGTACAGATACTGACTGTGAACAGTGTCATACATACGCCTGAAGCAACGGTCGGCCTTGGCCTCTAGCACGGCTCCTACAGAACGCTGACTGCATGGTGAAAATAACTGTCCATACCACAACCAAAACCATACGTGTATCTACTTGACAACGAAACAACAGTCAAATTGCACATAAAATGGACTACACAGACCTACACACTAAAGTGACAATTTTGGGATGATAAGTTACTAGTAAATTTATAATTACCATTACTACTATTCAAGTGTACTGACTACAGAGTGAAATTGTTGCAAAATATGCCACCGGAGCAATTTACACAGTTTTACCTGAAGCAACTGAGGAGGGTCTCACATAAAAATGTCATTTCAAAGACAAGTTTAACCTGAAAAAACAGCAATGAAAACAGTTGTATGTACTTGTATATCAGTCTGTAGTGTGACCACCGCTACACCAACAACAATGCAAGTTGACCAGAAACGTTTTGCTCGCCCAGCACAACACATAGTGAAGAAATTAGCTGTATTAATAAATGCTCCTTTCTCTGATGAGTGTAGTCCACGGCGTATGACCGAAAGAGAAATTGCAGACGAACAGGCAGGATTCCAACAAGGAAGAATGACAAGATACCAAATCACGAATCTCAGAATACCATACTGATACACAAGGCACGTGAGCACCAGCAACCACTCTATATGTGCTTTGCAAACTTCAAAAAGGCATCTCCCATGATAAGCTCTGCATGACTATGATGGACAGGACGGGATAATGGCAGAATATCCTCTGCACTTGATTGACTTGCTGGCCAAACTACAGGAAACAGCTAACTAAGGTTAAAGTAGCGGGAATACTATCAGAATGGTTTCATATTAAGAAAGGAGTCTGACAAAGTAGACAGAGATATCCTTCCTCTGTACTCGTTCAACCTCCTAGCAGAGATGGTGATGAGGCAGACCCTCAATGGATTTCAAGGTGGACTACAAATTGGAGGGCGAATAGTCACGAACCTTAGCTACGCTGATGACATCATCCTGTCGGCTACCTCAAAGTCAGAACTACAGGAGCTAGTGGATCGCCTAAACTGAATACAGCCTACTCATCAACGTCGACAAGACCAAGGTAATGGTGAGCGACGGCATAGCATGCCACATACTCATTCAGAATGAGCAACTGGAGCAGGTGGATACGTTCCCGTACTGTGGGTACATGATTACAGAAGACGGTGAATGTATGATGGAATTCTGTACCAGGTTAAACAAGGGGGCAGGCGATTGGGGCATCGCTGAAGAAAATACGGAAAAGTCACAGCATACCAATTACAACAAAGATACGACTGATAAAAGCGCTAGTGTGGCCTGTAGCAATGTAGGCCTACGGCTGTGAAAGCTGGACACTCAGAAAGAATGAAGAAACACGTCTTGACGCCTTTGAGATGAAAGAGCTGAGAAAGATTCTGCAGGTTTCATGGACAGCAAAAAAAAATTCAAATGAGTTGGTTCTTAACAAAGCTGGAGTAAACACGTAACTGATGGACACTGTCAAAGCAACGAAGCTAGCATACTATGGTCACACCATGAGGAAACAAGGGAGTTGCCTGGAGACAGAGATAATGCGACGAACAACGCCAGGTGCACGCAGACGAAGAAGACCATGCACAGCCTGGATGGACAACATCAATATGTGGACAGGACTCCCCGTGGAAGAGTCAATCAGAATGACAGAGGACAGAGAACAGAGACAAATGAAGAAAGTACGCCCATGGTGTAACCAACCCTCAGATAGAAGACAGCTAAAGAACAGAACAGAATCTTCAACATCATCTGCCGTCTAATTCACTCGACATGCATTTTCAGTTGCAGCTGCAACAACCTGGAACTCACTGCGTTCCAAATTCCAACATTTGCACTTGCCTTACTCTACCAACCTTCAAATGACACCTCAAAACCTACTTGTTCAGACAGTCCTAACCCGAGGCCACCAGCACATGTGCTCCTCTGACTTTGGAGTCCTGTAGAAATGTTGCACTATTATTATTATACTTCTGTAAGAGAATGGCATCAGGGCAGGTGAATGGTGCATCATCTCTTCCATCACAAGTCAGTAAGTGAATCAGGAACCAATAAGGTACGGTGGGTGATTTGCACCGGCTTGAGTCAGTGCTTTGAGTTTAGTTCAGTTGCTTTGACAATGTCGGGCGGATGTCAAGAAGAACATCCAATTATCCCTGAAGGCTCTCTGCCTGAAGTAACTCCACAAACAAGTGATCGAAGACAAAAGGCCTCATCGCCAGCTTATCACTCCTCATGGCAGTGAATGGATTCATCCGACCTTGACCCCCATCTAATACATGCTTCCTTGAGACGACGTGATTCTGCTCCCCCAACAGCATGTCGATCGATTCAGCCGATTTTGCATACACCACAGCAGACTCTCAATGTTTTTCTACGGGGTGAACAACCCCTAAAAATTGTCCCTTCCCCTTGGGGAATGTGGTCCCCATCTAACTCATGGTTCTCTGGGCCTACTTGACTAAGACCCGACATGGCATCTTGACCAGTTCAGCTGTTTTTGCAGGGCTCACAAAAGTGACCAACAGACAGACTGACGATGCAACTCAATGTGTAATAATAGGCCGCTATCATTTATCAGCTAACACAGCAATACGGCCTAAAAAAGGCCAGTGAAGCAATAAGCAAATGTAATAGCAGCAGCAATCGCCATGTCAACTGTAACCTGTCATCCTTGTGTCAGAGAAATATCACACAGTCCAGACCTTGTTGTTTGAATCCATGCCCGACACAGAGTACATGTACATGAGGAATTTCCCTCCAGATGATGTTGAAGGCGAACATTCGTGGTTGTCAGGGTCGTGTTCACTGCCCCAGTTATGACCTGTCAATCACACATCCACATCCACATCCAGCTGACAACACAGAACATATGTATCATGCAAATGTCAATTTCTATAGTGCACAGATGCAATACGACCCCAATACGCAGAATTTCCTAACATCATGCAAAACAGCAATGTCTTCAGTGAATGCCGAAACTGTCAATGCTGCAATTAGTTTGGAAGACTTCCAGAGTCCAGAGTTCCCCACCGACAGACCAGCCATAGTGAGACCCCATCAGCCAAACATGCTAAGCCCACAGTACAGTGCGTTGCACTATGTCTAACCATCACAATCAGTCTTAGGCATCGGCTGTACATCCTTGCTGCAGCACCTAGGTCAAATCAGCCTTCTTCTCTCTGTGGGACAGTAAAATGAATATCATATTGGCCCAATGTGCATATAGCAGAAAGTTAACTCAGCAGAATTATTTAACATGCCACACAGACTGTCTGCAACATCTAACTCTCTTCTTGCATATCTATTATCTCACTTACAGATGTGTCCAGTAACAAATAATGATGAAACTAGCATGACGTATACATACCAAATTCTATTGCAGGCGAACATCACGAAACAGGAAGCACATAAAACACATCAAAGCACAAATTATTACAGATGCAATAACACCAATTCTGTTATAATGGCCGTTTTCCGGGAGAACCTGGGCTAGCTGGTTCCTCCTTGGTTTTCTTCCTCCATTGTTTGGGAAGAGACCTTTTGGGTATCAGTGGCATAGATATTTACAGTCCGGATTTCCTTTCTGTCACCTAACCAACAGTGTCAAAAGCACTAAAGGAAAGAGACGATATTTAACAGACATCATGACTCATTGTGCGTCATCAACCGTATAATAATAATAATAACAAGGTGTCGCCCTAACAGGACGTAACACTACTGGCCCGCCGTACAGCTGTGGAGGTATAATTAGACTGGAGGTAGCATGATGTCATCGCCTGGCCTGCGCAGGTGCAGCCACCTGCAGGCCCGCCGTGGATTGTTACAGACGACAAACGATGCCGACAGAGGACGACAGACAGCCGCGAATGTTACTAGCCTGGCCACTACAGTAGGCGGGCCAGTAATAATAATAACAATAATAATCAACGTGCACATAAAAATATCAATTATCATACAAGTCAGTGCTTCACAATGTAAAGCAACAGTAAAGGATGTGATAATCCATACAGCAGCATAGCCATGTATTCACCTCCCTTTTATGGGCCGTGAAATCTAGATAATTATATCATTAAAGTCTGCAATGTATGTCAGATATATTTACCTTCCCAGCTACAGAGATAACTGCTGTTTCTTTAGTCATTACCAAATTATGCTCCGTAACCGAGGCATATGTGCGCTTGTGTAAATGACTTGCCCAGGGTCATTACCACAGTAAATCCAGAGAAATAACTTCCATTCGCTCCGCTTGTGATCCTCTGCATAATAAATGTTCGCTTCTGCTTTTACATCGGTACAGTCTGGGTATGATTAAGCTATTCTAAATAGTAGTCTGTGGCATAACGCTCCAATTCTGAGTGAAATCTGGACACGAGCTAAAATGGCAGCCTTCCTGTGTGTATCATCTGCTGATGGATCATACCTTCGCTTAAGAAAAATTTTGTGAACTGGTCGTAAAACTTGTCGTAAGATCATGTTACAACATTTCCAACCAAATGTGTCAAAACACTAAGGGAACACGAAGAACTCACTCATCCGAGCCAGGAAAAATTGCTCACTAGACCTTAAGCTATCGTGATCCACAAACTTCCAAAGGAAGAAATCCCGCACCCTGTAAGCCAGCTCTCGTTCAAAGCCACTGAAGACAGACACAGAAGCACACCATCTTTACATGTAGAGACTAGTGTCACAAGAGAGCAGAGTTAGTTTGAGTCGTGAGAAACATTAACCGTGAGCAGTGACGAGCGTTGCCTCCTGGCTCACCAGCGACCGTCCACCTCGACTCAGAGAACTGCTCCAGCCGGTGTTCAGGTACAGCCGATGACCACCCTTGTAGTAATCTATGTTCAATGCACACGATATGGATACCATGTACATCGAGGTGTACTTGTATGCTGGTTACCGTATATAAAAGTTGCTACATTGACAATCATGAAATTTTACTCACAATATGTCTGCTACACAACGAATCAACAAACATTTGCAATCATTTCAGGTTGCATAGCTTAGATGGAGTGCATAAATGCGGCCTATTGTTACATATGTCGCACGTAGTGTGGTCTGTCTGTCTGTTTGTTGGCACATGGGTGAGCTGTGCAAAAACAGCTGAAACGATCGAGATGTCATTCAAGGGGCTGACTCATGTGGGTTCAAGAAACCATGTATTAGATGGGGTCCACTGTGCTACACAGTGGTAGAATGCTGGTATTTGAGCGGCAAACTTTCCCTGTCCGACACTCGACCTGCAGCTGACCACTTATGTGGGTAAGCCGTCCACTATAGATCAGCCAACTAGGCCAAATCAGCCTTTCATCCTTTCGGGGTCGATAAATTGAGTAGTGAGCTACTTTATCAATGTGCTGGTCGTGCCATCTGGTGAATGTTCACGGAGTTAAGCAGGTGCAGTTTATCAACTGCTGTGCGCCGTGTGTGGCAGCAATTTAGCCGTACTTAACATTACTGTATATAGTGCTGTCCTGCATGGCGGCTGTTGTGTCCCGCCTTGCGTGGCTGATGTTGGTGGTGTTGATTGCGCGGTATGCCAGCAATTTAATAAATGAACATTATTATCTCATGTTAAATTACTTTAGACACTAGTTCACTTTTAGCTCTATTCATTTACACTATCCACTGAAAACAATGATAAACAATCAAGAATAGCAGACTTCAACCCAGTTTCGTCATTATGCATTATTCACCTCCACAACCAAACTCCGTTAATTTTACAACTAGTTACCTGTCTACGCCCATTATTTAAAAACATGACGTCATCCACAAATCTGTAAGTGTATAACGTATTGCACTGTCATCCAAGATGAACCGAGCCACGGCCACAGGTAACATCACAGTCTGCACGGTAGTGCAGCACTGTTGTAAGGGTCGTTCCGATAAGTATAGGAAATGGCACTTTTGGGGGTCCTGCCGCCCAGAAACCCCTTAACCAA
>Ga0209780_1002143_pt1 | contig 13775 bp, 8 predicted proteins | sample WorMetexBAHAMAS2_FD_187384 | JGI IMG/M metagenome (GOLD analysis project Ga0209780, IMG submission 187384) | Marine gutless worms symbiont microbial communities from Max Planck institute for Marine Microbiology, Germany - Inanidrilus exumae... | ecosystem: Host-associated > Annelida > Digestive... | reverse complement strand
TATATATTCTTTTCACGAATATATCACAATACCACTAGAACAACTTATTCATGCATATTAGTGTTATTAACACCACAAGAGTGAAAATATCAGGCGGCCGCCATCTTGAATTTTCGTTAACATTTAACGAAAATTCCAGATGGCGGCCGCCTCAACTTAAGAAGCAATGCATCAGGACTCATTTGAAATACCGATATCAAGTCTAAATTTTGCATCCTAATTAAACTGACCATTATTAACATTATCAAATATTGAAACACGTCATTTTCGAAATCTAAGATGTTAGCAGCGACCACGTTGGGAAATATGACTCACAAATGCACAGAGATATTTAACCGAATTAGGCATGCAGGTGAATAATGCCATTCGACACTTAATTTTTTGTTTTTGTGCTAGACCAAGGTGACTTTTTTGCTAATTTTTGAGCACACGTAGGCCTAAATATATCGTATCGTATCGTATAGTATCGTATTCTGGAGGCGCATTACTGCTTCCAGCAAAACGCGATATAGCGGCGACGCCATCTTGAATTTTGTTTAAAGAACCCTACTTCCGAATTGACTTAAAATACCACGTAGAAAGGTTGCAAGCTAATTGCGAATGGCTATTCTTAACGGCTACAGTAAGATAAATTATTTAAATGAATGGAAAAGCTGTCCCAATGTGTCTTAGTATTAATCGAACACTGTTGTAAAAGAACTGAAGACTTAATAGCACACGTTTTGTACATACCCTTTGTCGGCGTATAGACAGTGGCGAGCGGAAAATAAATTCGTGGCTTTTTGTCATCTCCTGCGTGTTGCGTGCAACATGAGTGACAACGATGGACGTTAACTGAAGACATTCTATCAGCAACAACTTATTTCCGTCTGTCATGAGAAAGAAATTACGTTATGATCGACTGTCGGCTTCTGAGCCGAACGAGTAACGACAATGCGAAGATTTTTAGGTCGACTCCTCCGATTCGACCTAATAAAGTGGGTCTCAAATGTCCGTCCGTACGTCCGTACGTCCGTCCGTCCGTCCGTCCGTCCAAAAAAGTTTCTTCAATTTCAATGAAATTTGGTATGTAGGTAGAGGTCGATGAGTGATGCATGATGGTATGCAGTATGACCCGATCCAAGGTCGAGGTCAAGGTCACGAACCATTGAAATTCGGAAATTCGGCCATTTTCAAAGCCTACCTCCTCCCCCATTTATAATGGGGGCTGGCAAATGACCACTGATTCTTAAATTAAGGCACAATACCTAAAGTTTATCGGGACCGGATTTTTTATTTTTGTCCTAGTTTTTGTGTCACATGACTTTGGAGTTGGCAGTAAGTAGGAGTAGACCGCCAGTCCCGTACGTGGCTAATTTTTTTACAACTATGCACTGTATTCCAGCATGGTATTTGCTGCAGCCTACGTGTGGTCGTAAATTCGTAATTCTGCGTATGTAGTATACGTCCGTCCAGCTATCCGTCTTTCTGCCCATCTCAAAATATCTTCAAACACATTAACGGCGACGCTTAACACACCGGAAAACCAAAAATCATAGAAAAGTTGATATTACCCACTATCATATTGCATATAAATACATCTAATCATCATCATCATCTTCTTCATTATCGCGATAACTTATAAGGCGACGCTTACAGAGGCTCTGCGGCACCGCACAAAGAATACTAAACCAAGTACAGTAATACGATAAAAATACGATAAAATGTAGAGTCGTAGCAAACTAAATGTCAATGTGCTGCTGAGTCGTATCAACATTTATTTTTGCGGTATTTGTGTTACTCAATGCGTGTCGTCGTCGTCGTCGTCAACGCAAGGCCGAGGAGTCCGTAGCGTACGTTCTCCACACGGCCCGATCCTGGGCACAGTTGAGGGCGTCTCCAGCGGACAGGCCACAGTCTGAACAAATCTGGGAGGTGCAGCCAGGTAATGGAAGGACGACCCCACGGTCTGCGCCAGTTTGGGAAGGGTGGAACTCCGTCTCGGACGTCGCACGCCACGTGCAGAACTGCTTTGGCCGGTAAATAATTATCCGGCATACGTGCAAAGTGAAAGACGGTGCCCGCGAGAATGCAGCTGGAGTGTAGCCTGAATTTCGTGGTGAGGCTTAGATGCCGCTGTGACTAGGTCCCTACTCAGGCGGTCAGTGACGGAGGAGGCAAGCCCGATACGATGCATCACTTCAAAGTGTGAATTGGACCCGCTTGACATGGTGGAGCCTTGTCCACATTTTTATTTCGCTCAGGCAAATGGGCATAGTATTGCGATCAACGAGTCTGCATGTATGTATGTATGTATGTATGTCTGTCTGTCTTCTCGTGTATGTCAAAAACTACATGCCCAAATGTCACCACATTTTCTGTACACATGTTGCCTGTGGCTATGGCTCGATCCATCCCGTCTAGTTTTACAATACTCTTAAAAAGAATACTGTTAAAACAGATGAAAAAATGTTTAGTCTTGTTATGATCTTTCTGAAAAAGTGACAAAGTTCAGGACATTGTCTTAGTAATTCGTTTCTGGACAGTTTGTGGAAGAAAATTGTAAATGTCGTGATGCTGAATATCTTTAATATTCTGTTATCGTTGGTGCAATAACGATGGCTATAAGGCTACACGATGTATCGCCAATTTTGCTATTTTTGTCATACATCGACGGCGGAAAAGATCAAAGCGAACTTACCGGCGCTTGATGTGGTCTTCCAATCGACGAGCGTCTCTGATGTGAAGCGCTGCTCGCAATTGACCGCTTCATTTCTCGTCGGCAAGCAGCACAGCAGTCCGAGGAACCGGGAACGACTGCAATGCTCGCGGACAGTATTATTCATCCGATCCGAGGCTTCCACACCAATCCACCACAGCAGTCAATTTCAGTTCGCTACCAGTCCGCAATTCGAACCGCAAATCCGCGTGTCGTGTTGAACTAGAAGGCACACAGAGAGTTTATACCTTCAGTGAGACTGCAAGAAATTCATGCCATTTTTTCGTCATTATTCAGAAACGAATTACGAAAACAATTTTCTGAACTTTGTCACTTTTTCACAAAGATGATAACGAGACTAAACGTTTTTCTTCTGTTTTTAACAATATTCTTTTTAGCCCTCGCGGCATGCATGACCCGTGGGCTATATGTTTTGCTTGCGTTAATTTTTTCTTTTTTAAAAATAAACATTTGAACAAAGCGATCTCAGAATCTCGTAAACCGATTTTTAGCAAATTTTCACGATATGTTAGGTACTTGGTCCTAGATTGCCAATTTGACCCCCTTTTCCGATGGCTCAACGGACGTTGCCATGGCAACCAATTTTAGGGTCAAAATTGGCATAATTGGACTATTTACCTTTATTCATAGCCCTGGCATTCCTAAACGGATTGAAATATCGCCATTTAATAGTTTATCTACATGATGATCTGGCTACATCACATGTGTAAATTTAGTTTACTGTGGTTCAGTAATTTCTGTACATGTACATCCCGCCGTTTCTTTCTTAAAAATAAACCTTTGAGACAAATTATTTCAGGAGCCACCTGACCGATCTTTACCAAAGTTCTACCTTTTGTAGATATTTGATCGTAAATTACGAATATGGCCTTCTTTTGTCGATCGCTTAAGGGACGTTGCCATGACAACGAGTTGCTAAATGGCAAAATCGGCGAAATCGGTCTATACTCACCTTTATTCGTCGCCCTGGCATTCCGAAACGGATTGCAATATCGCCATTCTTATCTTAAAATGTTCAACTGTGATATCTGGCTACATTATGTGTAAATTTGGTAAACTTTAGTACAGTAACTCCGGAGTTTACGAAGGTGAATGATGTAAACCCCGTCGCTTTTTTTTCTTTAAATAGAATAAGCCATGCAGACAAATTATCTCAGGATTCACCATACTGATTTTCACCAAGTTTTCATCATAAAGGTATTTGATCGTAGATTACTGATTTGACCCTCTTTTCCGATCGCTCAAAGGACTTTGCCATAGCAAACAATTTTAGGGTTAAAATGGACGAAATCGGCCGACTTAACTTTATTTGTCGTCTTAACATTCCTAATCGAAGTGGAGTATCGCAATACTGATTTTTCAAGAGATTGATCTGCGATGATAATTATGGCGACATTGTGCAACAATTTGGTGAACTTCAGTCCATTAATTCCGGAATTTAAGGAAAACGAAAAGCGTATCACCTCGTCGATCAGCAGTTTGGCTACGCGACGCCACCGCTAGACCTTGCGGGGATCAGATCAGTAGGCCTAATAAGTTTTGCTGGGGCGATCACTACTCAGTTTTGTTTCCAGAGGCGTCACTGCTATGTCGCGCGGGCTACACGCTGGGATCTGCCAAGCATTTCTAGTTTCATTTTTAAATAAACGTTTCAGCAGAGAACTCAAGATCGACTGAACAAACTTTCACCATATTGGCAGCCAATTTTAAAATCAAAATTGGCAAAAATCTGGCTAGTCACCATTATTCTTAACCGTGGCATTCTGAAACGCATTGCAATATCGCCATTTCGATGTTTAAAATGTCATCTATGATGTTGTATAATGTAAAACTTTGGTGAACGTTGGTTCAGTAAGTTTGAGAGGGTGAAAGATAAACTCCAAATTGGACGGGCAGGTAAAAATTCGACTGAAATAAATGTGATGGCTAGCTTCTGTGCGTTGAACTTGCGGATAAAATTATGATGTTTGCTGTTTTAAAGCAGCGGCTTTTACAAAGAAGAGAAACTGATGCGAGTTGTGTTTTTAAGTCGACTCCTCCGAGTCGACCTAATAAAGCCGGTCTCAAATGTCCGTCCGTCCGTACATCCGTACGTACGTCCGTCCGTCCGTCCGTCCACTAAAACAAAAACCGTCAGTCTCGTATGGGGCTAATTTTTCTAATTATCTCTTATAGCTTAAGTAAATGCCAGTCAATTTTAATGCGCAATACAGTAAGTAAGTAAGTAAGTAAGTAAGTAAGTACAGTTAGTTTGTCAGTGGCAGACTTGTTCCATGTCTTGTTGTCTTTGTTCTGTGGGTTTTCTGTTACTATACGATAAAATACCATACGGTAGATTAACGTGTGCACAAATGCTGACGAGATGGCCAGCTTAATTTAGCGCATGGCACAAAGACGAAAAAGTTATCCCCATATGGGACTGACGGTCGACTCCTACTTACTGCCAACTTCAAAGTCACGTGACACAAAAACTCGGACTAAAATCAAAAATCCGGCCTTGACAAGCTTTAGATATTGTGCCCTAATTTTAGAATCCGTAGTCATTTGCCAGCTTCCGTTATAAATGGGAGCGGAGATAGCGTTTGAAAATGACCGAATTTCCGACTTTCAAGGACTCGTGACCTTGACCTTGACCTTGGATCGGGTCATACTGCATACCTTCATCTTCATGCATCACTCATCGACCTCCACCTATATACCAAATTTCATTAAAATCGAAGAAAGTGTTTGTGGACGGCTACTTACTGCTAATTTCAAAGTCACAAACACTCGGACAAAAATCAAAAATCCGTCCCCGACAAGCTTTATGTATTGTGCCCTAATTTAAGAATCCGTGGTCATTTGCCAACCTCCTTTGTAAATGGGGGAGGAGATAGCCTTTGAAAATGGTCGAATTTCAGACTTTCAAAAGCTCGTGACCTTAACCTTGACCTTGGATCGGGTCATACATCATACCCTCATGCATAAGTCGTCGACCTCTACTTACATACCAAATTTCATTAAAATCGAAGAAGCTTTTGTGGAAGGACCGAATATATTAGGTCGACTCGGAAGTGTCGACCTAAAATAAGGGGAAAAATAAACACAGAAAACCGAGTAGGTCAGAAGAAGCGGTCCAGGCAATAGTCCGGGAGGAAGGAGTGAAAAGTTCCCTATCGCAGTTGTTTCAGCTGCATACGGCTCTCCGTGTCCTGTGTGTTAGTCACGTTTTTTTGTCGCCGACAAGCGGACTTTGTAGGCATTAGCCGACGTTGACCGAATGAAAGACTAGCCCAGATGTAAATAATTAACATCAGCTGCGTAAAAGAAACTCTGCACATACCGCATTGCGCATCGATCAAGCTACACGAAGTCTAAACCAAAGGAGACGTTTCTCTTTTCAACGACGGTATCACAGTTTTATTCGGACTTTGCAGTATAATGGAACGTGTAGAGACTCTCATGACACATATACATATCCATTGTCTCGTTTATTACCGCGCGACGCTTTGCTAGCGCGGTATATGCTGTCGTCGTATGTTCGTCTGTCTGTCTGTCTGTCTGTCTGTCTGTCACAAGCCGACACTGTACCAAAACGGCTAAACACGATATCACACCATCAACTCTTTCCGATAGCGCAGGGATTCTAGTTTTCTGACGATGAAGATCTTGGCGAAATTCCGACGAGATCAAATGAAGGTAGGGTAGATTCGAATAAATGATGTTCGACCAATATCTCGATATATCTATAAAACGGTGCAAGATGGGGTAATAGTTACTATGGAACGCTAATAAGATTTTTTACTCGTATGCATTTTATCGAATGGCATTATTTCCAATGACCTTGTGTAACCCATAACTACCCCAAACCACCCAATTTTCGATATTTTGTATCGCCTTTCATATCTTTGTAGTGGGTAGAGATAGACAGTTCAAACTGGTAGGTAGGTTGATCGAAGCAAGTGCTAGCCCACGGATGACAAATAGTCCTTGAAAGGGGCATGGTTTGATAACGTGAACCATTTAAATTTTGGTGGACACCAACCATATCTGTGGAACGGCTGAAGCTACAGTGGTTACGTTTTGTACTCAGGTACACTATGATGACAAATGACCCTTAAAAGGAGCCTGGTCAGGGTCACGTGACCAACTTTAAATTTTTGGGCCGCAGTGATATTTCTGAAACGGTTTAAGCTAGAATTGTCAAATTTTGCACACAGGTAAAATGTATCAAATCCTAGCCTATGGACGACAAACCATCCCTAAAAAGGGCGTGTTCACGGTCACATGACCCATTTTAAATTTTGATGCCCGCAATTATATCCCCGGAACAGCTGAAGCGAGCGTCGCCAAATTTTGTACGCAGGTAGAATATATCAAATACTAGGCTTGTGATGACACACTATTCCCTAATGGGCATGGTCAGAGTCATGTGACCTTTTTTTAATTTTGCCCCAATCATATCTTTGAAGTCGGTGAAACTAGGCACTTCAAATGTCGGGTGCTGATTGATATAGTTGATACAGATGTGTACTAGTGCATAAATGATAGAATAGTAGATTAACGCCGAAAGGGATGTGTTCAGGGTAACGTGACCTCTTTACGTTTTGGGAAATCAGTGATAATATCTCCGAAACGGTGAAGGATAGATACATGGTTGCCATAAAAGTCTAATAGGAAATCGCATGTGGACTATCGAATGTTACCATTGCCAATGCCCTTGAATTATGTTGAAGGTCACTTTTGCGGTTTGAAACCTTTCTAGATCTCATACCTCGTGAAACATAGCACGAATTTACTAACATTGCGTGTCGCGCAGTCCATTTGCGGTAGCTGAGCTTCTTGTTGTCACCAATGACGATCTGCTGTTCTATACTCTGAATGGGCTACCGGAAATAGATATTTACTGTTTGCTAATTTACATACTATAGATTTTGTGTCGTATACTTGCATTAATAGCCTATCCATGACTTTCGTCATGGCAGTTCTGACCGTAAATTCGTCCAAACGTCACACTTAATGCATTCTGTCCCAACAGCATTGTTAGTACATTTCCCGCACTTAGCATAGCGACGCCCGGTTAAAAATCGCCGTTAGTTATTGTTTGCCTGTTTGTGGTATATACTCCCGAAGCGATGACGTCACTTCACCGATTTTTTGCGAACGTGAACTCACCATCGTCAATGCCCTTGAATGACGACGAAGATCACTTTTGCTGTTTAAAACCTTTCCAGCCCCCATCGTGAAGCATAGCACGAATTTATTAACATAGTGTGTCGCGCGGTCGGTCCTTCTGCAGGACGTTCGCGTTCGCTATATGCTGTCGCCCGTCCGTCTGTCTGTCTGTCTGTCATGTCGTCTGTCGTCTGTAACGTTCGTGCGCCATACTCAGCCAGTTAAAATTTTCGGCAATGTTTCTTCGCCATTTGGTACCTTGGCCATCCATTGACATCCACGGAAAATTTTACGGAGATCGTCCCAGGGAACCCCTCCAACGGGGGTTAAACGCAAAAGGGGTAGTCAAATTAGCGATTATGGACTTATTGAAGGCTATATCTCGGAAACGGTGCAAGGTAGGAGGTAAGTTAGTATTATTAACTAACAGGAAGTCGGACGTATTGCGTAAAAGTGGTTGAAAATATACGTAAACATTCTGCGACAGAAATGTAGCCTAAAGCATCTAGTTTTTAGCGATATATCACTTACGATGATATGACATAGAGTCATATCATGGCAACAGTTTAGAATCATAGGGGTGTAACTCGAATTTTTATCAGTATTCGATTATTTACTGCTGTTTGTTTAATATAGCCAAGGCCAGTTGAGCACCAGCTGCCTGAAGCTCGAACGTCCCGTTATTCGTCAGTGATCTTACTGCAAGCCAACGAGGTATTTCTTGTCCCATATTCTATAACCGCAAGCTTGAAATTCTGTAGCAGATTCATAAATTCACGACTTAATGCGCAGTATTTGCCTAGCTATCGTTTAATTTGCTAAACGGAGTAGGTTATCTTTTCGGAATTTTAAATTTGAAGTACGTGTGCGATATCGTTGTAAAAAAAGGTTCACGTCCGCTATCTCATCTCCTGATGAGTTTCTTGTCATTTTACGCAACAGCAGCTTTCAGACGTAGGCCTACGTGTGAGGCCGAAGTGGATTTCATTCACACCAGCTTCAATAGCTTCAGAACTATTGCACAGCCGTTGTTAAAGCTTCTAAATTTTCTCATATCACTTAGGCCTATGACTCAAGTATACGATCTCTTCGCCATAGCTTAAAATAATGAACGCATTGAATACAAGTTCCGCTCACTTTCGTTGAGTTCTCACAACCACTTAACCGTCATAACCATCATCTCTGTTCAACCCCCTCACAGCACTTGCTCTTCATCTCTTGTGGCCCTTGCTAGTTCAGCTACATCATCCTTATTATGCATGACATAAGACTTACCATTCCCTTTCATATTCTTCTTCTTTTTTGAAATACATATCAAGACTATATTTTTTAGCAAAAGCCGGTGTTATCCATGAACTGACTGAGAGCGGTTACGTCGATCGCAGAGTGATCAAGATCAATTGATTGACTAATTGATTGACTTATTGATTGATTGATTGATTGATTGATTGATTGATGATTGGGTTTAGGTTTTAGGCCTACGTCCCACTGGACACAGAATAGGTCATTTCGGAGACGTTCTTCTTAGCCAATCAGTGCGATCATCGGCTTGGTACTGAAGAAACCAAACCAAACACAATGAAACGAACAACACAGGAACAAAATGATCAAAACTAACCACACAAAACAAAATAAAATGCTAAACCTAAACAAATACACAAAAAAATGAAAACGAAACCTAAATCAGCATGCAAACTCGTGGCCTAAGAACTATTCACACGTGTGTGCGTATATACACTACGGTGCACAACTCTCGTACAACAGTTAGATAAATTTCTCTCCAAGCCTCCAGACAATCATAACAGCTCCGATGCTGTCTATTGGGACAGAGGGGCGATCAAGGTCGTTAATGAGGTGATTGAGTGTAGTTCAACGTGGGTGGTTTCGTGCTGTCGAGCTGTACGTGCCTGGTCATCAGCGTGCGAAATGAGTGACCATGGCCAATGAGAAATATGAGACTGTGCCCGCAGTGCCTAGGAATCAAGCTACAACTAAACATCACCGTCACACGCCGCCCAGCGGTGCACCGTCCGTGCCTGGAAAGCTGAACGGCCTGGATGTAATTTGCTTGTTGTCAAAGATGTCGACATCGTGCGTTGGCACTTCGCACGTAAAGTAAAAAGTAAAACAGTGTATAGCAGTTTAGCATCAACTTAACTCTTCACCGCTACTGGAAACTCACATGCCATATGGGTTCACACAGTGTTACCTGCCACCTGACAGAGGTGAGAATCCCCCCTTTACCCCCAGCCGAAGCAGGTACTCGATTTAGCGACCCTGGAGGGATGCAAGGCTGAGTTGACCTATGTTACGTGAAAGCGGACCGGCTGGGAATTGAACCCGCGACCTGTAAATCGCAAGTCTAACGCCCTACCGCTGAGCCACCACGCAACACGTGCCTGCTGTAGGCCTGTTCACAGAATTTAGCGCAATATTGCACCATCACATTATCACATACGTTGACGTTAGGCAGTGTTTTGCAACATACTATCTTCAACATACTATATTGTATCTTGAATATACAAGATAGTATTTTATCTTGAATCTTTAGAATACGTTTTACCGCGCGACGCTATGCTGGCGCAGTACGTACTGTCGTCGTGTGTCTGTCTGTCCGTCCGTCCGTCCGTCCGTCCGACACAAGCCGCCACTGTACCAAAACGGCTAAACGTAGGATCTGTCTAAAAAATCTTGCGTGTGCTCGTCGTCGACGGCCGTAGCACGCCTTCAACGATAGATTTTTGAGATCGTCCCCGCGTACGCACACGTTCGATCGTTCGATCGTTCTATACGTTCGTAACGCACGCGGTACGTACGTATCATGCACGTTACGGCCGTAGTGAGAATACGACTTAAATTAGTCGGGTAGATATAACAATCGGTAGCGTCCGTCTGTCCTTCGTTTTGTCCGTCCGTTTGTTTCTACTTTATCTTTTGCACCGAATGACCTTTGAACCCGAGTGTTTGTGTGTGCGCGTGTGGATCATGACCACAGCTCGCCTCTGATTAAAAGTCAAGGTTATCGGTCAAGGTCAACGCCGTCGATGACAGTTTTTCTAGTTTGTAGGCACACTGCAAGTAAGGTGGCGTCAATGAGTCGAGTCAAAGAACGTGGTTTGCTTTGCTTTGCGTTGCTTTGCTTTAGGCAACGCGACATTCCTACAGCGCCTGCAGGATCAAGAGTTCATCAACTGCAGGAAATGCCGCGCGGACTTGGCGTCTATAGCGAGAGTCGCAATTTGCAACACGGTAACCCGGGCCAATTTCCGTGGACGTATCCGGACCCCATCTGATCCAGAGTAGATGTTCTCGGTGGCAACCCTCACAACAGATGCAACTCGATCAGTTTAGGCGTTTGATCAGCAACGTTACACACAACTCATAATACCACGGTGAAGTTGGTGAACTGAAAACTGTAACGAGGGAAAAGATTTCTTGAGCCAATTACAGAAAGATGGAAATTATGCTCGATCAGCACGCAGAAAATAATAGATCTTTTTCTTTTGACCCATTCTTCTAGCAAATGTCACTTTTGCCATTCACCACACTTTCACTTAAAGACTACACTCTTCGCAAATAAGAGGAAAGGGTTTGTGAAGAAGTTGCCTTTTGCCGTCAAGACTGCCTTTATGGACAAGGACTCTGATCTTTTTTGCTTTTAGTTTTTCGGGCGTATTAACGAAGTTACTCTACGTCAAGTACGGTTAGTACTGAGATGGGTGACCGTTTCTTTTTTGCTGGTATACCGTTTCTATACGTTATCAGCCACCCTTGCCAACCGACTGAGGTAAGGTTTAACGTCCCATTTGACACAAAATAGATCATTTCGGAGACGTTCTTCCCAGCCAATCTCTTAGCTAAGTACTAAAGAAACTAAGCGAATAAATTCATTCATTCATTCATTCATAAATTAAACATAACAAAAGCAAGAACAAAATCACCTAAGCTAACACGAAAGACCATACAAAAGACAAAACCTAAATAAACAGAAATAGAAATCTAAACCTAACTAAAATGTACGAAGTGTTCACGTGTGGGTGCATATTATTGTGCACAACTGCTGTACACAACACAGCACAAAGCAGTTCTGATTATCATCCCTCTCATCCTCCAGACAAGCAACAGAGCTCAGATGCTGTCTATTGGAGGTAAGGGGGCGCCAGCGCCACTCTGGCCAATCCAACCTCATATCCTCAGCGGGATAGGAAATGAGTACCGGCCAAGAGGCTTTGAAGTTCTGAGACTTGGAAGTAAAGGCAGGATGGCTCATTTCACTTGTGGACGAACGTGTGGGTGGCAGGTAAAACTGTGTGATCCCGCGTATTAACACGTGCCAAATCTATGCGCCTTAGATGTGAGCAGCTCATAATAAAGCGCTGTACAAATAAGGCTGAATTTACTTTTTTACTTTTATTCTTGTACTATGTTCCCTGCGGAAGATTAAGCTACTCATCATCAGCTTGTTAGCCCGCGCGGTATTATCAGAGACATCGATCAGTCTGCGTGCAATTAGCATTGTAACGTAACACTTTCATCAATAGCGTGATACTTTCTAGGGATTTCGCGGATCACGTGGTTGTTACGGTGTAACAACCGGCGGCGGAGGTGAGGCACGTTGAGGCAGTTAGCTGGACCATCACATGTGGGAATTACCGGGGGTTGCGGGGGTTTGACCCCCTAGTTTATGTATTCAACCCCCTATTTTGTCATCAATGTTGACCGATATCAACTGACCCCCTAGTTCGTTTAGCTTAATTCCCACACTGGTAAAAATGTTACAGCAGCAAAATCCGTGTAATGTTTTAGACAGTGTTTACGATTTCCCAAAAATGTCGCTCAAATTGGCACATTTTCTGCTGAACTATATCGCTACAGGCCACCATGCAACCGGCCTACTAGTACCTCGCACCTGCTGTCGTCAATTGTCACGTGATCAATAACTACCCGCAGTGATGTTTTCGATCTGTATCTGCACCGTTACTGGGTTCTAGTCGTAGTGCCAAAGTGTGATGCATGTTAAGGAAACAACTCTTAACTTTTCACATAATTGCCACTACAACTGTCTCGGATTGCCTAGAAATACAGATAAAATGTGTCGTGGCAGGGGAGCCATCGGCCAAAATGGACTAGGCTCAAAGAATATGCTATAATTTTTAGAACAACTTTTTTAGCATCAGGAGTCTAGTCTCCACTGAATAATAAACAACAAAAAAGTGTCAGAAAAGCTTTGGTCGGCGAGGCGCAAGGTTTTTATACGCAGCTTTTGCCCCGAGCAGGATTTGACCCCATGACCTGTTGATCGCAAGTCCAACGCTCTAGCCGTTGCGCTACAGCGTCACAATGTATGACTACAAACGCTAAATAAGTGGTAATACATCGGTAACAGTCGTAGGTAGAGACACGATTATTGCAAATCACTAACAGGAAATCGTAACCTCTTTTGATTTGTATTACAGTATTACTGTCGACAACTTGGGTGACCTTAAGAGCCGCGAAGGCCAAGCAGTCAATAGCGTACGTCTGTCTGTCCGTCTGTCCGTCTGTTTCAACTCTATCTTTTGAACCGACTAATCTTTGAACTTGAATTTGTGTGTATGTAGCTCATGACCATAACTCGCCTGGGATTAAAAGTCAAGGTCAAAGGTCAATGTCCAGCGCGTATAGGCGTGGTAACGCGGTAGCGCGGTCGGTCTGACCTCGATCCTCATTCGAAGACAGTTTCTCTAGTTTCAACATTTATCGTCCAATATCACGCAGGCGGTCATTTGCGTAATGCGCATGGTGAGCTATCAAAATGACAGGACGGATCAAACTAATTTTCACAATTCAACAAGGTGTCGCTCTAACTTGACGTAACCGTACTGGCCCGCCGTGCAGTGTCGGCCGCCGGGCGTGGACGGTC
>Ga0209780_1002142_pt1 | contig 13775 bp, 7 predicted proteins | sample WorMetexBAHAMAS2_FD_187384 | JGI IMG/M metagenome (GOLD analysis project Ga0209780, IMG submission 187384) | Marine gutless worms symbiont microbial communities from Max Planck institute for Marine Microbiology, Germany - Inanidrilus exumae... | ecosystem: Host-associated > Annelida > Digestive... | reverse complement strand
TCTCCAAGTGGTGAGGGGGATACCCCCTCCGCAAACCCCACCCCCCTCGGCGCCTCGATACTCGCGCGTGCGGCGCTCGGCCACTCAGCGCCTTCGGTGCCTCGATCCTCGTGCCTTCGGCGCTCGACCTTGGACCCCCCGTTTGCAAATCCTGGATCCGCCACTGCTTGTACTCACACGTTCCGTTTGTGTTGAGTGTTAATGACAGTCAATGACTGTCGATTTATATACAGCGTTTGGATTGCAGTAGTTTTGCGATGTGGAAAGTATACGATAACGAAAACCTTTATTGTGCACGTAGCTAAGTCCATGTTTTCTGATATATCGCTGAGTGTCCTTGTCGTTTGCCGTTTCGTTACGTGTGTGTGTGTGTCTAATTACCAGGGCTCACAATATGCGTCAAACTCTAACTCAGCCTACGATCTCTTTCTGACGTCCGCCATCACCGATGGACTGAAACTGTGGGACTTGCGATCAAACAGGTTCATTTCTTGATGCGTGCTGATCTATACGTCCACGTTTTGGTAAACTTTATTTCCGTGTTATATAGTGAACAAAAAGTTCAGCCGTCGTTGCGTATCAGTGGAAAATTTCGTTAACTTGTATCAGTCACAGTTGATTTGATGACGACTCTTTGAATAAAGCGCTAATACGCGGGCCGAGTCGAGCTGTAAGCGTAATGTAACGGTCTGGCTTCTTCCGTCGGTCTGTCTGTCTGTCTGTCCCGTCTTTTTCTAACCTCCATAGGTGCGTGTCGCAGTCGTATACTCAACGTGATTCACCAGGCGCACCACACGACGCGGCCATGGTACATTTCCGTCCGAGTATTACGAGGACGGTCATACATGTTCGGTGTGGTACGGAACGTCTGGCGCTAGCTGTGAGTCGGGTGCGATAGTATGGTATTGTAGGGTTTAGCGTACCACTCGACACATTATAGGTCATTTCAGAGACGATTTTACAGGTCAGATGACCCAGCCAACAGTGTAATAGCACTGAAGGATGATAGTCTTCCAGGTCAAGGGCCAATCTCACAAGCTCAGCAACTAAAAGGTAAAGAAAAGGATGTAATAAAAATTTTGTTCTACATACAGTACGAAGTACAACGAAGACACAGAGGTCGGCACCGTCACCAGACTGAATTGTCAATGGGGCCCATCTGGGTCCCGTTAAGCCTATCCGCGCCATGTCCGAGCCTCGATGCTTCCCAAAAAAGAGACTAAGTACTCGTACAATGCATTTCAGGCGCGTGACAGGCGGGATAAGAGTGAGTGTGACTCAGCCGTCTACTCCAGCCTCCATGGAATACAGGGTTGCCATTCGGTCTTATTTCGATTTCTTAATACCAACAAATGCCCTAAAATACCAAAATTTTTATCTTGCAACACAGATGAAACATGATCAGTCCAGTTATTTTTGCCGGGGCCCTGACGATTTTTGTTGGGGCCCTGCCCCCGTGGGCCCCATCCTGGTGACGGGGCCGACAGACGTGCTCGGAAGACAGCTAAGCCAAGAAAGATCAAAGCCCAATCCAATCGATTATGTACAAACTGCTCATTATATAGGTGTGCATATGATATGCACAATTATGATGCGCAACAGCACAGAGCTGGTCAAATAATCTACCCTCTTACCCTCCAGACAATCACCATAGCTCAGACGTTGTCTGTTGGAAGGGAGGGGGTGAGCCAGGTGCGACTGTCATGTTATTGCTGTACAGGTGCGTGCGTCGATATGACGGTCATGTCAACAGAGTTTACACCTGCACGGCTGAGATCAGCCCTTGTAGCCGCTACATCGCAGCCGCCTCCGAGGACAAATGCGTTCGTGCTGCTTACTTCCTTATTCTTCACGACTCTGCACCAGGTTAGGTGAACAGGAAGGGTGTCCCGCCTGCAAAACGTTCTGCGATAGTCACCCCAAAGTTTCACAACAAGTGGGTGAAGAAAATCAGGGGGACAGCTATCTAACGCACGCTGACCTGGAAAATGGCCGTTAAGACGATGCACATGTGTGTTTTCCTCCTTGGAGCGAGTTTATGTTTACACCCCGGTTTGTCTGTCTGTCTGTCTGTCAGCAGTATTACTCAGAAAGTTCTGGATACATTTTTGTAGAATTTTTGGGAAGACGTAAGCTCGCAAACAACGAAAAGTCGATTAGTTCTTTGGATCAGATGTGTCTCAGTGTCTGTGTCTGAGTCTATAAAATAAATACGAAAAATAATGTTGATAAATTGTGTTTTATGAATATTCGCTAGGTGGCGCCATGGTCTGCTAGCTTCGCTTTTGGGGGATGTGTAACTCCAGATAATCAGGCCGGCTAACACAAACACTGGACGTTTTCAGGCTTTGCCTTGGTTTGAACTGTCCGATTTTTGCCCATTTTTATCTGCCCCATAGCTATAGCATATAGCATGGGACATTTGCGTCTGTGCGTCCGTGTGTGTGTGTGTCTGTCCGTCTGTGGACACTCTCACGGTCGCATTTCTTCGTCGATTTTCACCAAATTGGACACAGACATGTAAACCCCCAAAAGTAAGAACGAGTTTGTTGGGGGTCAGTATCGCCCCACCCCTTCTCCTATTTTTCCCCTAAAACCCTTATTTTGACCCAAAGGTCCTGAAAACCCATGCAAAAATGAAAAACGCAATATCTGCCTTAAATGTTCACGAATCACCGAAATTACCGCGTCTTATAGGAAATCGGGGTTGGGGAACACGATGGTGACGTCAGATTTTTGACCGGAAGTAGAAATATGGCCGTGTTGTGCATGCGCAATGAAAAGTATGCAATTTGGCCCTTATGCTATGGGGCAGATACCATGTTCCACAGAACGTATTTCTTGTATGTGAATGTTATTCATCCGCTGAACAGTGATTGATATTTGACAGGCTTACCTGTACGACATTCGGTCAGGCTCTTACCTGCACAAGCTGACTGGCCACACGGACACCGTGCTGGCTGTCGCCTTCCATCCACAGTTCCCACAGGTATGTATTACCTTCCCGAATTAAATCAGCATTATGCTTTGTCTCGGTTTGTTTGTTTGTCAGCGACGTACAGTGAAGTCTGAGAGTGGTTTAATTGCACATAAAGGCATTAAACCAAGCAGAAAACAGTGTATTTCCAAAACCGCAAAAAGTACACAAGTAAGTAGTTGAGTTAGTAAGAATATTCATAGTTAGAGCACAAAAAGCATCAGACGCTTGAGTGTCGACAATGTTCGTCTTTAGTGACATGAAAAATTGCCTTATTGTGTCTCAACTCACCTTGTTTCATGGCATATTTTCAAAACATTTACGTGAAAGAGTGCAAGTCAGTTGAGTAGTGCGAGTGAACATGTTGTGTGTGTTTGTAGCTGGTAACGTCGACACTCGACGGCAAAGTTCGTCTGTTCAGTGACGTCACAACGCTGTGATGAGAGATCGCTAGCAGCAGACGACTACCGCAGCAGCGAGCTTCACATCACAGAGAACTGACGACGCACCATCCATGAAGCGCAGCAAACGACCACAGAACATCAGTTCATTTGAGGGGCGTGGCTGTCTCCCGGTCACGTGGTGAAAAACTCTCACCGCTTCGCTGTAAATAGTCACTGTGGTGTGTGACATATTTCTGTCCTAGACGGAACCACCAATTCTGCCGTTCTTGTCTTGTCCCCCTGAAAAAAATCTCGGCTACACACCTGATAACGGGGAACGGAAGAGCATGCCCATTAAGATGAAATGAAAGTGTATGAAAATTTTATTTATGTTCACACTAAATTAAACCTTGCACAAAGTTTAACTGTAAGAACTAAATGCCATCTTTTCAAATACATTTACCATAAGTTCTACTTTTAGTTGTTAAACTAAAATAGAATGTATGGCAAATTTGTTTTAAAATAAAACATTCACTCGTAACATCAGTCACATAATTCTTGGCTATTTTTATGAATATGAGTCCCCCACCCGCCTTCCCTTGATCAATAAACTGAACTTACATAGGCCCCCCAGTAGTGAAGTTTTCAGAACTTCGGTTATAAATGAAATTCCGTGGGCGGGACGATGAATTGATAAGGTTGTTGTCTGAGTCATGTCAGACACAGCCGACGGTGGATATGAATGAATGAAAGTTCCCGAATCACCGGGTGACAAAGTGTCAATATATATTCAACGTAGTCCTATCATTTGTTGTCTCGGACTGAACGCCGCGGTGGACGGCTGCCATGTTGTACGTCTCCTGACCAGGGCTTGAAGTAAGGGGGGGGGCCTCAGGGGGCTCAGCCCCCTCCCCCCAGCTCTTAGCTCAGCCTTTCCCCAGCTCAGGGGGAGTGGGGTGGTAGACTGAGGGAATGGATAAGGGAAAGGGGTAAGTGATGAGAGGGAGCCCCCAGCTTTTCAAACTACTTTAAGCACTGCTCCTGACCCCAGGAAAGTCGTGGCTGCGTGCGTCGATCACGTTCTCACTGTTAGACGGTCTTCCATAATCTTGCGCGGTGCGTCGTAGCCAATAGTTCATACTGCCGACGTGACGAAACCGTCGAGTTCCTTGGCGTCGCGTCGCTGATGTAGTGCGGATTCACTCAGTCGCCGACAGTCGTGACCAAGTTTCCAGTAGTTAATTCGCACGTCAGTCATATTTCTTGGAGTTCGTAATTAACTAGTTTAAATTGACGAATTTTTGTAAATTTGTGCATTTCACTAAAATAGGTAATGCGCGCTTGATGTCGCGTATTTATCGAATATTCAACGTTGGGTTTGCTACGTGGAACAGGTAGCGTCGACGAAAGTTGAATTTTGTATTTGCGAGCATTTAATTATTTAACATTGTGTAGTGAGTGACAAATTGATCGCATTGCCAAATAGACTGAAATAGGCCTAGCTCTGAAAGGCGTATCTCGCCATTGCAAGTCTCACGAACGTGCCTATGTGATACTAGGCCTACTTCTAAACGAAGCGTTATCTGTCATTTAGGCTAATTGTGGTTTTTATACGCTCAGTAGGGTGACGGATAAGGTTCGGATTATGGTTAGCGGTAGGCCCAAATATAGTGAAATCTCGCAGTGGAAGAAATTCAGTTGTCATTGCGATCAATTCGCCTTCATTTTGTCACGCTTACATCGTCCACTAACGATGCTTAACAGTAAGATAACGCTTTGCGTTGTCTGCTTTGCTGTGTTTTGTTTTCTGTTATTTTTTTACCGCGCTACGCCATGCTAAAAAGCAAAGTTTATATCTAGCGTCTAGCAGATAAATATATTGTTCTTTTCCGTGTCGTGGCGTCGACTTGTGTCCCACTGGTTACAACATTGGAAACTGGGTCACGACGTCCGCCACACGCTCGTTACTCGCCGACATCTCGATGCGTCGATCGTGTGAATTGGGCATTAATCTAATTACCGCATGATGTGAATGTGTTTAGTTTGCTGACTGCAGGACAACTTTGTCGGTGTCTTCCATAATGATTATGCGATAGGCTATGGTATCGGTTGTATAGGCTTACTCTTTTGTACAATGCACCCTCGTGGCTCGTATATCACCACTGCTGTTTATGCAGTATAGAATTAATCACGATGAATTGAAAATATTACCTGAATAGTCTTCAACTATGCATTGTGAACATAAGTTAAACGGACACATCTGCACACAGCAGTAAAAATAGCATCGCACTGTTGCGGGCACCTGGGTCAAGAATCCCACTTTATAGGCCCGAATAAACCTGAATTTAGTTTTGTGTTTTAATTTTGTGTTATAACATAGTATACGCCCATCTTTCGGTTTAGTCTACTGGTACATGTCTGGTTTTTGTTGTGTTGGGTCTAGTTTCTTCGATACCAACCTAAGTGATTGGCTGGGAAGAACGTCTCCGAAATGACCTATTCTTATGTCCAGGGTAGTCGCTAAATCTTAATCGTATTTACTGATAATGTGTCATGACTGATGGGCACTAGAACTTTTCACTACGTAGGCCGAGCTCAGTTTATAGACGCAACTACCACAGGGAACTAGTGGGACAAGTCCTAGCTACCGAGACTTTGCGATCAGAAGTGCATTGGCCGCCAAATGGTTAGTATTCACTATTCCACTGGCGTCAAGATTGCTGGAAAATGCACACGAAAAAGGACAGTTGTTGCCGAAACGTCACTAATTATAGGTAAATATTGCGGTTGTTTCGTAGTATTAATTGTAACAGTTATGTTTATTTTCAACCCATGAGTTTATTAAAGAATGCACATTTTTAGTTTTTTTTTTCGCCGCTATACATCTTAGAGATGACGACCTTGTACTCAATGAACTCGTCGCCAGACAGAAAACTGAACTGGTGTACCAGAGGTGTGATGTGGAAGCACTGTCTAGCTCCAGTGATGAGACGCGCGGCAGCGTTCTGGATCGACTGTAATTTCCTAATGATGCTGTCAGACACGCCGTACGGCAGTGAATTGCAATAGTCCACGCGACAAGAAACGAATGCCTGAAGTAATATTTTGGCAGCTTCGGCTGTCAGTGATTTTACTGAACACATTGACGAGGGTGTCGAAGTTCAGAAGGACAGTGCTGCTCAGTCGTGACGGCCGCAGTGAACATGCGTGTAGATGACAACGGTTTGATGATGCCAATTTTCAGCCATCAGAGCTTGGCTGAGTGAGTACGTGAATCAAAATGTGTTTCATCATAGAGATTGCGTGCTATGCCGTAAGTGACGTATTCGCTACAGGGTTTACGTGACGCGCAAACAAGCCACTTAATGAACACCTTTTATGCAGCCGTAGGCAGATACCGAGGGTCTCGTCATAACTGGGCTGTTTGCTTTGCGCATTTGTCACCTGCAGCGTTTTGATTGCCAGCGTAATATGTATTACGACAGTCCGCCAGTCCTATATACGACGTCTCAGCTGTCGGAAATGAACTGCGCTCGATGTTGTGCGTCGCGTCGATTGTGTTGTAAACAGAGGCGGGCGATGATTCTGCTGAACTTTCGACGCTCGAACTAAGCTAACATCACTTGAGACGATCAACGTGCCGTGGCGAAAAAGCTGACAAATCGGCTCAGTTCAGACTTTGGATCCTTGTGAAAAATAGGGTTGTGGTCCTTCATCCCGTGATATCGCTCCATGTTCGTGGTCATAGTCAAGCGTACGATTACGACTCGGACGGCTACAAGCACATTGTGGGTAGGCCCTATACGAGTTCGCTACGAGTTGCGTGTGATAAATTAGCACTGAACAACTGCTGTATCTAAAACAACTAACAAGGTGTCGCCCTGACGGGACGTAACACTACTGGCCCGCCGCGTGCTGCCCCTGGTAAGTTACTATGTGTAGGCGGGCCAGTAATAACACTGTCTGTTCTTTATTATAATATAGTGCCCGAATGATAAATGAACGTTTCTATAAGTCGCATATGTCACTCGAACATCATAAAAATGCCCCGAGGGCACAATAATACATTATTCATAATAATTCATTGGTAGGCTAATTTTTCGGACCAAACTTGTAGCCGACTTCGACTTACAGTAACATGTGATTAACCCCCAATTTTTCACTCGTGTTATAGCCTCGCTTTTTCCAACGACGCTGTTATCTGACTATATGTCTTTCTATAAAATCCCAACGGTTTTGAGTCGCCGCCGGTTTAGTTAACTTTATATGAGTCTCGTGTCGACGACATTACGTTGCATTCGATCATGGCAGTGTTAAAGATTTCAGCTGCTGGCTGCGTTTTGACTCTAATCTGCGCTCTGGCGATTGCTGTGGCAGTTCCTACTCCAAAAGTGATGCTCGATAAGCATTTCGTCCTGCCGAGTGATAGACCTGTTGATGGATTGGTTGAATGTTCTGGCGGAGCTGCGGGCGACGTACATCTTTATCAGGTACACATTTAAATTTTAAGGTTGTAGTTGTCGAGACTTGAAGGCATACAGTCGTAATAGTGACCTTGGTCGGAGAGTTTAGCACTGGTTTTTGATCGGACTGGCCATGGGCAGAGCAGAGCAGAGTTTAATATAAATGACACTTTTTGATTTCTTTGATTGTCTGCATCTTGAAACCCCAAGAAGTCTATTCGTGTGAAAATAACCACCATCGGTGAAGGCGATATTTCTTTTTTTTAAATTCCGCTGTGTAGACTGACAGTTGAAAAACAGCAAAACTTATGCCCGTATTACAACTGAGATAAAATGTTTAGCTAAAAACATTTTAGCTAAAATGTTTTAGTAAAAACATTTTATCTCAGTTGTAATACGGGCATTAAACATTATAGTCCTTCTATACGTCCACATTTTATATAGCGAACAAAAAGTTCAGCCGTCCTTGCACATCAGTGGAAAATTTCGTTAACTTGTATCAATCACGGTCGATTTGATGACGACTGTTTGAATAAAGCGCTAATACGCGGGCCGAGTCGAGCTGTAAGCGTAATGTAACGGTCTGGCTTCTTCCGTCGGTTTGTCTGTCTGTCTGTCTGTCTGTCCACATGTCCCGTCTTTTTTAACCCCATAGAGTGCGTATCGCAGTCGTATACTCAACGTGATTCACCAGGCGTAGCACACGGCACGGCCAGGGTACATTTCCGCGCGAGTATTACGAGGACGGACATACTTGTTAGTTCTGCTACGACGACTGCCGAGTGCTGTAGATGAAGTGTTGTCAACGTGCGGCGGTGACAGCTGGCTGACAGCGTTTGTTCCGTTAATGTTAGAGGTGAGTGAAAATACGGTACTCACGGAGTGGTGGGATTTCTCCAGAGGGCGTTCCTGACACTGGTGACGATTCGATAAGTTTATTGGAGTATCCTAAATAGGGGTTGGTCGCGCTCAGGAATGACGTGTAATCCACTTTAGCTCAATGTTACCAAAATATCTACATATAATTGAGGGATTCGACGCCAGGCTGGCTAACCGACCATTTTTAGTTTTGACTTTCGGGCACTCTGCCGCTGAGCGCCACAGAGCCCGGACGTCGAAAAGTAAAAATGGTCGGTGAGCCAACCTGGCGTCGAATCCATAATTTGTCACTCTTCCTATTCTGGCATGACTCTGGGCAAAATGGGTTAATACAGATTCATTCCACAATGGAAAACTGTTACTAGAATTTCCAACAGTTCTTCTCTCGCATACACCAACCCTATTAGGGATGGCAAATCCCTCCCCACACCCATCCGCTCATTTGACTTTCCCTACTGTCCATCCTGTCTTTCGACCTGGCGTTGTCTGTGGCGTCACCTGTATTCTACCAAAACCCCGTTCCAAAACTCAAATCTCTCAGCCGTTTTGATGTAGTACGGCGAGAATGTGGCGGACAAACGGATAGACAGACAGAATTGACGTAGCGAGCGAACGAGGTACATATAATAGTAAGTAAGTAACTAAGGAAATTTATACACAACGCCTATGAACAATATTCAGTAGTCTAAGTACTTTCTGGCAAATATATTTGTGCCGTAATTTTGATTATTTACGGCAACGATAAGATACGATACTCTGTATTTACGTGCGCTGAAAAGCTGACCCGACGGCCAATTTAATCTAGCGCGTGCACGGCACAGGAACGATAAAATAAAGAAAAACTAAAAACAAAAAACGGACATAACCCCCAGAGTAGACAAAAGCCCTTCCGCTTTCCCGGGAGGGAGCTTATTTCTACTGCGAGTTAATCAAAACCAATTTGTAGCACCATAAGTTGCAACTCGCAAACACATCGAGAGACTATAATTAGAGTGAGAAAAAATAGGCTATTATTATAGACCTACACAGAAAATGGCCTTGAAGATTACTCAAAGAAATGGAGCTATTCGATTTTATTTCATGACCTACTTTCGCGATCATATGTCTATCATTATTCGGCTCGAAGCTAGGCTTCAGCCGAATATTGGATTCACTTTACGGCGCGTTTTGGCGGTGTTCACGCGTTTATCCATAACTCCGCCGAAAGTAAACTGATTTGGATGAAATCTGGAGAACTCTGCGTACATTGATAGGGGCTGGCCCTGGCATATTTTGGGCGCGATCCGAGCAGTAGCGACAGCTGGAAAGCCAGGCAAATTTTTTGTCAGGTAAATAACGTACGATTTCACAGATTTTCCGGAGGTTAAATTTCATAAAATTTGAACACAGCACGTTGATCGGTGAGGCGATAAAAATTTTCAAAACAATTTTGAAAATTTTACCGCAAAGAGTCGTTTTTCCAAAAAAACGCAAAAAAATTCTCAAATTTTTTTAACGTCTTGCCAGTTCAGGCCGCCATAACTCTGCAATGATTACAGCTCGCCGGAAATTCACTACCAAAATAACCCTCTACTAAATGTCTAGTTTCCATTTTTACCGTTGGAATTAATTCGAACCTTTTCCTCTGGACTATACGCTCTGTACAAGAACTCTACCCCAAATTCTTTGCGATGTCCCTCGAGTGACGCGACACGCCATGTCATAACGTTAACGATCTAAGTGGGCGTGGCCTGATGACGCCGGAGTATGGTAAAAGCGGCGACAAACTAAAACGGCGACAGTTTAAACGGCGACATGCCATAACGGCGACAAACAGTAAATGATGTAACTGCGTGCACTTCGAGACGAATACTCTATTGTGGACACTCCACCCAATAAAGCCATCTAATTGTGTCTAAAGTGGAATAACGGGTTGTATTTCACTGCAGTAGGCCTAACCGACAACCGTCGACCGACAACTGTCACAAAAACGTTTGCATTTCAGCATCTACGTCTTGGCACGTTTGTTCTTGGCGGTGTTCACTGAACCGTAGCCGTCGTGAGTGATCGTGTTTGCGACAGCAGTCGATCACCGTTGTCGGTGTACAGCGAGTTGTGATCCGTTACGTCACTCCAGACACTGTCGATTAAACATTACACTAAATTGAAAATCTGCTAGTTCCAAAGTCTCCGCTTCTGAAGTATCTGAATAAGCATTAAAATTTGCAATAATATTAGCTGTCAATTTTTGTAGCCTCATACTAAACTGACGCTGCATTTGGCCCGTAGAAGGCCTACGTGGTTCACCACAAGATACAGGTCCACTGGTCCAGCCATCAACGGGCGCTATTAATACTTATCTACAGTGAATGTGCGCCCAACTCAGAGAGCTAGCACGTAGGTCATAAAATAAGCAGGTTACAACACTGTCTGGAGTGACATTTGCTCGTTACGCTCGCATGTTCCGCTCTGATTCACCACTCTGTACATCTATAACTCCCTCTCTCTTTCACTCCCGGCTTAAAACCTACCTCTTTCACAAATCCTACCCCTCCCTCCCCCCGTAGTTTCATTTCATTAACATCTGCGTTAAAACTAAACTCATGTTGGAACAGTATCTATAGAAAAATATTTGGTTATTTTAAATGGGAATCAGTTAAGGAAATCCAGCTGTTCTGTCAAAGGTTAGACTTGATTCATGTTGTTGACAAATGTAAATTTGTAAATTTGAACTAGCCTACGCCACGAATGTTAGTGTTAGGAATATGTAAAGCTGATCTGTCGCGGATATGCACTGTCAGTCGAGTGCGCGGCGGTCGCAAATTGTTGACGCTCCGAACGTTCAACTTCGTTTATAGCACTTTACTGTCACTATCGCAGACGGAGACTATGATATCACAGATTGTGCTGTCAACCATCATAAAGCGTAGAATTTATACTTAGTAGAATTTTGTAAATGACATAGAGCACTGCAGCGTGCAGTCTGTCTGCGAGTTGAGCGTCGTGCATTGTCCACAACGCGTTTGACAATCAACGAGTGTCAGTTAATAAACGTTAACTGCTTGTTTATCAGTCAGCAGCCGGTCACAGAAGCAGACGATCAGCGTCACCGATTGCCGCGGAAGCGAGTCGGTTGCTGAGGACGGTAAGACACAGGGATGACGCATCCAGTGACGTCACTATCGACGAAGACGATGACGACTACGACAGAGCTGGACAATCGACACCAAGTGATGGACACGTGCGCAAACGTACGTTGACACGTAGTTACATCTGTGAAATAAAATCTTCACGTCTTTCAGCGCAGCTGTTGACCACGCGGGTTCTGAAAGAATGTAGCCTAAAAATACGGCGTTATAATACACACTGCCGCATTTAGAAGATGCGCAAGACGCGGCAGCTAACCCGTTGTAAAGTTGAAAGACCCTATAATGAAAGACAAAAACACAACCAAGTGAGTGAATCTACCAACTTTCAGCAGCCTAAACATGTTCAGTTCAGTTTCGACAACTGCAGTTTTCACAATATTTTAGCTTCCCCACGTAGCTGCGAGACCGCCTCCACTGTTAACAATCCCCGGATAGGTCATATTCATCGTTGTTGTTAACTTGCGACACGATAAGAGACGGAAATGCGAACCGGTAACACACTAGTGGCACGACGCCTACGCTAAAAGCTAACGTTTAGCCACTGGCGAGTAGGCCTAGCAGCGATTTTCTAATGGATACACTGTACACACTACAGTTGGGGGAGAAAAGTAACTAAGCGAGTAGCATTTTTATTATCCACACATGCCGATAGGAAAACTATGCTGACATAGCGTGACGTGACTACAGAAAAGTTATACGTATTTAAATAAACAGCGATTGACATAACAATTTATATACTGCGATTACTGAACAGTGGGAAGATGTCAATGTTGTCTCTTACGAGCTGGTAAGAAGAGGTTATAGGAGGAAGGTGGTGCAGACTAGCTGTGACCTGGCTGATTGGCTGCCGAAAGAGTTTGCGATCTGAACATAGGACTCTCCCACTAATGTAGGCCTAGTATGTACAGAAAAATTTGATACATTGAGTAATAATTAATAGGTGGCAACGTATTTTTTCACGCCGTGACGGGAGGGGACATTCACCCGTGTCCCCAACTGGCTATATGCCTGGTTAGTTGGATTAGTGCCAGGGGCACCACGGCTGAAAAGTTGAGGGGAGTCGGGGACCAATGTTTGGGTCAAAAGACTGGGGCGCTTGCGCCCCGCGCCCTGCCACAGGCCGGGCTGGAGGAAGATGCGGGAGGGGGTTGCCCTCCCGCTGTGGGGGTTCGGTGGTATAACTCCGAAAAATCTGTGAAAACGCAGATGCTAAATTGTGCATGCAGTTGACCACTACGCTCATTAGTGGGCTCCCAAGGACGTGTATATCCGAGGAAACAACAAGCATGTCAAAAACTAAATCAGTTCAAAAATTTCAACTTTTCTGCCGTGGCTACACCCTTGTTGGTTGCTAGAACCAAAACATAGTCAAATGAAAATTATGAAACAATACTTGCTGTGAAATTTCTTGCTTTTAGCTTGTGAAAACTACGGCCAAGACGTTGGGGACCATTACGTTGTTGGTCCCCCAACCTAAAAGTTTGGGGACCAGGACGTCTCCCCGGTCCCTACGGTTGTTTGTGCCCATGCTTAGTGCGCCGCATTAACTACCACGCAATCAAAACCGATGATCACCTAATAATCACGGCTTGTACGGTAGTACAAGCTGTTGTAAAAGCGACTAGCCAAAGTAATGGGAAAGGCCAAATTTTGACCCCCCGGGGCTCCGAAACCCCTGAACGGATTTCGATGAAACTCGGAATATATAATCGGGTCGCGGGTATGACCACACATGCAAATCCATGTGGCGCTGCGACAACGTGGGTGGTCTGGGCGAACACGTGAAAAAACACATGTTGTGGTTTCTTAGGTATACCTTTTTTTTTACTTTATTCTTCGGCTCGCGCCGAGCGCGCACACGTGGTCCGATTTTGACGATCTATACGTCATACGACGTGTTTCCGCCCAAGGATGTGCCTTTTGGGGGTCTCGTTTATACTGCTCC
>Ga0209780_1002141_pt1 | contig 13780 bp, 9 predicted proteins | sample WorMetexBAHAMAS2_FD_187384 | JGI IMG/M metagenome (GOLD analysis project Ga0209780, IMG submission 187384) | Marine gutless worms symbiont microbial communities from Max Planck institute for Marine Microbiology, Germany - Inanidrilus exumae... | ecosystem: Host-associated > Annelida > Digestive... | reverse complement strand
GAGGAGCGGCGTGAGTGGAGTTGAGTGGCAGTGCTTTGTTCGGCGTTATGGATCGCTGACTATCGACAATGAACGTCGTGTCCAGCGTCGCGCGCCTCTCTCCATGTAAAATAAACAAAGTAAACACGTCGCGGATTGAGACGAGTATAGCTGGCAGTTGATGCAGTTTCATTGTAATCATCGTCTTCATTTCTCTCACCGAAGGTCACTCAGTACAGACTTCAGACCACCCACGTCGTATTGTGCACTCCGATCTATTCTCGTGTTTGTAACTTGTAACAAGCCTGCATGCAATTGTAGACAACAACTTCGCCTCCGGTGCCGACATCTTGCGAACTCGACGAAATATAACGTCGTGCTGGATTTTGGCTCACTGGCCCCATCATGTGAAAACATGACCTCATCCACAAATCCGGAAGTATACATAACGTCTTGTACGGCAGTCAGAGAAGAACGGAGTCACGGCCATACCTAACATAATTTCGTGAAATTTTAACATATGGTGTTTGGTTTATTCGAGCGGACAAACAGACAGACATACAGACAGATACGCTAATCGCGATGCTTCGCCCACCTACCGTGATCATTCAAACAAAATAATTAGGCCTAGATGACGCTTTGTATTGTTTGATTTCTTTAGCTTATGTACCGGTGGTGAAAGCCTGTGTCGACTCTATCGTTCCTATTTAAGCTGCTGAAGAAAATTTTACAGGTTCCTCTTCAGGCTTTATCTGGATGCACGACAATGGCTGAGGACAGAGCACTGAGACCGTCGTGACGGTCGTCTACAAAGACATGCGTATCACGGCTGATGGTGGTCAAGTGGTTTCTCTGTATCTACTTGATTTGTGAAGTGGCACCGGTGGCGCAACGGGTAGAGCGTTGGACTTGCGATCAACAGATCGTGGGTTCAATTCCTATACTCGGGGCAAACGCTGCGTAACAACCTTGGGCAAGTTGTTCACACACCTATGTGCTGCAGTCACCAAACAGAATAACTTGGTACCGGCCAAGTGGCGGTGATGCTCTGCGGCTGGGAAGGTAAACCGACGGAAAGTAATGGCAGCCTACCACCGGGTGGATGACTTATGTTGCGGGCTGACTGCTTGTACTCCATTTGTCAGCAGCTTTGATACGGTCGACCGTGTCTGCGACTGCATCGTCAGCTTCGTCTCAGAGGCGGTATGCTGGACTGGCTCAGCTCATAGAAGTCTGGCAGAATGTATGGAGGAAGTGCGTCATCAGTCATCTCCGGACTGCCTCCACGGACCTTTGCCTGGACCGTTTCTTCTGAGCTTCTCGGTTATTTATTTTATTTTTTTCTTATTTTTCGTTTCTGGGCCGTTTGCTAGATTAAGCTGGCCATCCCGTCAGCTTTTGAGCGCACGTTAATCTACCGTATCGTAGGCTATCTTATCGTACATCCTATGTTCCGTACAACAAGGGCAAGGCTCAATGTTCGTTCTGCAGTTTTTGCTGTATACAGGACAGAGCTTCAGACCACAATCTCGGAATATAATCGAAAAAGTAAAAGGTAAAGGTCTGATTCTTATATAGCGCTGTCTACACGATAACCGGACCAGCGCGCTTTACAATCTCGGAAGTGGCAGCTGATCGGCAATGAGCTAGCTGATGGTGCTGCAGCGCAGCATGCGGCCATCCATTGCCGCGCTAACGGACAATGTGACCCACGGTGCAACTAGCAAACACACCACCGCCCCAACCAGCCAACCAGGCCTCCATTCTGTAAGCATTCACCAGATGGCGCCAACCCGACCGAGATAGCAGACATCTGATTGCAGCTTACTACTCGCTTATCGACCTCGAGAGGATAAAAGGCTGAGTTGGCCTGGTATAAATGTTCACGCGTTCAGCGACGACACGTCGTTCTACGACTTGAAAGCTGCAAGTAGCCACTGGATGTCTGCTAACCGTCTCAAGTTGAACACAGATAAGACGGGTTTGCCCTGGGCCGGGTTACGTCAAGAAGACTTTCTGGTAGCGAGTTCAAGACCGTTGGACCAGCTACAGGCCTACAGGCCTAATTCCGAAACGAATTACAATATCGCCATTCTGATTAGAGGGTTCATGTGATGCTCTAGCTATATTGTATGTAAATTTGGTAAACTTCAGCTAAATAATCACATTACTGCAGAGCCGCACAGTCATGACTTCAGAGGCGCTAAAATGTTTTTTTGGGGATTTGATCCCCAAAATGGGGAGTAGTTTCAATGCGACACCCAAAGGGCATACCGTTGCGCGCAAAATACGTCAAAATAACGTATAGGTCGTCAGTATCGGTTCACCGGCTCGGCTCGACCCGAAGAATAAAGCAAACACTTAAAGGTATATTAAATAACCAACATGTGTTGGTCACGTGTTCGCCCAGACCACCCACGTTGTCACGAAATCCGTTCAGGAGTTTTGGGAGCCCCAGGGGATCAAAATTTGCCCTTTCCCATTACTTTGGCTGTTGGCTTTTACATCACCTTGTACTACCGTATAGCCTTGATAATTGCACGGTTGCCGCTGATACTCAGAATGAGTACAAATTGTGCATATTTATAACACAAACACTGTCGCTGGAACTACATATTATATTATGAACGCCATCAGTCATCGTTAGTGTACAATAATTAATTACCTAAATGAATATGAACTGTATGAACAATAATAGAAGTCTAAAATACAGTGTAGGCCTACCTCAGCATTCACAGAGTAAAAACTCCTAACATTATCGAAAAATTTGCAAACAAACGAACACAAGTAATTTGAAGTAAACAACGAAAAAGCATCGTAACATTATATGTATATATCAAAACACTCGTTTAGCTGTATACATACGGAATGTCTGCAGATAATCAACGTCGGATTTCCGGATTTGTAAACATAACATGCTAATAACGGCAACAAAAGATGTTTGCAAATTGCAATATCACCCACAAGAACAGACACACACAAACAAATGCACACGGGCGTGCACATTACCTGCATCGAATTCAGAGAAATTGCTGATGACCGTGAAACTGTGTAAAGTACAGGGTGGGCCAAAAAAGTGATACCTCTCGTACATTACATTACACTGTACGAGACGTATCACTTTTTTGGCCCACCCTGTATATACGGCCGCAACTCACGGAATCCCAAGTTGCGGCCAGTCTACGTATAGATGCCATTAACCCAGTGATGTCGTTTGTTCTTACAGATACAAATGTACATTGCACATTGCACATGGATATGGTTTGCTCTACATTTGCGTAAAAAATGTTTAGTGATTAAAGATTAGCGCCTCTGAAGTTACGACCATATGGCGCTATACAAATGTGTATATTATTATTATTATAAAAAAATGTTCTTGGCTGAAAACTTTCCGTCCATAAATGGTGGCAGCCAAGAACATTTCTTTAATCACTAAATTTTGATAAAGATTTTCTATTCATCGCCAAACTCAAACATAGCCTAAACAGTACATACGTTCTTGGCTTAATTTGATATGTGTCTCTTTTACGACTGGCCATTTTTGCAAGAAAATTTACTATTTTCCACTTAAATTCTTGGCTCAGTTTTCAGCGACGTATCAGCTTTTACGGATATTTCAATAAGCTTTGTGCATCTCGGCGAAGCATACAATTCCGTGTTACAGTTTTGCCAGGTGAGTAATGCAGAAGCACTAGTTAACAGAAATTGGAAAATAAACTAGCGTTTGATTACCTCATTTATAAGTAACATTTCCGACAGAAACCAATCACATCTGACGATGCCTGCTCAAGTTACGACTAAAATGTCTGGATTTTTTTGTATCGGAAGATGGTTACAAAATGACAACCAGTGACAAATCAGTTTGTAACAAAAAAATATCACTGCAATCTGTTATCGCCGTTGAAATTATCAAACTTTGTTGCTCTTTCACTCTGCGTTATGACACAATTGACTGACGAAGTGGAGTCGCTGCGACGACTACGGTCCGGCTCTCAACAGCGCCTGATTGTACCTAGAACGCGACTCCGTGTGACGGCTGCTCATGCATGGAATAGTCTTCCAACCAATGTCACTACAGCTACTTCCCTGGCTTCCTTCAAAAGACAATTAAAAACATTTCTTTTCACTAAGTCGTTCCCGTAATTTTAGTTTGTGTACCGTGTCCTAGAAGCACTTTTGCTCACGCCACGATCAGAAATACTGAGGAAACGGTCACGCTAGGACGGACGTCCTGGATGTGACTTCAACATCACACAGCTTCTCGAAGTCTTGTGACCTTCGCCGTTGACCTTGATCTTTGAAGGGCATCGCGAATTACGCGCTCCACGGGGAACCGCTACAGCATGCATGGTCTTCTGTTCTTGACAGACGGACAGACGGACGGACGGACGGTCAGAGTTTAATGCATACAGCGGCTTCCTATGCTGAGGGGCACATAGCAATACTATAAATCAGCAGAAGCATTAACGCCACGGAGGTATTTAATATCGGTAGTAGAGTAGAACCAATCGATCTTGATGGTATAAACAACAGAATGAAGAGCAGCGCAACCAGCAGTATGACACTCAGCACTCAGAGACGCAGTTGATATGAACGACTGCACTGTGACATCAGCGCGACCTGTACGAGCCGCATGCAGTGCACAGAAATCTACTATCTTCGACAATAATTGGCGTAGCGACCACGATAATACTGTAAAGTAAAGTAAAGTATGCGTCTATTTGTATAGCGCGTTTTAAAACAAAGCCTCAAATGCGCTCAGACTTGGATCACGCAGTTTTCCTGCAAATTACACCATGCCTGCCTTTACTCCCCAGCCGCAGAACATCACCGCCCTATGGCTGGTACTCATTTACCGTCTCACGGAGGGTAGAAGGCTGAGTCGACCTGGGTGGTTCGTTACATACCGAAATAAAGTGCCGCCCCGGGAGTCGAACCCGGACGGTCACCGATTACAGTAGGGCCTACTAACCGGGCTCAGCGTAGGTTAATTTCGTTGATCTAGACCAACGACGCTGCCACTTCGCCACGTAACCACACCATACCACGCCACTGTGATAGTTATGAACGCAACAACGAGATCAGATCAAGTCGACGGCTTCGTTGGTGTTGAGGTTAAGAATGAGCGTTCGTACGAAGCCCATTTCACGGCGTGTGTTCTCGAAGATGACTTTGGGATCGTTGGACAAGCCGCGCAGGCAATTCGGCGCCCACACCATCGCTATGTTGTTAACGTCCATCTTCGTGGCTCGCACGACCTCAGACCGAGTGAAGCCCTGCACAAATCGCATTGTTTTTTTTAGTTTTCCTTAGTTTTTTTTCGTTTCGTGCCGTGCTTGTTGGAGTTTTACGTCCTTTTTCAGCACCAATATAGCTATATTACAGACGAAAGGTCGGAAATGAAGAGCTATCCCTATCCAGTGCAGGCAGACCAGCGACATATTAACCTCAACCCTGGCCAATTTTTTTTATTCAGCAGCCACCCAAAAAGGGAAAGGGATCGAGAGACCCATTTAAATTATTAGGCTAGCGTCTACAACAGGGGGAGATTACTATTACAAAAACAAGCATGCATCCTTAACTAAAAATACGTATAACATCAAAGCAACACAAAAAAAACTAAAGCCAGGTTTAGTCGCCTCCTACGACACCCGGCCTGCAAACAGAGTGGGACTATTCTGGTAGAATGGGAAGGGATGGAAAAGTAGGTAAATAGATGAAGCGAGTAGAAAGGGAAAAGGAAAAAGTAAAAGATCTAAAAGATACAGTAGAAGGCGCGGAAGTGGGGAAGTGAAGGGATAGGGAGAGGAGTTTTGCCCCGGGCCCACACGGGGCCGTTGCTCAACAAGTATGAGTAATTTACGTCTACAAGAGGTTGTGTGTTATATTCAGAATTACTGCAAGAAAGGGTTTCATGACGTAGGATATAACGAAAGAGCGCGAGCGGGTGAGTATGATAGCGGACCTGCAGGAAGTGAATGAGGTAGATGAGTGCGAGTCTGTTGAGCTCGGGCAGTAGATGAACGGTAGCGCACGCCTCGTCCGCACTGCTGAACGCTTCGATACATCGCTCATAGAACGAGAACGGAACGATCGGTTCGCTCAGTTCGCGGTACCAGAGCTTGAGCAGTGATGCGGGTACGTGCGGGTCGGCAGGCGACGACTCAACGTCATCACCATGGCGACGTTGTCGTGACGGGATGTGCCAAGCATCACAGTGTACCTTCAGAGCGTTCACTTCGTCGATGTCACCCGGAACGCTGTACACACAGCTCTCCGGCTAAGTAACAATAATAATAATAATAATAACAACAACAACAAGTGGTCATAGAATTTTGACGAAGGACCGAATCGCGTGGGGCGAATTTTTCACGGGGGACAATGTGATGTGACACCGATCACTAGAGAGCATTGCAGTCGTTTTGAGGATTGAATGATCCAATTTGCTGCGTACACCGCAGCAGAGACTTCCAATGCTGTTCAATGGGAGGCGTATCTCCCAAAATTGCCCCTAGCCCGTGGAGGGATCTCGACTCCATCAGTAAGTAGTAAGCTGCAATTGGGTGTCTACTACCTCAGTTATGAATGGCGCCATCTGGTGAACGCTTACAAGGGAAAGGCAGGTATAGTAAAATTTGCAGGTAAAAATGTGTGATCCAGATCCATGTGTGAGTGCCTTGAGACTATTAATAGTATAAATGGCGCTATATAAATACCATTCCTTTCCTTTCCATCTAATAAATTATAGTATTATACGGCTCCTTGGCCTACCCCAAACGGCTTCTCGATCGGTTCAGCCGTTTTTGCAGGGCTCAAGAACGTGACCAACAGACAGACACACAGACAGACCACGCTACTCCGTCTGTAGCAATACGCCGCATTTAGCTATTGCTGCGACGCGGCCTAATAGTAAAAATTGACGATGGTAGGTGTGGACGGTAGCAGCCTACGGACGCATAGCCCGAGCTGGTATGCTTGGTCTGAGGGTCGGCGACCACACCCCCTGGCGCCGATTGTACATTCATCGCATCCACTGTACAGCACTGCACGGACATACCCAGCCACATTCTGGCGCCACTGGCCGGCCCAGCGGTCTGTGGTCCAGACTGCCCGCAGCTCATCGTTTGCCAGAACTGACGCTGCGATTGTTCAATAGTCAGCTGACGGCGCACCTGTTCCAGCAGTAATCTGTTGCTAGTGATATACATGTAGTGATACCTGCGCCGTGTGCCATCGTCCGGCGCCGTTGTGAAAGTCCGATGAGTTTACCAATACACTACTAAACTAAACTAAACTAAACTAAGCAGAGTTGCTGTGGATCTGGGATACAGCCGCTGCACTCATCTCGAGTGCTCGACTGACAGCGAAGATCGCTGCCTCGTTGTCGCTTTTCTTCAGCCAGCCAGCACCGATCTGGCGTTGATGGCCCGCTGTAGCCTTGCTCGTTCATTAACGCCCCGCAGATCAATCTCATCCAAGCGGTCGTCGATTAATCCAAACCGGAGTATATGAACGCACTCACATACTCGCAACAATCTGACATAGGCGTGACACCTTTGTGAGACAGCTGAGGTCTGGTTCTGTTTCTCTGTCAGATTTTCCGCATGATATATAAAAAACTGAAGCAGCTAGAATCATCAAACTTGACACACACAAAAATTCCACGATGATTCCTGGAAACCCTTTCATTTTGGGGTCAAAAGGTCAAAGGTCAAGGTCACGATACACAAAACATGACGCGACATGCAAACACGCAAACGAGACACTACGACATTCATTAAATGAACTAGAAGAAGCCAGCACTCACAAGAGTGCAAAGACCCACGCCGGCAATGGTTTTTTTTGCGACTTGTGACCTTGACCTTTGACCTTCTGACCCCAAAATAAATGGGTTTCCAGGACTCATCGAGTTTGGTGATCCTGTATAGCTGATCAGTTTTTTGAGATATTTTGCGGAAAAACAGACAGACACGCAGACAAACGGAGGTAAAAACCCTACCCCGGTGTGACTGGTAACAAATCGTCGGTGCGATGATTCATTCGTTACTGACCGAAATATTCCTTCTGTCTGATGACCATTTAACCGCAGCACTTCTTCAGACAGCGCAGTTTGTATCCATGGCAACCGTCGCTCCGGGTAACGATCGCGCTGCATCAGCATGATCTCAGTGAGCGTGTTGCCGAACATGGACGGTTCAACGAGCGACCGCTAACACACACATACACACAATCAATCAATCAATCAACATAAAATTTGTAGGGCGCCGCTATACGACACGTCCAGGAGCGCCAACAATAGTCAGTGATAAGCACGATCAAAAAGTACATTCTTGAGTCGTTTTCTGAAAGTACTACTGTCAATGATGTAACGAAGATCAGATGGAAGTGTGTTCCAGGCCGCTGGACCGGAGTATAAGAAACCACGTTCTCAGCAAGGTTTGAATTGATCATCCATGTTTTGTTTCAAACAGTAATGACTAACCTTAAGTCCCATTTTCATTTCAGGGACTGTACCAAACAGAACTGGCAGTTAATAATTCTCAAAATGTTCCAAACTAGTTCATTTCAGTTTAGTCAGAGTGATGTGAATGGGCCTTAAGGTGAGCCGTCAGTGTTACATGTGACATTTTTGGTGTGTGACACCTGAGCCTCCTATGACAATACATGTACAAAGCTATGCAGGTAGCTGAATACTAAGTGGTCGTTGCAGAAAGAGCTCCTCTGGCTGACATGCGATCTGTTTGCATTATTAGTACAGCAGATGACGATGTGTCAGACCAATATCGGTTATCGGTGAATAATCATTCATCAGATTCAGATATTGGTAACTAAGACATATCAGTGTGTGCAGCGTACCCAATAACCGATGACTGTCGCCTTGCATGCCAGCTAACTGTAGTCGATCGGCAGTCATTTGCATTCAAAGGATGGATGCGCCGAACTGGCCTTAAGGTGGGCCGTCAATGATACAGTGACATTTTATTTTTTGTTACGTTATACGTACCTTTCGTGAACATACTGTCGCTACAAATATTTCTGTGTTCCTTGTGATTGGTTACACAACCCCACAACAGGCCCCGCCTACAGACCAATAACAGCTGCAGGAAATTCACCGCCGCCGCCACTTCCACCACTGGAGTATGGATCGTCTCACAATCAGTGGCAGGTCCACTATACAGGCGACATCAGTTCGTGGGAGATCAGAGTCAACAAGTCTGTGCACCTTCGTGCCATACGAGATCAAAGAAAACCGACAGATGACGATCAAGGGCTGTGCTAGCGGGTTAATGACACGCTGACTTCCATTAAATGTAGGCCTAACTGTCGGTGAAGTTAGCGGGTGAGAAGGCAGTGATCACTCATGTTTAGTTCTCTACTCATTCTGGCCGACTGCAGGGGCAACACTGCCACGGCCTGACCACTTTCCTTTCATTTGTCGCCGCATCCGCGGTCCAGAAGCAGTCATTACTGGAGTTGTTACGATGGATAACAGCAAGTGTGGAGCACAGATGTTATTTTTAACTGCTCTTGATTCTCGGAATTCTTGAGAAATTCATTTCCTGGGATCGAGAAAAAATTCTTCGAGTCTTGTGAGACTAGTTAACATCCCTAGCTTTCAGTACGGTATATGACAGAGTATACATGGAAGCAGTAACAAGATGCAAAACGGTTTTGAATGCACATTAGGCACAGACTAGATAGCGGTATCGGTACCGATATCACCAATGTCTAAATATCGTTATCGGTCCAAAATGATGTACTCGGTCTAACACTAGCTGAGCTTCTTGTTAGATGCAGCTAAGACTCGTTTCTGTAGTGATTATCAATGGTGGTGAATGTAATCAACAAAAGTGAGAATAAAATGCTTTGTAATGATAAAGAATGGTGTGCACAGCTGATCTTCAAAGAACTTCTGTACAAGTGTTGCAGCATTAAGAATACTCAGAACACATTAGCAGTGTGGATAACGTTATAAACAATGACAATGCTGGAATCACTATTGAATATCATACATATGGTTCATGTACAGCCACGTAAGACTTACTTCTGTAATATGTAGTGAAATTTCAGTGACAGTGAACATACTGCATAATCTTTCAAGATCAAGAGACCTGCAATTTACTGTGCATGCTTCAAATTCCACAAAACTTAGGACTTTAAATGCACATTGATATCACTACATACCTTTTCGTGTTTTTTACACAATTTGAAAGCCCTTGAGTACACACCACTTGGACTTTGACCAGAAAACAATTCCCGACCAATGGCATAAAACATGATACCTACAGATACACTAACAGTAACAGTATACATTGTGTCTCAAACGTTAGTTAGTTAGTTGGAGTTTAACGTCGCTGGCTATATCAAAGACAAAAGGTCAGGGGTGGAAAACGAAAGGAAAGTTATTTACATAGTGCCATTAAGTATGCAAGCATAGTCTCAAAGCGCTCAGACGTGGATCACACAGCAGAGCTATTCATACCCAGTGAAGTAAAGCCAGCGATACATTAACCTCAACCTTGGTCGCCTTTTTGTTCAGCAGCCACCCAAAAAGGGTAAAAGATCAAGAGACTCATTTAAATTATTACAAGCCAAAATCGCGCGTTGGTTCGATTTGGTCCGTCGGCTTGCTCATCTTCCCGCCCATTCGTCTTCCCAGCCTTGCTTGTACCCGCGCACCTCATACCACGCCCCAGCCGCCACTGCCCGAGCCGTCTATTTCGGCCCACAGTTCGCCGCCTGTCCTGCCGCAAGCCTACCGCGTGCGCGCGACCGTCCATCCAATAGATGCCCCGCGGTCAGTGTGACAGTCCTCTTCTAATATATAGATGCTAGCGCTTACAACAAGGGAAGACAACTATCGCACTGCAAGACTATCCTAAACCAAATAGAACAGAACACCAGAATAAGTCGTAACTAAGCAATACAGATAACACAAAATGAATGTAACAAACTAAACCCAGGTTCGGTCGCCTCCTACGACCTCCGGCCTGGAAACAGAGTGGGGCTATTCTAGTAGAAAGGAAAGGGATGGACAAAAGAAGAAAATAGGTAAAGCAAATGAAAAAAGGAAAAAGGGAAAAAGTAAAAAAGAGTAAATAATGAGGAAGTGAATGGACAAGGAAAAAAGGGGGGAAAGGGAGTACCCCAGCCCAACGTGGGGTACCATACATATAACTGATTCTTATGATTTTTGGCAGAGAAGTTACTCAGAAAGTAAACAATCAAAGATGTTTTATTTTCTAACCTCATCTAAACAGTGTTTCTGCACTAAATGGCGGCAAAACATGGTAAACAATAATTGCATCTTTTCACTCAAATACTGTATTAATGCTTTGCCCGATTTCAACTAGTCACTGTTTCATTTCTTCAATCTTGTTGACTTATAATTCATACTCATGCTGCTGTATGATTCCCTCAACTTGTAACCAATGGGAATCAACTCAGGGCTGTTCGATAGGACATAGTTCAGGAGAAAGAAAATCGAGAATAATGATGTAAAACTCCAATGCTTTCACGGCAAAGCTGTTGGTACAGACTCTAGTTCAAACGCATGATGGATAACAACAAACAAACAGACTTTTTCATCCTGCAGCAGTACATGAAGTCCCAGCCCCACCAAACTCAGCATGGTGAAACAGTAGCTTTGTAACATTCTTGAACCTCTAATATGCTTTGGACTATGACGTAGTTTCATTGCTAGAGGGCGCTGAAAATTTTGCTCCCATGTGTGCAACGTGTCCCCCACAGGGTGAAAACCCTCAAAATCATGCTGAGTAACCAAAATACTGGCATATGCACTGCACACATCCTGCCAGCAATTATCTTAGGAAGCTGTGACAGTCGAAATCAATGTGCAGGAAGAACTTTAAAACTAACATATGCAACATGCCAATAAAAAAGCACTGTGTTATACCTGTGACAGCAATTCCTGCAATAACAATGCCAGTGTATGTGGCATCACTTCCAGCTTGTTTAACTGTTAGCAAACACAGTACATTGTAATGAGTTACAATAAAAGACTTAATAAAACTAGTTCCTTTTTAAATCCACATAAGAAATACAAACTACTGGCAGTTTTACAAAGAACAAGTTAATAACAACTGCAGCAACTGTATATAAATGTATCAATATTATGTCTATCAATACTATGTCATTACAAATATTAAGAACTGCCTGTAATTTCCACCTTCTCACCTTTATCTCCAAACGTTAACTCTGAAAATGGCTTATCCTTAGCTTCTATTAAAGAGTTATGCCTTTCACTGGTTTTCTCTTTTAACTGTCTTCGGCAAACATTCGTATGAAATGTTCGACTGTTGTACATCCGCTGAATTGTGCAATATAATATTTCAGAATTCTTTGATAGTGGAATCATCACATGTCTACTATTTCCTGAATCCATTCGAGTTAAGAAAGTTTCTAATAACAGAAACCGTTTGGTGCAGCCAACTGATCTCAACATTTTCTATGTAAGCGTATTCTTCTGCACCTGAATGCATACAAACGAAAGTGTGCTGCAGAAATAGTTATAAATAGTTCACAATAACCACAATAAGGCTTCACAGTGTACTTAAATATCAATCTGTATGCTGTATTTGAATGCACTAACTTCATCCATTCAAACAGGAATAAAGATGACCTAAAATTAATAAATAAAGGTGCTTTTGGGCGTTCAGGGTCACTCAAGGCAATGTCACTGTTTGATCACAAACTGCACGGTAGCGCCAGCCCTGTGTTAACAACGACTGGCTTTGTCAATGGACAAGGGCTATTTTCGACCCCATAGAGAATCGACACCCCTCAACCTGTCACCAAAAAATTGTCACAGGTGATTACGTCGGCTACCCCTACCCTACAATGGTCTTTGTGTTAATGTTCAATCACAGCTAATGGTACAAATCTGGAACAAGTCTCACAATACAAATATATTGGGTCTTGGATAACAGAAGATGGAAGATGTGAGCTGGACATTAAAACTAGAGTAGTCACATCTAACAGGAACTGCAGGTCTACCTGTTTGTGCTTAATGTTATGCTATTTAAGATGAGGGCAGAGAGGATTTCCTGCACCCATAACGTCATTATTGGATTGGACTGGATTCAGATACTAGAAGGCAATACAATTGAAACACAGTCGATACAACATAACATCTCATCGTCAGAACACAAAATAGCACCATAATGCATTACAACTAAATATCAAAACTAAATGTCAAAAGCGCCACAGTACAAGCAGTCAGTAGAATACAGCTACAAGATTCCAACAGTGACAAGTTACACGAAACTATTTTTGCGCACAACAGTAGCTGACGCTCAATTGTTTGAGTCTGACAGACGATTACGGCGGGGTACAAATATCTGGCCACCCAAACTGAACAAACGCTTCACAGGGGCACTTGACAGCAGATGGGTGCGAAACTGCAGGAAAAGCTGTTTCACGGTTGGGTGTTTTAACAGTGTGAACAGTTCCCTACAGCAGCCTCCCCTTAGCAGTGTGATTCTAAGAACTTATACGACTAGGACAAGCAAATTGAATTGTGTGTTTATAACTACACTATGATATATTCGATAGGACAAACGATTTTTTGACTCCGTGAATTTCTGTTAACAACTGATTACTTCTTCCTGAAGTATTGCGCTATCGGAATAATAATAATGCTAGTTATAATGTATTTCAATATAATATTATGCCTACTGGCCAGATCAACGTTTACTGAAAAGAAAGGACTAACCGAAATGCTACTCACTGAATGGACTGTGACGTAATGTATGTGCTAAAATTATTAGGCCTACGGCAC
>Ga0209780_1002140_pt1 | contig 13787 bp, 5 predicted proteins | sample WorMetexBAHAMAS2_FD_187384 | JGI IMG/M metagenome (GOLD analysis project Ga0209780, IMG submission 187384) | Marine gutless worms symbiont microbial communities from Max Planck institute for Marine Microbiology, Germany - Inanidrilus exumae... | ecosystem: Host-associated > Annelida > Digestive... | reverse complement strand
GCTAAGACACTGATTAAAACAATAAACATATTTCTAATAATACGCACTGAAGGAAAACGTTCAAACCGTGGTGGAATCACTCAGAATAAACCGTACAAAATCTAAGCAAGTAGTTTGTTGTAAAGTTATGGCAACTTTCTGCTGCAGAAACTTTTACGTTTCTGTCCTGTTGCAAATAATGGTGAACGAGTTAATGTTGCTTTGACAGTGTTCTAATGCAGTGAATTATGTATAAAAATGCTGTAAGAAATGATTTACTGCTGGTTCTTTTTTAATTCTTTTGTAGCCGACTTTGAATGGTGATACGTGTATTTTCATGGTTCTAGTTCATTGCATGTATTGTATTTAGTTAATTATAATGAGTCCACTTGTCTTAAGACTAAGTGTCAGCATTTAACAGTGGAGGACAGTGTACAGTGTGCGCTGGAGATATTACGAATAACAGTAGGCCAGTAATATAACAAAAAATCATTAATTCATATTCGTTTATTAGTTTGTATGACACAACTATAACACTAATAATAGCCTACAATAAGGAAAATAACCAAATGTTTATATCTGGTTCAAATTTTCATTTACAAGTCGTGGGATCGTCAGTGGCCGGCTGCATTTTAGATTGCGGCCCGGGAATTTGCAGCTTCGGCCTGGCCGCATAAACGGCCGGCCGGCTCCAAATTAGTATACACCGCCAGCTACGCCCCTATCAACATCCTGACGTAAGCAAAAGACCAAGGATGAACAAGATGGGCAAATTAGTAACAGAACAATCTTTAGTTCGTACGTACATTTTCAGGCCCCTTCAATATTCGGAATTTCGGACTACAGTGTAAACATTATTGTAAACAAATTACTTCCGTTCGCTCCCTTTATTACTGTGATTATATATTCTATGCTTCTAGGATCGTATGTGCAGTGTGGTATGATTTTTTACCCGCGCGTCGACATATAGCGATGCGCGGGTAGTAGCCATCATCGTGTGTCCGTGTGTCTGTCTGTCTGTCTGTGTGTGTGTGTGTGTGTGTCACACGCCGGTATTGTATCAAAACGGCTAAACGTAGGATGACGCAAACAACACCACGTGATAGCCCAGGGATTCTAGTTTTCTGACGCCAAAATTCGTCGGTGGACGAGCCCCCTTCCCCTGAAATTTGCGCTCAATGTGACCCACCCCCTTTCAAACAGCGCAATTTCGACCAATATTTACTCATAGCGCTTCAACCGTAAGAGCTAGCGAAAAAAGTTCAATTAGCATTATTAGCACTACTAGGAAGTCGACCATGCGCTTTCCTATGAGCCATAGATGAACCGTGTACGTTACCCCTAAGTCCCCCAAAGGGTGGCACAAACCGCGATTTTGCTATTTTTCAGTAAATTTCAACTTCTGTCGAAAAAAGTCTGCTGCAAAGTTTCTTTGTGTGAAAACTTCCAGCGACAAAGTTGTAACTACATCATTCCTTTATCTAACGGTCCATAGATGCATGCATCATTTCTTCGTTGCAGGTAATCGTAGACATTTAAAATTTAATATGTGGGTTGAACATAGCAAATCCCAGCCTACGGATCACAAAACATCTATGAAATGGGCGTGGCCACGTCATGTAACCCATTTTAAACTTTTAGTCCCCTTAAGGTATCTCTGGAACGGCTTAAACTAGAGACTTCAAATTTGGTGCGCATGTTGACCATAGCAAGTCCCAGCCTACGGGCGACAAATTGTCACTGAAAGGGGCGTGGTCACTGTCACGTGACCTCTTTAATGTTTGGAAAATAAGCGATAGGCCTAATATCTCGAAAACGGTGCGAGATAGCCTCATAGTTTCTATTGAATTCGAATAGGACGTCGTATGCGTTCTATCGAATGGTTACGTTGCCGGTGACCTTGGGTGACCCCTAAGCACGTTAAACCACCTCAATTTCTACATTTTGCATTGTCTTATGCTGCATCTTCGATCGCAAAGACTACAGATTTGATGTAAAGGTTGAATGTGCAAGTCACAGCCTACGGACGACAAACTGTCCATGATTGGAGCGTGGTCAGGTCATGTGACCCATTACAAAATTTTGGGGGCTCCAATCATATCACTGGAACGGCTGAACCTAAAGTCGTCAAATTTTGTATACGAGTAGGCAATATAAATTCTATGCAACAGGATGACATATCACCAACAAAGGGCGTGGTTATGGTCACGTGACTGTTTTAAAATTTTGCCGTTAGTCGTGATGCAGCGCGACGCGCGGGTCTGTCAGCGACAGCTGAGCTACTTGTTTGAATCTATACAAAACCGTATTAAAAATTGCCTATTCGGCCCACTTTGAGTTTTCACAGTGACACAGCGTATTGCTCTTTACAATCGCATATAGGCCCCGCCTACACCAGTCAAAAAAGCGGGAGAGAAGACTACCTTTTATTTCTCCTGCTTGTATACAGTACTACCAATATCGTATCGACGTCTTCTGCGGTAGGTAGGGACTATAGGCAGTGTGGTCAAGAATCAAGATTACGTTACACAATACGTCGGATATGTTAATTTAAGATTTATCTATTTAATTTGTGAAAGTAAATAGATCTATAGATCAGCGGATCCGAATGCGCATGATGCATACGTCATCTCAGGCCAACAGGTGCCCATGGGAACGCGAAACAGACAAGCGGATCGAGCGAGTGGCTGACTTCATTCGTCTTCGTATCTAACAAGAACGCGATATTGGAGACACGCCCTGCATACGTGCGCGCCGTCTGAATCCGCCCACTGCAGGTGCGTGACACCATCGCTGTCGTCGTCGTCGTCATCTGCAGCGGCAGCAGCAAATGTAGGGTCTATAATTATGTTCTACTGCGTCTCAGCAACGAAATCACCTGATAGGCTGGCACTGGGTTAGAGCGTTCAGCAGCCGCATCACGGTACGTGTAGACTGATTGCTCGCAGGAAATGATAGATAATTGTAGACATATAGCACTCAGACGCCGACAGACGCTAAATGCACCTATACAGTTACGCCTACATACTATATTACTCAGAGAGCTAACTGACAACATGTTAAGAATTTTAGCCCCATCGCATAAGCATGCAGTCAGTGTGGTCTGTATGTCTGTCTGTGGGCTGGTCACACGGGTATACTATAGGCAAAAAACGGCTGAACCGAGCCATGCCGTTTAAGACTGACTCTTATGGGCTCGCTCAAGGCAGGGGCGGATCCAGAAGCTTTGGTTAGGGGGTGAGGGGACGGTTAGGCCAGAAGGGCTGAAGCGGGGGTTGGATTCTTGGGGAAGGAGCAACCAGCTCCCCTCCCCTCCCACAAGCTAGCGCCGTAAGCTCCCCCAGTGGAATCCAGGCGAAGCCCCGGCCGCTGTTGATTTTGGTGTGGTTTGAAGCCCCAGATTGTCCGGTAACAAGTTTTGAAAGCCTTCTGGGGGTGATCGCCATTGGATCCGCCATTGGCTCAAGGAACCATAGACGTGGTTCGAGATACCCCAAGTGAATGAACAATTTTGGGGTTGTCCAGCTCAATGAAAAGCATTGAGCGTCTCTACAGCAGTATACACAGCAAAAGGGATCATTCAATATCAATGGTCAACAACTGCATGCTGCAAAACGGATCATTCAGTCCCCAATTACGGCACAACGTGCGATGCGGCCTTTCTTCAAATTTTTTTGACCACTTGTTTATTTATGAAGTAACATTATTGATCCACAAAATTGCCATTATCTGCATAGGCCTAGTTCCGGCCTAAGATCTGACATCCAGTTGCACTGATGTAGATATGGATCTACTCAGTGGCGGGCTTAGGGAGTGCCGCCCCCGCCGTTTCTCTAAAATGAATCCGCCACTAGTAACGAAATTAACGCCAATTAAATTAGTTATATTGTTTCTTCTTAGTTGTCAATGAATATTTTAATTGGAGGCCTGTCAAACGCAAACCAAAATGTTGATCTACACGACGCATCAGCATGATCAGCCATTCAAAATCACGAATTCTCCGAATAGATTTAATTAAGTTGTGTACATCGTTTTAACAGTTTTTATCCGCGCGGCGCTTGCGATGCGCGGGTATTATAGCCATCATCGTCGTCAAATTTTGTACACGAGTAGACTATATCAATTTTAGCAAAAAAATGACATATCACCAACAAAAAGGCGTAGCTTTACGGTCACCTGACTGTTTTAAAAAATTTTTTATTTGTCGTAATGCAGCGCGTCTTGAGGGTTTGTCAGCGACAGCTGAGCTACCTGTGATACTTACTCTAGTGTGTTGTCGCTGTCTCGAATGTAATGAATGATGATTATGCAGATGTCGGGTAAACCTAATTACCATCATCAGTACAAGCCACTGGATGAAACAACCACACCCGCTGAAGTAGCTGCTACTAAAGATAAAGATGGCGACGTAAAGAAGGGATGCACAAGGTGCGTGCGTATGTATGTGTTATCAGTAAAGCTAATCCTTTATGGGCCTAACCGACACCACACAATCACCGTTGTAAGCATGTGTTTTGTTTTCTGAGGTTGGTACGTGATTTTTAAAAAGTTGAAACAACTTACAAGCGTCTTTGATTCGCCAGACTGTAGCCTATACATCAGCATCGATCCCCTCAGCCAGGTGGAACGTGGGCGCCCTCGAAGTCTTCTTCAGTGGCTTGATGGTCGAAGAGATCCGGTGGTGATCCTGTTTGGAATCCGCTCGTGCCACGTTCGGATGTTCCCGAAGAAGCGAAGCCGTCTCCCTTGAATAAAAGACGAAAAAGAGGGCAGCCGGTTGTTTCCCTGACAGTGCATGACGTTGGCGTGGTATAAATCTATTTTCGGTTCGTTACGTTCGTTCCTTACGTTCGTTACGTTCTGTTTTGTCTGCTACCTTCGGTCTGTCTGATGACAGACCGAACGTAGTAGCCGTGATGTAATATGCACCGCTCGACACGAAGTCAGAAATCGAGTTAAATATTTTCTTTTTTGTGAATAGCCCTACATGATTGTACAGCGGGGCTAACGAAGACGTGAGTGTCCATAGACAGTCGTGAAAGTAGGCTTACATATTGTACATATAGGAAAGGTCTCTTCGTACTATGAACCGGGACGAGACTTTTGACCCATGAACCGACCCGACTTGGAGGTCATTGCCCGATGAACCGACCCGAGCCGGCTGTTGAACGCTGTGACAAGCAGATATCTTGCCAGAGTTCGAGTTCAAAGCTACGTTTCATAGCCTAATATAGACCTACACCAGCACGAATTTCAAACAACAAATCATTGGCAACAGACAAATTAATGAACTATACAGACAAAAATTACATTTCAGCTGTAGGCTGCCGCCGTAAAAGATGCGCTCCATGTGATCATTAAAGATTAATTTATTGATTATTGTAAATATAGTATAGCGTTTATGGGTGGGCTTCAGCACATCCCGATGCATGCCGCTATTATGTCGTTGACCACGCCCATTATTGAGTAGCATAGAAGGGTGTAGCCGCACTTTGTTGTTCGATAGCTTTGTACGATTCGATACCGTACGATGTTTCCTTTCGGCATTGGCTCTATATATAGGAGTTTGGACACTGTAGCACGGCGCCGGATTTACAAATGCGGGGGCCCTATCTGGCCCGTGCTTTTTCTCTTTCTGCTGTTTAAACGAACCAGAAAAATTGCTTTTGAGAATGCGAGTGAACTGAATTCATGAAGCCATGTTCTGCAGAACAGTCTTTTTAGCGCGGTATGCCTGCCCTGCGGGCTATATGTTGTGCTTGTGTTAATTTCTCTTTCTGTCATTTTAAAATGAACTTTTGAGCAAAGTGATCTCGGAATCTATTGGACCGATTTCGCCAAATTTTCACCATTTTAGGGGCAAAATTGGCGAAATCGGTTTATTCACCTTTACTCCTCGCCCTGGCATTCCGAAACGGATTGCAATATCGCCATTCTGATTTTTAAAAGTTGGTGAACTTCGGTCCAGTAGGCTAACTCTGGAGTTTAAAAGGGTCATCGGCATGCACCCCCTCGTTTAAAAATAACAAGTCCCTTGAAACAAATTGTCTCGGGATCTACTTGACCAATTTTCACTAAATTTTCACCACGTAGTAGGTATTTGATTGTAGATTACGGAATAACCTACTTCCCATCGCTTAAGGGACGTTGCCATGGCAACCAATTTTAGCGTCCAAATCGGCGAAATCGACCTATTCACATTTATTCGCCGCCCTGGCATTCCGAAACGGATTGCAATATTGCACTTCTGGTTTTAAACGTTCATATGCGATGATCTAGCTACATCGTGTAAGCATTTGGTGAACATCGTCCCAGTAACTCCGGAGTTTAAGAGGGTCGTCGTCGGTGTGCACCCCTCATTTAAAAAAAGAAATCATTTGAGACAAATTATCTCAGGATGTACTTCACCGATTTTCACCAAATTTTCATCTTTGGTAGGCATTTGATCGTGTGTTGAGTATTTAACCTTTTTTCCGATCGCTCTAGGGACAAAACTGCCATGGTAACCAATTTTAGCGTCAAAATTGGCGAAATCGGCCTATTTACCTTTATTCATCACCCTGGCATTCTGAAACGGATTACAGTATCGTACTTTTGATTTCAAATGGTTTACCTACGATGATCTGGCTGCATCTCCCGTCATTTGGTGAACTTCGGTCCATTAACTCGAGAGTTTAAGAGAGTGGAAGGTGCACACCCCTCGTCGATCAGCAGTTAGGCTACGTTCGATTTACTGCTCGACCTTGCGGGGATCAGTACTGAGTTTTCTGGTGCGATCACTACTCAGTTTTGTTTCACATATACGCTATAGGGCGTCACTATTATGCCGCGCGGGATACACGCTGGGCTCTGCCACGCATTTCTAGTTACTTCTAAATCCGGTCCGGGCCTGGAGCTATAGGTCTGCCATAGTGCTAAAATTAGAATATCTAAAATACTAAGGAATAGTTTTATTGGCTAGTATTTTAGATATTCTAATTTTAGCACTATGGCAGACCTATAGCTACTTGCTGTTTTTCGTTTAACATTATTATTTACCCGTGTTTGTGTTTTTTTCTCTGTGTGACTTTTACGTTTTTGTATAACTTTCGATTTATTGTAACGTCTTTTAAACAGCGAACGCAAAAATGCTGTTTTCAAAACTGAGTATTTTTCGCCACCACCCTATAGATTGAATATTTTTCATCAAAACCTCCTGCAATGCGGTAAAAATATAATTATCGTGTGGCTCTATATCGCCTTATGCCTATCGAGTACTGCTAATCTGGCATTCAAGATTACTCGTAAGACTGATTTGATTAGGGATCGAGCTGTGACGTGTAAATGACAAACGCGTTTGAGTTGCTTCATTAAAACGCGCTATATAAGTTCGCAGTTGTTAAACTGGTTTATGTCTCGCTAATGAACCACCGAGTCGAACTGTACCTATACCGTTTCTTAATTCGTTATTTTTAATTTTTTAATATTTTATATGTTGTGTACCATTTTATAATAATTACGCCTAGAATTATGTTGGATTGTTACATTGGGCAAAAGGGGAGATTTTTACAAGCTTTTATAGCTTCTTCCCCTGTCGTTCGTTCGTTCGTTATTGCGGCCAGGGGTCCAGCCAACTCTGGACCCAGAGCTGAGACCTTATATCTATGTCCGATGCACTGAGCCAAGACAGTAGAACTGGTTTATGCATGCGAGTGTATGCGTGACGTGTATAGGGTGAAGGAAGGTAAAGTAGGAGTGAACAGTTTGTCGGTATATCTATAACGAGCCCCTCTAGGCGTGACCTGCTGTCTGGCTAAGCCCCGACTGGCGCTTATACAGCGCCAGCCATGTGATTGGCACATATTCAGCGCCAGCCAGTGGACTTGCCACGTCTATCTGCTTCGGCTCACGTCAGCGTGACTAACATGTAGGATGCTGCTAATCAAGGCGTCAGCAACGGTCACAGTTTATAGAGGACATCGTCGAACCCTATTTTTCCTGCCCGGGATTATTTCCCTGTTTATCATGTGCGTATAGGCCTATGAATTATTAGAAATAATTATTTGGTAGGCGGACGCGCCTGGGCTAAGGCTTAAACCCCGGCCACTGATCGCGTCACGCGCTACTGCACATGTCGCCCTAGTGCTTATACCACTGGACCACATGGACAGGTTCCTCTTTCCCCGTCTTGGCTACATGTTTTTCTCTCTGTATTTGTTCTTATCTTGTTTTTCAAGTAGCTGGTTAACTTAAGTTAAATATATAATTATTTGTTTCTTTCTAATAAGCTGTCCATGGCGTTGTCATTTAGCGTTGGATCTTCAGTTGCTGCAGCTGCAAGCACTGCCAAGCAGTCGGCTACAGTGCAATATTTCTGCGTGTTGGCGTGCTATTGCTCAACTATGACTGTCGTTGGTGACTCGGTGGCGACTGAATGAATAACGTTCCTTCGCGCCGTTCGCCACGGAAATAGCGTCGCATAATGGCGTGGCCGACTTCGACAGCGTTGATGATGTGTCGCCGTTTTGCCACATCCAGTGATGGGCTCTAGTTGCAAGAAAAGTAGTTAAACTAAACTATTTTTCAACCAAAAACTTTAAGTTAAACGTTAAGTTGAACTATTTTTAAAAATACCTCAATTAAACTAATACATTAGAAGTTGGAAATTAGTTGAACTTAGTTTAACTACTTTATTAAAGTAGTTAAACTAATTTCAACTAATTTCCAACTTTTTTCACAGGCACAAATTCTACAATCCAAACAACAGCGTTACAGAAGCGTTGACCCATGCAGCCTTTGGAAGCCACCAAATCATCATCAGTGTAATGCTAACAGTCGGAGCGCACATGTGGTGTTTTTGTACCCCACTGCTTGCAGTCGACTTTATTACAACACCTTGCGGGCAAACGGAGAGGCGAAATTTTTGAACGGTGGATGCAGGCACCGACGGAGCAGGTCGGTTGCATGCCTGCATGTACTTAATCACATAATAGTTGTTTAAAAAGTAGTTAAACTTATAGTTAGTAACTAACTTTAAAAAGTAGTTAAACTTCTGAGTTAATTAGTTGATGAAAAAGTAGTTAAACTATTTGAGTAAGTAAAAAATTTAAGTTAAACTTTTCGTTGCAATATTTTTAGTTAACTAGGCCTAGTGCCCATCACTGGCCACATCTAGCGCCGAACTTGCAAGACGGGAGGAGTCAGAGAGATAGCTGAATATTGCAGCAGCTTTACCACATTAGCAAACCGCGGTCAGTCAGAAGGCCACAGCAGTCTACAAACACATTATCCGTTATTCGACACAAACACGCAAGGCAGTTATACAGGTGAAATTTGTCGCCTAGGCAAAATGTTGTTATACCCAGTAAGCCTCTACTGATTAATTGGCGGGAAGAATAATCGTACTGCATCGCCGAGAATGCTTCGTCAGCGGAAGAGACGATGCCAGAATTTTTTCACCTGACATCGGAAATACGCCTTGACGTGATATTCACCGCGCAGGTGTGGACGTAAGCCGCATCATTATGATGAGCAGGTGTGCACGCTACGTGCTTGCATGAGCCAATCTGACTTCGCCGTGTAATGTCGCATTGTATATCAGTCAAAAACAGTCATCACGCAGTTTTGCTGATGCTGTTGTCATGGCAACCAGTAGCTTGTGCAGGATTCAGCAGAGGGGGATACGAGAAGGGACTGAGAGTTGAGATCCTAATGACAGATCGTAGAGAGCGAGAAAAAATTGACATTGTAATGCAGAATTTCATTATTTATTGACTTTTTCTGAAGCACTTTTTCTGCACTTTCTGTTAATTTTCGTAATAAACGAGGCTAACTCCATGCATGAAATCAGATTCTTCTCTGATTATTTTTTGACCCTAAAAGAGGGGTGCCATGGCCTGCTGGTATCCCCTCCCTGAATATGCCACTGATGGTTGGTAGCCAGGTGATGATAAAACAAAAGGACCGCCAACGCTCGAATTGCTAGCAGACGAGAAGCCTAGTTTTAGTTTATTATGGTTATTACTTTGCCCGGTAGGGGGTCTGAATTATTGCGATCAGTGTATATGTAGGCCTATGTGTGTATGTCTGTTTGTTTGTCTGTCGGCTCGCATGTCTCAAAATCCATATAAACGTGCAAATTTCAGTAAATTTTCTCTGTGCATGTCGGTGACTGGGTCATCCTCTGACGGCAGCGCAATACGTTATTGTACTTCCGGTTTTGTTGATGACGAGTTTTGACGACAGGCCAAAAAGTGCAAAAATCGTAAAAAAGTTGATATTACTCAGCATCACATTGACACTGAGGCGATGTGATGGTGGGTAATATCACCTGTTTATGATTTTTGCGGTTTTTGGCCTCTCGCTGTTAACATTATGTATAAATTGCTTTTTTGTATTTAGTGTATACGCCTACGATACGATACGATAACGAAAGTTCCAAAAATAAGAAATTTCATAAAAATTTTAGAAAAAAGAAACTGATACTCTTCTAAATTGCATTTACATTTTGCACTGTCACAGACAGTCTGTTTTGCTTATCTAGCGTCATAGATTTGGCAATTACAAAAAAGTCTTGTGTTAATCCATTTAATTTAGTTTAATTTAATCAATTTCCTTTTGCCGCGTCGAATACTACACGTGCTGGAAGAACGAAAAAGAGCCTTGTTAACGGGCATCCACTTAAGTAGCGTTCTCACTGTGGCCGTTTACGGCGCGTAACGTAACGGTCGTTATGCCGCGCCATAAACGGCCGCAGTGACAACGCTACTCCATGTCCGAGCGCAATAATTGCTGTCCATTTGTAGGAGCGAACCCCATTAATGTCCCTAGCACCGGTAGCGAAGCACGATGTCTCCAACAGTAGAGGATACACGCTAGCGTCGTCATGGCACTCAAGAAGAAGAGAAGAGACGAGACAAAGTAATGACGTCGCTGTCTAATGGTGGCTTCAAGTTGCGGCGAGCAATTGTCACTCACTAATTGGTGAAATGCCAGGAGTGTCTCGGCTAAGGATGCAGCTGCGTGCGTACTGTACTGTGAAGTGCGCTTCGTCGCTGTAAAGCACACATTCGTTTGTCATTTATAGATATCGGAGTCCGTTGCGGTTGATTCTCCCCGCGAAAGCGAGGGAGTAGCCTATGTTTTTACCGGCGTTCGTTTGTCTGTCTCTCTGTGTGTCTGTCTGTGTGACCATGATAACTAAAAAAGATTGTGGACGGATTTGTACCAAATTTTATAGGAAGGTTTCTAGGGGGAAAGGAAAGACCAAGTTCGTGTTTCGTTACGATCAGTAGAGTGGTGTGGAAGAAACGGTCAAAAAACTCCGTAAACCGGCGATTGTTTACATATTATACTTCTACTATAATAGTAGGTGTGGCAAGTGTTGCCAAATATTGGCGACAAAACCCCCAAATTTCGCTTTCGCGGGGAGTTGGACTCTCTCAGACTACTTTCCATCTAGTTTAGAATCTGCATTCGGCGAGTTTTAATAATATAGTCTGAGATATGTGAGAAGTTAGTTGAAATTTTTATGAAAATGTTCGTGCCGACAAAAACAAGTGATTTGACAAAAGGCCGTATCGTCGTCTTGTCACCCCTCGCAGCGGCTAATGCATTGTTCATCGCGTGCGCTGGGCAGGCACATTCGCCGGCGGCGGCAGGCGAACAATACGCAATGCACTGGTGCGTAGGTACGTTACAATGGGCCGCCAAAAAGTGCCCCCACCCGTGGGGATCTGGATCCTCGTCTAATTTTGTGGTTACTTGGGCTCATATGAGTCTGCCTCCCGAAGGGCATCTCGACCGTATATAGGCCTATTATTATCTACATCATCCGCTGTAACGTTTTGTCAACAACAGGTCGCGAGTTCGACACACGGCGTTCCAATTATTTCCCTGTAGTGCAAGTCGTTCACACACGTGTGCCGGCGTCACCTAGCAGTATAATTTAGTATGTTGGTTAAAGGTCGGTAAAGGCTTGGCAGCTGGAAAGGCTATGCATCACAGATTTAATACTCCACAACATCCCCAAGCCCAAGTAGATCGCCGCGTCATGCAGTCGTCGCCGCTGCCAATCATCATAATGAACAACTACAAACCAGCCATATCAAAAGCGTGTCTGAACTCTTAACTGTTTCATGGTGATACCGCGTCCACGAGAAAGCACAATTTCTGCCATTGAAACCACGGACAAAAAGAAACATACAAAACATAAAACTCCGAGCCACACAATATTATATTGGGCATGGTGATGGAGGAAGTCCGTAGTCCGTACTATTTTTGTGCCTCCTTAGCTTTTTTCGCATAGGTCTATTGTTTCGCTTCTAGGAGACACTGAATATTTTTAGGAAACGCACCCCGACGTTAACCGCCCATAGCATCGGAACCCATTCAGCGAATCCGACCAGAGTAACAAGAAACTCAGTTACTGCAAAGAGACCGCGCGACGCGCTATGTTATGCTATGTTTCATGAGCCATGGCAGTTACATAGGTTTCAAACAGCAAAAGTGGCCTTCAAGGTCATTCAAGGGCATTGACAGTGATGCCATTCCATAGGCGACATACGATTTCCTATTACTCTTCTATTGCAACTATGTTTCTATCTTGCACCGTTTCCGAGATATTATCACCTTTTTTCGCAAAGGTCACGTGACTCTGAACACATCTTTTGAGAGTAATACATCAAGCATGCACTCGCACTTTTCTGTTTATACATGAATTTTGAAGGGTCTAGCTTCGCCAATTACAAAGATGCAATTGGGGCAAAATTTACAAAAACGGGTCACGTGACCCTGACCACGCCCCTTTTAGGGGTGGTTTGTCACCGTAGGCTAGGATTTGATACAGTCTACCACCATGCAAAATCATTAAAAAAAACTATTTGCGATTAATTACAGATATAATTTATTATGCTCTTGGCTGCAAGCTTTCCATCCGTCCAACCCAGAAGGCAGTCAAGAACATACATGTTAATTCACAAATAGTTTTTTTAATGATTTATTTTCGTCATCCAATTCAAGCATAAAGCGTACTTAAATTCTTGACTATGATAATATACGATATAATATTTACGTGCGCTCAAAAGCTGACGAGATGGCCAGCTTAGTTTAGCGCACGGCACACAAACGAAAAAATTAGGATACACTTAAAACAAAAACCGAGTAGCTCAGAAGAAACGGTACAGGCAAATGTCCGTGAAGGCAGTCCGGGAGGAAGAAGTGAAACTACGGGGTAGGATTTGACTACGGATGTAGGACTCCATTTGGCACTATTTTATGTTTCTCGCGTACGACTGGCCAGTTTTGCATTCGTGTAATCTGCATAAAAACGTATTATTTTCCACTGTAATTTTTGGCTCAGTTTTCAGTGACTTTGTGGCCTTTTGTGGGGATACTGAATACATCACAAAACAGTATTTTTATACTCAGTGCTATACGGTCTTGTGATTTAAATTTTATGGTCATTCTAGTTGCTTACGCCGCCGAACGCCGCCGCCAACTAAAACTGTAACGCCGCCGTAGGTGACTATTAGTCGCCAGCAGACGGCACTTGAGATCGGCGGACATCCGGAAGCTGGTCGTTTGGCGAACACAAACTGTTGTTGGCGCCAGAGATTTCGCTGTCTCCTCTGTTGTCATCTGGAACTCGTTACCTATATAGATCTCGTCACTGTCTGCGGCGACGATTGCCAGACACCTGAAAGCTTGCTTGTTTTGTCGCCCGAGTTAATCTAATCTAATCTAATCTAAAATAAATTTGTAAAGCGCATAAAATCGCAAGCGAATCGGTAGCGCTGTGATGGCGCTGAAACTGACTAGGTGGTGTATGC
>Ga0209780_1002139_pt1 | contig 13793 bp, 8 predicted proteins | sample WorMetexBAHAMAS2_FD_187384 | JGI IMG/M metagenome (GOLD analysis project Ga0209780, IMG submission 187384) | Marine gutless worms symbiont microbial communities from Max Planck institute for Marine Microbiology, Germany - Inanidrilus exumae... | ecosystem: Host-associated > Annelida > Digestive... | reverse complement strand
CCGCCGTCCTCACCCGGCGGAGCGCCGCGGACCAGGGAGATCCAGGCCAAGATGACGTTCGGTGGCACCGAGATCAAAGTGTCGGCAGTGGACGTGGCGACTGGACAGTGTGTCGGCTGTACGATTGACTTCCTTAGTCAATAGCTACTGACGTGCTGCGACAGATACTAATCAACCAGCAGATACGTTTGGACGATCACAGTGGACTTCAAGGAAGGACGTGCAGCGTGTCGGTGGCCATCGGGAGATCAGCCTCCCAAGAATTGTGAAGTGGGGTAAAACGTATTGTGAAATTGGAGTGGCAGCGTTACATGCAGTCACCAAAAGGGCCAACCAGTCCATATCCCCTTACTGCAGCTACGCACCCCAGAGCTGGGGGGTATCTCCCAGTGACAGTGGGGGTTAGATGTAATATTGCCAGCACGCATTGCACGTTCTTCCTCGAAGTACAGTCAGTCAGAGGAGTTGTGCCCATAGGGGCCCAGGGGCGGGCACGTCCCCCAAAAATGGGTAGACCACTCGTGGTAACTTGGCTTGATCTCATAATCGACAATCTGTTAGACAAGACTTGCTTTCACTATTAACTTGTTCTTACAGAACAAAACTGTACAACTACAGCATACATAATTATCCACTATCGCTGTGCTAACAGGGAACATTGGGAACTACCAATTTAGTTAAGCGCACAAGTTTTGACCCCCAATTTTTTGGCAGCACGACACCTCTGATTGGCAGTGGGGAGCTGTCACGCAGCTGAGAACATTGTACGTGTTTTACGCAAAATGTACGCGTCTGGGCAGCCAAGCGATACAACAGACTGTAAAACAGCATTGTACTAGTAACTGAATGTAGCACACCGGTGTCGTAACGGTAAAACTAAGCTCCGATCCCTGATATGTGACCCGTCTTATAATGTTTTAGTGTTTCTCGATTTGTGGCTTCCACTTACTCTCGTAAAACCGTAGATCATCTGTACTCATTCACGAAACTACTTAAAACAGCAATGACATTAAGTAAGTAACTTGGAGTTTGTAAACATAAAGTGGACAGGAATGTTATAGATAGGGTGAAGTGATGTCACAGTAATCTATCGTCACGATATTATCTCCAAGTTGTAGTGCATGATGTCCGATGACGTACTTTACGAAGCTAACTGGTGAAGATTTGTCACGTTATTTAAATAAAACTGAACCAGTAGGATTTAAGAATAGAATTGCTTAATGTTGGCGTCAAATCGGCGATCTGACTGTAAATGCTGCAAAATGTTTACAATTCCTTGCCCTACACCATGGCGGTCAGAACAGCTGGCATAGGTAGGATGAAAAAATTACGTCATTGTCAACGTGTGTAAATAGTATAAAATGTCAACGTTAAATGTAGCCAAACAGAAGCTTGACGCAGAGCGTCGTGTGCTGGTTCTCCGACAACTTAGCCTCTTGTAGTCACGTCGGACGATTTCTGTATCCGAGGTTAACAATAAATATATACAGGATGGCCCCAAATGGGGGCCACTGCATTTGACTGCCAACATCTTCAGAATATGTCAAACAAGCCTGGATGGACAACAACATCAATACGTGGACAGGACTCCCCGTGGAAGAGTCAGTCAGAATGACAGAGATAAATGGAGATAGTACGTCCATGGTGTGGCCAACCCTCGGATCGAGGACGGCGAAAGAACAGAACAGAATAGAACCTGTATGCAAGACTGCAGACGTTTAGAAGGCGTGATAGTGTCCGTTATTCACTCGCACTGACTAGTTTTGCAGCAGTGAAGTCGCAGCGGCGATTATTGCGTTTCTCATAAGACATATTTGAGCGTATTGTTTTTAGTTTTATCCAAACTTTGCCATGCAAACATGTGACAACTACGAACTACTGTCTGCTAGCTTTCTATACTTGTTTACGGTATCGCCTGTATAGACAAAATACATGGTGTAACTACAGTTTTTAGACTGTTTTACTCCAGTATAAAACGAGTATATATGTATAACGGAATACCAGGTAATACATAACGAGACGTACTAGCTATATTGGCAAATTTCATTTTACTTCAACAATAATACAAATACCTACCGTAGCTGTAAGACGACATTTTTATGGGTGCTAGAGTGGTACAACTAAAGTGAAAGTTTACAACAGAGTCACGTTACATTCATCAGGACAACCTAATGCTAACATTTGTTTTATAAATACTCAGTAACACGCAGAAGACGCTTATGACACAACATTACAAAAGCATTAACGGGAGCCATATCAGTAAAACCCTGTCCACACCAGCAAGAATTTCGAAGCAACAGGCAACATGTTGTCGTTACTGTTGCTTCGACATTGTTGCTGGTGTGGACCTGGCTTAAGAACACAAGATGCAGTCGGATACGGCAGACTTCGCCCCTGGTGCCGCCACCTGGCGAACCAGACGAAACATACGTGGCTTTTAATTCTGGCCCATTCGCTGTATTATGTGAACAATGCCGTCATAAGGACCGAGCCATGGCCAGAGACAACATGTACAGAAAATCAGGTGGAATTTTGATGTGTTGGTTTCTGAGATTCGTGAGCAGACAGACACATGTGCTGATCACAATACTTTACACCCTACTGGGGTGAAATAAAAAGTCTTATAAAGTATAAAGGTGAACAAATGGAAATGGAATAAGCATCTACTTATAGATTAAACAGCAGTTTTCATCCCCCAACATAAATCACTAGACTCATACTTATACAATAAAAATTCACCCTGTACGGGACTGACGGTCGACTCTTCACAACTGACGTTTCTGCCAAGTTCAAAGTCACGTGACACAAAAACTACGTCAAATATCAAAAATCCAGCCCAATCAAATTTAGATATTGTGCCCTAGTTTAAGAATCCGTGGTCATCTGCCAGCTCCCGTTGTAAATGGCGGTGGAAATAGCTTTTGAGAATGGAAGGATTTCCATCTTTCAAGGGCTCGTGACCTTAACCTTGGATCGGACCATACTGCATACCGCCGTGCATCACTCATCGACCTCTACGTACATGCCAAATTTCATTGAAATCAAAGAAACTTTGTGGACGGATGGACGGACATTCGAGACCGGCTTTATTAGGTTGACTCTTGAGAAGTCGACCTAAAAACTGTGATGCTTGTGTTTTTGTCTGCTGATGTGATCAGGTTCTGCCCGAGAAAGATCTTTTAGAAAAAATGTCCCGACAGATTCTTTGCTGACTATTTAAATAACAAATGCTGCGTACCAGTATGAAATGTGTGTTATCTAATTAACCAACCAAAGATTCAGTTACAAATGACATCCAAAGAGTGACTACATCATTCAAATTACGTCTTTTTATTTACTTGACTTTAGATAACAGTGTCTGAAAGTCTGGTATATAGAGTTTCAGAAACTGTCACTACCATGAATTCACCATCAACACCAATGCAATGACGCCAACTCCTGTGATTGTGATAATAACAACACTTGTATATAACAGCGTTCCCACAGGTTAGGCAGAATAATATTCCTCGACTTTTCCAGATAACTTTAAAGTATTTCTAGGCATTTCGCTTAACTTTCTACAACAGCAACTGAAACATTTACTGGGCAGGGTCGCTAACCCCTGAGATCCATAGATCCTGTTTATCCAGGAAATTAGTGTCATCATGAATGGGCCTCTAAGTTTAAGCTAATTCAATTTACACACTACATGCAAACATCAACTCATCGCTAAGCAAGTCGCGAACCATGTGACATGTCATAAAAATTCCCTGAACATATCTCAAATTCCCCGAGTTTTCCAGGTTTATGGGAACCCTGTATAAGCTGTATAAAACACAATGATAAAGGGTTGTATATAAACATCATTCACCATGAAAATTTTTGATGCAATTCACCTACTGATGGACGAGTAACTGTGCAGGTAACAGGAAACTTATAATAAAACTGAAATTGAATAAGTTATGGTCTTACGTCCCACTCGACACAAAATAGGTCATTTCAGAGACGTTCTTCGCAGCCAATCTCTTGGCTATGTACTGAAAAACTGAAACAAATACAACAAAAGCAAACATGCATCCGTAACAAAATATACAAAAACATAAAATGAACCCAAAAAAACTAAAGCCAGGTTTAATCGCCTCCTACGACATCGGCCTGGAAATGGAGAGGGCCTATTCTGGTTTCGGCGCTTCATAAATTAGTCAGTTACTTTACTTAGACACTTTTACCCACTTACTTACAGCCCCGGGACCAAAATGGGGCATAAAACTGAAAATGTACAATCACATACTACCTTCAACAAAATTAACAAAAATATGTGCAAAAATGAGTGGTGACGAAACGTGAAAAAACGAAAATGATTAGATAGATGCATGGAATTGAAGGATGTGCTGTCTTGCGTGGACATAAGCTGCATGCTGTGCATTAGATGGTTAGTCACTGCTGCAACATACCATGCTGATACTTTAGGTTTTAAGACAATGAAAACAAGCAGGCACTCAGTAAAATGCATACCTCCACCATGCCGTACTGAAACTGGCACAGTGTCGTTACCAGCGAGCAGGCGTGTGCAAACGAAGCAGTTATAAACACTGACTGTTGTACCAGTACAGCCGCGGACGTGCAGTGGCCTCGTTTTACACAAAGCCCAGCAGTCACAGACGTGGTTAATTTAAGATAATCCACAATATCCAGAATGTTCCGGATCACTTCTAAAATTTAACCACAAGCTTCTGTGGTCCACAGTATAGATATTCCCCAAATTTTAAGAAAATCAACCCACAACTTTGAGTTATTCTGTTAATAAACAAACAAACAAACTACTGGGAGTGAAAACATCACTTCTGCCAAACTGCTGCAGAGGAATGACTGGCTTATATATCAACATGTAACAATCTGCTCTTCATAAATCATAATTCATCTGTTCACTCAAAGACAACATGCACGATAGATGGGAGAAGTTTGCATTTAAAATACAGAAGACAAAATGTATGATAGTATAAATGAAAAAGAACGTGAGGCTGACAATAACAGTGTTGATGGCAAAATGACTCATCTGTTTCATGAATATGGCTTGCCTACAGTGCTCGGACTCTGTTAGTTGAAGGAGAGAAAGAACATCCAGATGTAAAACACCTGCTACAGTTATCGCAAGGCTGGGTAACTTCTTAAAACTAGCCAATTAAACAAGTGGGTCAAAGAATTTTGACAGAAGGCCGTATTGCCATCTTGTCACCCCTGGCGGCGGTGAATGGATTCGTCCGACCTTGACCTCCATCTAATACTTGGTTCCTTGGGCCCACACGAGTAAGACCCCAAAAGGTGTCTCGATCGGTTCAGCCGTTTTTGCATGGCTCATGAACGTGACTGACGGACACACACATATACACACACACAGACCGACCATGCTACTCCATCTGTAGCAATAGGCCTAGCAAAAAATGAAAACTTTGATAAATCTGATCAGAATGTGCCGGAATAAGCGACGAAAAACGAGCTTCAATCGTTGCTCTTATAAGCACAACAGCATTCCTAGTTCCTACAACTAATGATCTTTCAACGGCATTTGTAAATCAATCTCTAGCAGTCGGAAGTCATGCTTGGCAGGGTTTATCACACAAAATATGGACCGTTTTTAATCTTTGCTATTACCAAAACAATCCAGATATCAACAACAAAAATGCAAGACTGAAAACTCAATGAATCTACACTACATTGCCGATTCTGCTGTAGCATACACCGTTCAGCTAGGGAATGGACTGGCTATGTATGATCTACAGGTACAATCCACGTGAGCTGGGTTCATGAACATTAATCACTTACAAGGAATCGAGCGGTGACCAGAAAAACTGAAATCAACTGTCCTAGTGACTCAATTGTGACTGACTCATTACCCATTGCCTACACATAACAGCGGCATCAGCAAGCAGAGACAGCCGACCCATAGACTTGTCTGTTCAACCACCTAAGTGTTAATCTGCTGCTTTTCATCCAGACTCTGCTGCTGCTTCCGTTCCTCCGTTTTCTGCTGCTTGCTTTCCTCGAGCATCTTCTCCTTGTGTATGATGGACATGATTCCGGTCAGTTGCTCCGGAGTCAGTTTCACGTCCTCGTCACCAAGCAGACAAATCACCTATGCACACGCATACTCCGTTTTTGTTCATTTTTAAAGTTAGTTGGAGTTTAACGTCCCCTTTCAGCACAAATATGGCTATATCAGAGACAAAAGGGGTGGAGAGCTATCCCTACCCAATGAAGGAAGGCCAGCGATATATTAACCTCAACCCTGGCCGCCTTTTTGTTCAGCAGCCACCCAAAAGGTAAAGGGATCGAGAGGCTCATTTAAATTATTACGCCAGCCCCTACAACAGGGGAAGACAACTATCACACCGCAAGACTAAACTAAACCAAATACAACAAAACACCAGAATAAATCTTAACTAAGCAATACAGATAACACAATCATAAACAAAAAACAAACTTAACCCAGGTTCGGTCGCCTCCTACGACCTCTCGCCTGGAAACAGAGTGGGACGATTCTGGTAGAAAGGGTATGGATGGACAATAGAAGAAAATAAGTAAAGTGAATGAGAAAAGGAAAAGAGGAAAAGTAATAAAGAGCAAAAGATGAGGAAGGGAATGGACTAGGGAGGAGCAAAGGTGGAAAGGGGGTACCCCGGCCCCACGCTGGGTATTCATTTTTAAAACCATTCACAAAAAAGACGCTTATTAACATAAATGATACCAGTAGACTGAACTGCTTGTCAAGTAATATTACTGAAAGTGACGTCAAAACAATATTTACGAAAATTCACGTCACAATACAAGATGCAGCCAGAAATGACAGACTTTGCTACCAGTACCAACACCTGGCAAACATGACCAAACGTAAACATCGTCTTTGACTCTGGCCCATTTGCTCCACTATGTGAAAACATGACGTCATCCATAAAGCTGGAAATACATAACTTATTGTACTGCCGTCAGAGGAGGACAGAGCCATAGCCACAGGTAACATGTAGAGAAAATTAGGTGAAATATGGACACGTGGTTTTTGATACATGCGAGTGAACATACAGACAGACAGACAGACACAATGTTTGCAATACTATGCACCCCCTACCACGGCGAAGTAATGACAACATTTCAATGCAATAAAACAATTCAGGAACGTGCTGAAACCACTGCCAGCCCATGTAGTCCTATACACAGGATGGTAGTTAACAGTACAAAAATCATGCCACTGGCCAGTAGCACTAAATCAGAAAGATGGTACTTATATCACACAGTATTGTAACATTTAAGATGTGGTAGGACTTTTAATGACGGAGTAAATAATAATGGTGACTTAATTCACTGAGTTACTGAGTTAAGGTTTAACACCTCACTTACACAGATAGGTCATTCTTGACACATTCTTTCCAGCCAATCTCTTGGCTAAGTACTGAAGAAACTAAACCCAACACAACAAAAGCAAGCAACACGGAAATAAACTGATTTCAACTTACATAAAAACATACTAACAAAATATAAACCTAAACCGACATGCAAATTTACGAACTATTCACATGAGTGTGCATATTATTGTGCACAACTGTCATACACAATACAGCACAGAACAGTTCTGATTATTTTCCCTCCTAACCTCCAGCTCAGTCGCTGTCTACCGAAAGGGGAGGGAAGACTTAAATAAAATTTACCGATGAGTCTAACATTCAAAAATTTTGGAAAATTGGTCAGCATTTGGCAGTTACATGGAAAGAATACGGTGGCAGCTTTTTGATGCATATTGGCCAACGGCACAGATTTGTTTGTGCCAACCTGTAGACTTGTACTTATTGACAAAGCTGTCAATCAACATTACCTCCATGAGAACATCCTTGTCAATCACACCGTCACGGTCTTCATCGAGGACCTGAGCAATCTTCTCCAACTTACTGATGTCAGACACACTTTGCAACTTCTGAATTGATTCCATCAGCTCCGTAATGGTGACCACGTTGTCCCTACAGCACATCACCGAAACATCACCGTACTGCAGACCAAATTCACAAATTAATTTACATAGTACTTCAGTGCATTCACAATGCTGGTGGCACGACAGGGCAGAACACCTACTCCAGAAATCAGCAACCCAATGATCCTCCTTCGGCAAAGTAAAACTACAAAAAAATCCAAAATAAAAGTTAAATGATTGAGTTGCATTTTACGTCTAACTAGACACAGCATAGGTCATTTCAGACTTTCTTTCCAGCCATCTCTTGGCTTGGTACTGAAGAAACTAAACCCAATGCAAGAAAAGCAAACTACACATGAATAAAATTAGCCCTATATGGTACTGACGGTAGACTCTTCACAACTAACATTTCTGCTAAGTTCAAAGTCGTGTGACACAAAAACTAGGTCAAATATAAAAAACTGGCCTGACCAAACCCCAGTTTAAAAATCCGTGGTTAGTTGCTAGCTCCAACTGTAAATGGCGAAGGAGATAGCTTTTGAAATTGGCCAGATTTCCAACTTTGAGGGGCTTATAACCTAGACTGACTGGTATTCAGAATATGTTCAGGATCATTTCCAAAATTCAACCAACCCTTCTCTGGCCCATAATCTACGTACCTATTCCCCACATTTTGTGAAAACCCAACCATAACTTTTCGAGTTATTCTGCTAACAGACAAACAAACAACGATGGGTCAAAACATTACCCCTGCCGACCTGTGGTGGAGGTAGTCAGCAGCCAGTACTCACTGTTTCGTGGAGATTTCGTCGAGAATCTGCTTCTTGCGATCTTCACTGATCTCTTCCTCATCACCGGCTCTCACATCGACACGACCTTTCTTCGCCTTGATGTCTCCAATCAACACCTCCTTGCGTGCGTTCAGCTCCGTTACCAAGTCATCCATCTGCGTGATCATCCGCGTCACCTTACGCGACAGCCGCCGGGCAGATTTCGACTCGATGAGGTCGGACAATGCACCGCCACTGGTCTTCACTACGTCTCTTACATCCTCCAGATTCTACACAGGCAACAATGATAAACCAAATTCGCTGCAGCGGTTGTGCTGACCGGGTCGTGAATGTGTGGAATTCTTTACAGTCTACTGTTCTGGATTCACCAAACACAAACAACCTTTTTCTGTGGTCCAGGCAAAGTGATCGGTCCACTGTTTGTGTCGACGGGCAAAATTATTACAAGCACAGGCAATCATTTTGCAACTGTTAATGAATCGCATGCTGTGATGACTGACGATGTCATATTACATGTACTTCCTGCTGTAAATTGTTTACAAACAATAAGGTGAGAGAAACAGTCAAAAACAGACAAAATCTTTAGAACTGACAGGATCGCAGACACAACCTCTTGATATTCAGTGATGTCTTCTTTCAGTGCCGCCAGATCGTCCACCTCCACACCGAGCTCTCGTTTGGATTCCGTTATGTGCTCCAGTACATCCTCGATCTTCTCCAGATCCTCCGAGTCAATTTCAGTGATCTTCTCATCCGCTAACATCAAACACAAACTTCATGATCCGAGTCTGTCATATAATAAAAACAACAAATATTACGATCTCAGTCTATTATATAATAAGACTAAAAAACTTGAAAAAATTAAACTATTACACTTACCAACTGCAGAAATTATAGTTGATACATAAATAATACAAAATGAAATTTAGTTAAGCTATCATCAAATTCATAAGCCAAATAAATTATCTTTAGTTGAAACCTTTCACTCACTGCATGCATTTAACTTAGAAAACCAGAAACATGTAAGATTAACACAGTTGCTAATTTTCAATCAAAAATTCTTTACTAATAAGAAATGAAATATGATAATGTTGACACGCACTTTAACATTTTTATTAGTAGGCCACACCACCTGCATAGGATGCTGCGTGTACAGATATCACATGTAGCGTGGTCTGTCTGTCTGTGACTTGGGCATATGGGTGAGCTGTACAAAAATTGCTGAACCGATCAAGACGCCATTTGGGGGTTGACTCGTGTGGGTCCAAGCAACCATGGGACAAAATCGGACAAATCCATTTGCAGCCTCAAGGAGTGAGAAGATGGCAATGCGGCCTTTTGCCAAATTATGCTGTACACTTATTATAATTAAAACAGTAAAATTTACAACATACAATGTAACAAGTTATACATATGCAGAACTCAACATTAAAACGATTAATTACTGGCTAACATCACAGCACTGAATATGCATCAATTTCGATAACCTGGAGAAGAAATATACCTCGTATTAGCAGTTCTGGAGCTGTATCAACCAATTCTTCTGCGCGTGAAGTCTGCATCAATGGCTAAACAAAATAACATATGCACACACAATTAAACAAGATACTCCGTTAAACATAATAATCTCCATGCTTGTTGTTGAGTACTGCAACTCTGCTATATCAGACACACAGAAACTAAAAACAAGTCAGTGAGCAGAGTGTAAGATCTAACAAGACAAACTAGATGGCACTCAGTGTCGTGCATGTCTCTGCCATTTTGCCACGCCCCATTAAAGTCATTACTCAGATGTCATCTAGAATTATTTTCGTGGCCATTTTCTGTCAGTTAGCTGGTCGATCCTTAAAGGGTTTGCAGCCGTTATTTCACTGGGCAGATGTGCTTCCTGACAACCAATCAACATTCTATCCACCACACACAATGTCATACACACTAAATTCCATAAACGACTAAACAGAACAACAACAAAACAAGCTAACCCTGATTCAGCTGCATCTTACGGCATCCATTCAGACAAAGGACAGAAATTCTAATGTAAAAACTGATCTTGGGACTGGCATAGAGCTAAACTTCACCTCAGCCTCTGCAGCAGCATCAGCCAACACTTTCTCCTTTGCCAATTTCTCCGCTTCTTCCTCTTTCTTCCTCTCCTCGTTCTCACGACGAATGATTTCCTCTTCCTGTCGGATGACCTCCAGTTTGGACTTGTTGTCCACACGGTCACCGGTAACTTCAAGGATTTTGACTTTGGCTTCCTCCGCCTTCAACACAACACACGGCAAATAGTCTACATCACGAACATAGTATAGTTAAATATTCTAGATTCACCACGTTCAATCGTGACTACAGAAGAATGCGATGCCACCGATTGCCGATTGTGATTTGTTTTGGTTGATCCCCCAACAATCACAGATTGCAAAGTGTGTTTACATAATTTGGACAGTTGCATATTTACGCAAAATCGACATCCGGGCAACTGGTCAGTTACATCGCATAGCAACAACATTTTCAGCATAATCGAACATATAGGCATAAATTTAATCGAGTTCTCATTTTAATTTTCATCCAAATCAATTCACATGACCATCTATTAGTTGTATACATTTTGAAAATTTACAATAACAATAAGATAACATGGCATCAGCTAGAGTTTAGACATGGAAAACCTTTGCCCATTAATACTAACCACAGTTATAACTATTTATACATTTAGTGGTAGCCATCTTAATTGGTCCTCCTAGCGGTGGCTAAGTATTGGCTGGCCTTGTAGTCTACACTTACAGCTATAAATAACACAAATAATATGCAATCTTTATATGCAATGGCATTTCTCATGTGCAACTCACACATTAGTTCATTATTTCTATTTAGTAGACAAATTAAGGTTTCTGTATAAATGCCACACTTGGTCACATTGTGTCAACTGTCCGAAAGATCTTTCCGACTATGGTCTTTGTGCATGAAGGAGCAAATGTTTGTTTATACATGCAAAATGACATCATTAATGTACTTATCTTACCTATTATCATTACTTTCCATTTCTGTTTCATGAATCTGCTTATCCAGAATTCACACACACGAAACAAGTCTCAGTTATCGCAGATAAACCCGCGCGATGCGCTATATCACGTCGACGGTCAGTGCAATAAACTGGTGACCGACAACCGTCACCAGTTTATCACACTGACCGTCCACCTAAGTTGACAGCACCTGAGACGATCGACGTGACAACTCATATGGTTGGTGCCCACCAAAATTTAAACGGTTCACGTAACCTAACCACGCCCCTTATAGGGATGGTTCACCGCCCATGGGCTAGTACTTGCTACTATCAACTTACTTACCTATTTGAAGCCTCTGTCTCCACTCATTACTAAGATATAAAAGGCGATACATAATGTCAAAAACAGGGTGGTTTGGGGTAGTTAGGTACACTCAAAGTCACTGGAAATAGCACCATTCGATAGAGCACATACGAGTTCCTATTAGCGTTCCATAGTAACTATGTCCCTATATTATGCACCGTTTCTGAGATATAGCGAGATATTGGTAAAAAAACACTGCCTTTAATCTATTACCCCTTCTCTATTTGGCGCCCCTGCTAGAGGTGACCCCGTCGGAATTTCGTCGAGATCTTTGTCATCAGCAAACTAGAGTCCCCGGGCGATTATCGTATGGCATTGTTTGCGTAATATGAGCTATAGGCCTACCTGCTCTTACTTCCTGGCTGCAGAGCATCAATGCACTTTGGCAAATAACAAACTATACTGCTTGGTGACATTTTGTGCCTTGGTCAAGACTGAAATGCTTCTGCAGATATAACAAAATTTAAAATTACTGCAAAATACCAAAGCACGGCATTATATTTTGCGACCCTGAGAACAGTGTCTTGGTTAGATATTTAACGAAAACTATAATATCACCGTGTCAAATCTACTAGAAATTACTGTTGTACCATGGTTCTGAGTTACAGACCGCATCTTCAGGCAGAACAGAAATGGTGGCTTTCAGCTGGTCCTCGGCAGTCAAGTTCTCCGGCAGAAAGAGAGTACGGGACAGCAGGAGAAGGGACGTCGGAATCTTATGGTCGAGGTGAAGATCAAGCCATTCGCTAAGCTGGAACTTGAGCCGCTGTTCAGGCATGCCAAGTGAACGCATGCCGCGAGCACGACATGCATCCTGGAGTTCCCACACAGCCAGCGATTCAATACCTTCCTTCTTTATCAACTGTCAAACATACAATCAACCCATCGCATATGACTGTGACACCTTACACATCATTCAGTAAGTCTACATTTATCAAACGTTTCACAGCAACAAAGACAAAGTAAAGCGTTCAAAAAAACTCAACCTATAATAAAATGACCCCATCTGCTGGTCATTTCTAAACAGGAAGCTGTGAGACAAATGCATTTGTAATACTACAAGGAAACATGTGGTAAAAAGGGCAACAGGTAGACCAAAGAGAATGTGGTTAAATGACATGATGCAATGGACAAGTACGGATCGATTCGATGAGATAAAAAGAAAAGCTGAAGATCATGACATATGAAGGAACGTAACACATCAATCTTCCATATAAAGCGACAGCACATAATGATGATGATGTGTTCATAATTTTCAATAACTATAACTGCACTGTATACATAGACAACTGCTTCTAAAGATGTGCAATAGCTCAACTGTTCCAACACGTTGACCAATAGTATGAAACAATGCAGCAGTTTCGGCCAGGTATCTTAGTAGAAACTAAAACCTGGTTACAGGGACAAGAGTAACACACTAATTCATAAAACGATGAGCCATGGCTGCTTGACACTGTCACAGATAGAACAATGTGTAATTATAACTCGGTTGCTGCACGAAAAGAAAACAAAGAGCAAAGTTTGTTCAGAGCTTGTGAAAAAGAACTTAGGTGTTTAGATATGCGCATTAATGCGACAAAAATCATGTTGTCTGCGCATTGGCCCAAGATTTAATGCTACTTGTACTTGTGTTATTACTTCAGATGGTCACAGTCTTCCGTGGGTGTGTGAAATGCGCTACTTAGGAATATATTTTGT
>Ga0209780_1002138_pt1 | contig 13795 bp, 11 predicted proteins | sample WorMetexBAHAMAS2_FD_187384 | JGI IMG/M metagenome (GOLD analysis project Ga0209780, IMG submission 187384) | Marine gutless worms symbiont microbial communities from Max Planck institute for Marine Microbiology, Germany - Inanidrilus exumae... | ecosystem: Host-associated > Annelida > Digestive... | reverse complement strand
TTAACGGCGACGGATCGAAAACCGCAAAAATCATAAAAAGGCAATGTTAATCACACTAACATTGACATTCAGGCTATGTTAGTGTGGTTAACATTGCCTTTTTATGATTTTTGCGGTTTTCGATCCATCGCCGTTAACAGTGTGTATAAACTGCAGTTTTTTACATTCATCATGTGGTAATGGCCATAACATGGTGCATGCATGCATGTGTGTGTGTGTGTAAAATATAACAACAGATGCAGGTTTAAAAACGCAAGGACATCTACATTCTGCAAATAACAAAGAATGGCCACAGAACTGAACAGCACTCTGTTGCAGACAGTTAGTTAGTTAGTTAGCAAGAATATTGCTAAGAAGCAATAAGCAAAATAGTACAGATGTGACGCGTCACGATGCGCCGTGGTCAACTAACTCCCTAAGTGGACTGCTCACCAAAGTTGCCTGTAGACATTGAAATAGCAGACGTTAGTCTTAATCAGGCAGTATGCCTCAGTGTAAGTTTTGGTAGCTATTCTTCCTCCTGAACTGCCTTCACAGACTATTGCCCGGACCGTTTCTTCTGAGCTACTCGGTTTTTGTTTGTACTTTTTCCTTATTTCTTCGTTTCTGTGCCGTGCGCTAGATTAAGCTGGCCATCTCGTCAGCTTTTGAGTGCACGTTAATCTACCGTATCGTATCGTTAGTGATTCTATTGAATTTATAGGCACTATATAAATAAACTTATCTGAAATAAAAATGTTGATCTTTCTAGCGACCACAGCCAACATGCACAGAGTCACTATACACCAGCTCAACTGTGTGAACAACATCAGCAAATTTAAAAGAAAATATTACATGACTTGTGTGATTTACGATATGTAACGACTGGCCAAACGTAGTCATTTTAATTAACACGGACTTTATATGATGGGATTTCATAGATCTGCTTCTTAACAAGTAGAAAATTATCTCATGCTGAACTTTCTGCACGTACTTCAGAGTGCAAAGCTGCTCACCAGGTAGATGGTGTGCAGCTCGTTTTCAAGTACAAAACAACGCCGTGCTTTCTGCAGTTCGGCAAAGACAGTGAGGCCTTCGTCTGGTGACAGACCAGACGCAACCACTGCACTGCCAAGTTGTGTTGCTGCCAAGACCACTTTCTCCTTCCCATCTACACGTCAGCAACGTATTGTATCAGTACTAAACTAATGGGACGTAACACAACTGGCCCGCCGTGGAGTGTTACAGACAACGACTGATGACGACGACGACGCCAGCGAGCAAAACAATACTGGCCCTCTACACTATGTGTAGGCGGGCCAGTAATAATACATTCAGTTGTGTTCAACTGTCAATCTTTGTCACAGCTTTGACTAATCTCCTGAAAAAGAATCTTTGAAAATAACTGGAGCAGGTTTTCATGGACTCGATGCCCTTCCTGTTGCCGAAGCAGCGGTATCAAAGCAATGAAAAGAATGGAACTTGAAGCAGTGACATCAACCAGTGATGATCACTCACTCGACCTCACCGTTTCTAGATCCAACAAGTGAGTGAGTGAGTCAATTTATACACAGCGCATTAAAAGCAAAAAGTCACTAGTGCGCTGCAGCCTCGCCAAACAAAAATGTCTTTAAATGTCGTATGAACTGCCCGAGTTCAACGTCAGGCTGTCGCAGTGTGGCGGGAAGACTGTTCCATACTTTCGGACCCTCCACCGAAAAGCTCCTGCTGTATGTCCGTCCTTGTAATACTCAAACGGAAATGTAGTGGCCATAATGCATGCTGCCCCCTGGTGAGTCATGTTGAGTATGTTCCACACACCCTATTAAGGTTAGAAAAAAGACGCTATATGCCCTATTAACGTTGTAAAAAAAGAAGAAGGACAGACAGACAGATGGATGCCAGACTGATGCATTATGCTACATGATAGATGCGGCCAGTGTAATAGCACCTCGGGGCAATGCCGTCACCACATTTATGTCAATTCTCAGACGCCAACACCCACACTGAGCAAATGCATTTACTGTTGTGCCGTGTCACAGTAAGTGCCATTAGTCAAGTCACACTGTACAGCCAACAGAATATACAGCGAGGTCACCGGCTCAGCTTTGACAGTATCTTTTGCTGATGCCTTATCTTGCTTACATCACAGTTTTAAACAATAGTTTGAAACTAACGCTGAGATTAAATGAGTTTTAGAGCGACTAGCTGCTAGATGGTATCTATGATAATAAAATCACAGTTGGTAACTCCATTCCTGTCCAAATACATTCACCTTTTTCAGTCAGGTGTGGAACACAACTAAAATTTTGTGACTCAGTTTTACCATAACTTCGGCCATTTATCATGCAAACATCTATTACTAACTAATAATAATACACATAAAAATAAATTGCCTGAGTCTGTTACTGTTCTCTGAGCAATGAATTCATTTTCCTGTAGATATTCAACACAAGCTTTCACTGCACTGAACTTATTTGACGAGCCTTCATGACTCGTAGCAAGTGACGCTGCCAGCAATGTGCACTCAGCATACATTGCAACTTCGTCAGGTGTACTTGCCACTTTGCTCACTACAATCTAAACAAGCAACATCAACAACCGTTCTCAGTCATCGTACTGGCCTGCCTGCATTAGCCAGCAACCCAACTTAAGAACTGGAAAAATTCGTTGGAACAAAGTTGTAATGCCCACACGCCCTTGTTGATGACAATTAATTAAATTTCAATTTTTAGTTCACTGTTATCGTGCCCTTACAGTTTTTACTAACTACGGCACGCTAAATGTGGCGTTTCTAATAACAATAATAATAATAACGCATTCGAATCAGGGAGAAGATTTCTCCTCAATTGTGTTGCCTCCACCGTCTCCATACCGTAGAACTATAATCTTAACACAACAATGAAAAGTATACAAATAAAATTATTTCCACACATTCTATTTGCCACCGTTTCTGTATAAAACAATATGGACAAATCGTAAGTAAAGTGCATGTTATAGGAATGCATTACTGCAAAAAATTCTACTAAAGTCACTACTATTTTCACTTCTTGTGTAATAGGTCAATTTTCAGTGAAGCTCAGACCAGCTACTCCAAAGCCTCCACACAGAAACTTTTGGGTTGTCAGGAGTTTAATTAATCTAGTTTAATTTTTTTACAGGCTAGATGCTACCTAAGTCAACTTACCAACAGTGCAAAAATACACAAATATTCCACTTAAATGAAACACATCACACATCAACCGAGATACAATATTACATGTCCTATGTATCACAATACAATAAAGAACAACCATATAAACTTGAAAATAAAATGCAACATAGCTAATAATTAACAACAATTATTACATGAAGTATTGAAATTTACAGAGTTAATAATAACAACAATATGATGACTTTTATGGCATTGTAATGTGCCAGAGTCAGTACATGGGTATCAAATTTTCTCTAATAATAAATAAAACAACAAAAATGTAACACTGTAGATCACGTGCAAAATCTTTTGCATAGCTACGTAACAATGTATAAGCCACACCTCAAGTATGGCTCTCTTCATACTGGAGCTAAGACTGTCCGAATCACTGTGATGAAACAGACAGCTAGTGACGGGCGGAAGTTCAGATGCTGCCAGCGTTAAAGCAGCAGATCTTTCATTCGATTTACACACCAGAATACTTTCGCCTAAACATCAATAACTGTACAAGATACTTGCAGAAATATATCTTATGATTTACCTTCAACAATGAACAAAAATACACTTTAACAGGCATTTAACAAGTGTCACGAATTTTTAGTATTCGTTTCTCATGTTTGGTTTAACGGGCCTTCTTTCCACTGAGGTATGTTGGATTGAGAAACCTTGTAGACAAACGGAGGTTTTAAGCAGGCTGAATGTCCTCACTGTAGCCCAAATACAGTGTCAGCGTCAACGGTTTACAAAAGGCAAATAATTTTAACAAAATAATCCGAAAAATACTTAACAAAATCAAAAGGATTGACAGACATTTGAACTAGTACTTCAGTTGTAGACCCAAAGCAATACTGACATACATAACAAGGCATGACAAATATGGTAGCTATTGTCACAAACCATTCAGAGGTGAATCAAACTAGAATTCACGGTTAATGGAAGCAGACATAACTGATTACTACTATGACTACTGCTGCTGTTACTGCGACCACTCCTATTATTTGAAGTTTCTGCCTGCAGGTGATCTGCCTTCTTTACAAACGTTCCTCCAAGATGATCTGGGTCCTGCGAGACAATCTCTGAAGATACCTGGGACATATCTTTTACAGACAAAATGCCCTTCTAGCCACCAAACTAACAGTGCACTAAGAGCCCAACCAAAAGGTCATAGCATTCTACAAAACTAACTCCAAACTGATGCTACAAACCACTTGAGTCAATGCCTTTCCGACCAGCGCGGCCAATCATCTGTTTGTACGTCAGGGTGTCGATAACGGAGCCGTGAAACATTGGCGTGCGTACGATGACGCGTCGCGCCGGCAAGTTGACACCAGATGACAGTGTTGACGTCGCTACCAGAACACGCAGGGCGCAGTGACGAAACGCACCCTCGATCACGTCACGCTCATCAAATGTGAGACCTACATGTGCAATCAACATTCACTACATGTTAATCTGCAGGTATACACCTCTGATTCGTTTCCACCTAATATAAATTTGTTTGTATTGTATGTATGTACAATATTACACAGCACAACCTCGCATCACACTGGAATGTAACACGACTGTATAGAACTAAAGAATATCACATTTACTAATGATGCAACAGCCAATCAAAATTTTTGCAGTCAGAGACGGCAGACTTTGTCCTTGCCAGAAATTTCATCAGCAGCTCATGGTATTTATTTTTTGGTAGATTTCAACAAATAATGCACTACATTCACTGTTTTCTGGCACTTGACTCAATGTCATAGCAGAAGACATGCCTGCATGATGAAATGCAACTCCACAAGGAATCATCTTTGACAGTAGTGCATCTAGGCCTGCAGGCGTCCTCCGTAGCTGCTCCAACACGTCACAAAGTGACTCATGGTTCAGTGTCAGCGTCGTCGTCAACTCTGATGCCTTCACAAATCCTATGCAATCACAACACTAACCAAGTTAAGATTTTACATCCCATTCGACACAAAAAATAGGTCATTTCACTCAGCATGGTTCCTAAGCAACTAAACCTAACGCAAAAAGTAGACACGCATCAATAAACCGAAAGAAATTATAACACAAACATCTATATACATATAAAGCTGCCGTATCTGTCTGTCTAAGTTGCCGCGTCTGTCTGTCTGTGTTTCGGATCTTGGAAAAATGTGCGGACCAATTTCCATGAAACTTTTTATGGTTCATAGAGCTCATACGTAAGCTTGAACGGAAAAAACTCCGGAAAACCCCTAATGTGTAAAAATTCGGAAAACGGTGCAAAATTGTCGATTTCGACAAAGTCATGCGGTTGACAAACGGCACGGGGGCCACCACACTGGCGGCAAGGGAAACGTATCTAATGTAACGCTGGCGACACAGCGCGATTGCAGATTTCATGAACCAAACGTTTACGAACTTATCGTAAACTGCGCGACCAGATGCTTTTTTTGCGAGCACTGAAGGCGCAAGGAGTAACTGGCCTTCGGCCGGGTAAGCCGCTAGTAAAAACTAAAGCCAGGCTTGGTCATTTTGCATGACATATGATGGAAACCAACTGGTCAGAATCTTAGTCCTGCGGCACATATGGGGCATGATCACGACACCTATAGCTTTCTAGCTCAAAGAATAATTAAAACAAATAAGAACCATGAACATACTTTTGGCACAGCTAGCTGCATTCAAATGGATAACATACCACCACAACAAGCACAACAACCACTTTTCATTTTTGTTTCACCAGTCTAGTTTTCTAGAGTTGCTTCAAACACCTAAGATTTATGGAGCATGTTTTCACCAGGACAGATGTCCGTCCTGTTGCCCAACCAACAACATCAAAACATTGAAGAAAATAAATTTTAAAAAGAGAGAGTCCAAACATTCAGTTCAAAACTCAATCCATACAAAAACCTTTCTCTGGTGGCTGCACCTCATGCAGCAGTCGATAAAATTCTCGGGCAATGCTGTCCGCCAGTTTCTCACACCAGTTCTTCGTTGGACAAAAGATGAGCACCGAACAACCGGCGAAAACAGTCTCCAGACAAAGTGGAATTATGTCGCCATCATCTCCGGGTTTTCCTGCCATCATCGACGACCCGGCGGAGACGGTTCGCAGCCGGCGTGTCAGCGTGCAGTCGTAAATGTCGGCTCCAATCTTCACGGTCTCCATCAGCGGAACTGGACGGAAGTCGGTGTGGTAGAGATCAGCGTCAATCCATCGAGCGACCACGTCGAGGTTTGGTAACGTTGCCGACATGCCGATTATCTGGATTGGGTTCACCGTGCTGTCACTGCGCAGATGTAAATACACTAACTCAATGTCTATCATGTACGTAAACATTATGCAAGTTACTTTGACTCAGACTCAGTTGTAACATTCCAACACATCGCGACAGGCTGTTAGTCTGAAAACAGCTGGCGGCAATCTGCGTACCTGTTACTGGCCTCCATTCGTTTGACCATGTAGCGTAACTTGGTCAACAGCAGCTCCAGCAGGTATCCACGATGTGAATCACCGACCAGGTGCAACTCATCAACAACCACCGTACCTGGGCAATCGGCGTACACAGCATATCATGCACAAACCACACAAGTTGAACAAAGATGGTTGTCGAATTCAGACTGACGATCAACACTATACCTGTTTCATGGTTGAACTATCATGCTTGAATCCACAGAAGGAACTGAGTTTGCTAGGTTTAATGCCCCTGAAAAGTAGACATTGATCAATGTCACTCACTTGACCTCCGTTTTTCTGACAATTACTTTGCCACAAGCATGGGAGTGAAGTATTGCGGTCAGCGTGTATGTATGTATTTCTGTCCACTCACATCTCAATAATCACAAATCAAAATTTCACCAAATTTTCTGTACATGTTACATGAGGCTGTCTAAGTCATCTTCTAGCATTAACGCAACACATTACGCACTCAAGGCTTTGTGAATGATATCATGTTTTCATATAAGGGAAAGAATAGACCAAAATTAAAGACAACATATATATGTTTAACTCAGTTCCACAGATGGCAGCACCAGTCAGATGTCAAACACTGTTAGGTCGAGATCGCTAGGTGGCGGCACAGCGGGGGGGAGGGGGGCGAAGTCTGCCCTCTCCGACTGCATCTTTGCAGAAAAAACCAAATAACTGTCTGAGCCAGCAGAATGACCCCAACAGATACAGACCAAGAGTTGCAGACTCTGAAACTAGCAAAATACTCCAATTAATCACTCAGCCATCATTTTGACAAAAGTGAAAATTAACTTGACGGGACACATACCAAGCTGTGTGATCTTGTCATCCTCAAGCAGCCTATTTACAAGATTGTTGGCCTTTTCAATCGTACAAACAGCGATATCAACTGAGCTGAAACCACCGGCGGGACTTGATGATCCAAAGTACCCATCAACACGTACGCCGACGTCTTGGAACAATCTCTACAACATGGAACCAAGACAAAAATATACATTAAACATTCTTTATTCAACGGAACAAGGTGTCGCCCTAACGGGACGAAACTCTACTGGACCGCCATGGAGTGTTACAGACGACAAACGACGATGACAGATGCCAAAGAGCATCACTAGTCTGGCCCCCCTACACTAGTCTATGTGTAGACGGGACAGTAATAATTAAACTTTTCCTTCAGTGCCTGGCCATTGGTGAAAGGAAGGACATCTGACCTGCAAACACCTGTGCCAGTTTTTCCAAAGGTGTTCTTCTGCAACAAGTGGAGAAAGAAAATTGAGAGGAACCAATTAACTCACGTTCACCTGAAAACAAACGGCCATTGAAAACGAAGGTAGGTAAACAATGATAAAAATACAAAATTAGGTAAATAATAGGAACCAATCAGACACACTGACGTCTTGGAACAATCTCTACAACATGGCACCTAGACAAATGTCCAGTCATTATTAATTTTCACTTCTGTCAAAATGATGGCTGAGTGACTAACTAGAGTATCTTGCTAGTTTCAGAGTCTGCACACCTCTTGGTCCGTATCTGTTGGGCGGGGTTTATTTTGCCGGTTTGGTTATTTGGCCTTATTAACTTTCAATTTCAGTTCAACAAGTACAGTTTTCCAGTGTTACTATAGCATTAACCATTTTTATTTACCAAATCTTTCCCATCACTATAAATTGCTTTCTCATATTTGTATACCGTGTCCTAGAAGCTACTTTACCTAGCTAATGCTACGTTAATCAGTACGTTCTACTACTGCTACTATTACTACTACTATAGGTTAAGTCGGGTCTCATTAAGCAAATATTTTAGGAGAGCGGGTTTTTACAGGCAGGATGATCTGCCCATTGCCTCTGCAAGAACATCACAACACTGAATGGGAATAAACATCAGTTTACATAAAGACAGTTTAGACAATGTCATAGAGTAAAACTTTCCCAACAGGCTACGACACAAGGCCTTTACTTAGGCCACAAAAAAGTCCTGCAATAAAGACCCTGTAGTATACAGCAATGTATTATTGCCCACTAAACAGCGAAAGCATCGACCTCACACAAATTCTCACAGTACCTGAAGGTAGACGACTTTTTCTCGGGCGACTGCCACAAACGGAAGAATGAAAAGGGCCTTCTTCTTTCTCTCGAGAACGCATTTCAGTATCAGCAGCTCAGCAACCATCGTTTTGCCTGCACTCGTTGGTGCAGCGTACACCAAGTTCCCACCAGCTAGTGATGTAGCAATCAAAACATACATGCAGGTTAGTTAACAATATCTCAGGGCTCGAACCATTAACCATTTCATCTCCAGAACGTGATACTATACGAGACTGACTGGTACAAATGATAACAAATAAAGTATGCAACAATGATGCTACTGAGATACAGAAACAATTCCACATCATGACAGCTTATATCACATAATTACAAAGTTTATGAATAAATTATGTGCTCTGACGTTCCATGACTTTGTGTGTACATAACAGTGGCAACTCATCACATTATTTCTAACCTAAATGGACTCACTTTATACTGCCCATGTCCTCTCAGAAATTGTTAATAACGTTGAACATACCTAGCACTTTACCCATGCAAAGGCACTCCGCCTGCCACTCAAACATGCACGTAATTCCACATTCCTTGTATCTGTCGAGCACAGATGATGGTAAACCCCAAGACGACAACAACAGACTATCAGGAGATGACCAGCTACGAAAGTCTGTCGGCTTGGCAACTCTGCATTCTGAAAATCCACAAAATACTCATCTAGTTTTATGTCAGCAACAAGCAAGTTCTGTGTTGCCTACAACATATTTAGTTGACTCAATGTACGCAGATAATATTAAACTATCAGCACTGAAAAATTATTCCTAACACAACACAGTGCTCACTATTGAAAACCACAGTCTTGTATTCTGTCACAGCAATTAAAAGAATTATTTGGCATACTCTTGACAACAATGTAACTTACAGGAAAGTCCTTGTTTACTGTCACATTTCTGTGAGAAACTGAAGTTTTTGTCAGTGATTGAATTCTGCCCTTGCCAACATCAACAGTTACTTTTGGCCAGCAGCAGGCAAGACACATTTATGATTAAAAACATCTATTAAATTACAACAAGCCATAACTTACTGTCAGCTTCTGACGTACTGCATGTATCAGAAGTTTCCCTTCCACCAGAAGGACTACCACGTATGCTTGAACGTTCTGGTGACTGGTGGCCACTTTGCATACATGCTGACTCCGTGTGAGAAATGGCATTCAAGCTATTATTCAGTATCACCTCAAACAGTTTCGTTTTCTCTGCTTTCTTTGTTTTCAACTTTCGACCAGGAATCAATCGCTTTGGAGTTATCGTCATTTCACTTCCAGCAACAGCAACAGTGGCTGCTGCATCTGCATCACAAGTGATGGTGGGTTTTGTAGCATCCTCATCTGCAACCCGTCGTTTTAAACCAACAACCAGTGGAGTAGAAACAAGAAGAGGGATATTCCACGAGCAAACTACATCTTGATCATTGGCTTCCTCGTTTACGGACGAAATTACATTTTCACCAGCATGACAATTAATGACTGTCAAACTCATCGCATCTTTGGAAGAAATTGATTTAATGTATTTGCTATCAACATCAGACTCTTGCGTTTTTCTATGACTAGTACCAGGTTTTAAGCTGACTCTCCGCCTAGAGATTTTCTCTTTTCGATGACTACAAACATCCTGATTGGGTCCCTGTGAAGTTTCCGTCACTGCATCACACGAATTTACTTCCTTCAACACGTAATCCCTCTCCACCTTATCAACAGCACATATCATGTCATCGTCAAACTCGATGCCAAATGAAATATTCACGTGTGAACCCGTTGAAGCCTGCAGACCACACAAGTCAACCATCATGGCACATCACAGCAAGCAGTCATAGCAACGGCCCAGATTTTCGGCTCTCACAGGAAACACATGTACTCCCTAAGTAGGGATTACAAACGTGAAAAATTCACAGAGAATTTGTTCCACTACTAAAGTGAAAATGGTGCATGGACTTTTGATGCATATTATTTACAATTCATGAAAATACTGTTACATGCTGCCAGTCACGTATTTCACAGTATTTGTATTCTGCCATGACAGCACATGCACACTAGGAATGTACCGGATATCCGGTTCCGGTTCCAGCAAAAATATTGACTAGTGCCGGATAGTGCAACCGGATAATTTACTTATTTAACAGAGCCAACAAACACTATTTTTCGCAAAAGTGAACAAAAACAAAAGTAAACAAAATGCAATTTGAAAATTTATTAATGTAAAGATTATAAAAGAAGAATTGAGATGTCTACTAAGAAAAGTAGTAGTATTTGGGAACATTTTACCATCGATCCGGCAAACTGCACTGTGACAGTGTGTAATGTGTGCGCCATAAAGTAGTCACGTGGCTATCCGGTTCCAGCCGGATAGTAAAGTTTACAATCCGGTACATCCCTAATATACACTGTTTTAATGACCATTTTTCAAGTGAATCTGTGTTAGCCAGAAGACTCCTTGGTTTTCCTTCAGCATTTGTTACAGACCTTAATACCCCATCAGAAGTGACCAAATCTTTTTATATCCTGTTTAACCCTATCCCACCACTCTTCCTAGAATGTCCCACCTATTTAGTTCAATGTACCTCTATATGTCACTAACATCAATTAAGGTCATCTTTACGTTCCATAAGTTCAAAGCGTAATCAATCTAACTTCATAAGCATCAAACTGTACCATCCCAATACTAACAATTCCATGAGCTCTGCAACTTTCTTCTTTCTTTAAAAATAAGCCGATATATATCGAAATCATCATGCTCACTTAAGACCAATTTGACTACCTCATGTTCCATTTTCATCAGACGGTCTCTCTGCCTTGTAATTTATCAACAGTTTGCTAAGCATTGAGCTTATGTAAAAATGACCTATTACTTACTTACATCCTCCATGGAAATCTAATCAGCAAAATGTTCATTTGACCAAGTAAAAAAAAATCCTCACCTTATTCTCTTGTTTCGTTAACCTGTAACATACATTAAAAAGTTAATTACAGTTCATCAGAATGACGACTATGATGACAGTGATGATATCTAAAAAAGCATTTGTATAGTAATGTGAATGTAATAAGTACAGAATACTTCCCATAACACATAAACAGATATCAGCTCTAAATGTTCACCCACTGCTACCCATGCCGATCAGGAAGTAATAGCATAGCTGAATGATCAATGTCCATATGTTTGTCTGATACATAATTAAATGAAAACCATTCATTCAAATGAGTTGGAACCTGATGCATATTTAGTTTCTGACAGTTCCTCACACCCTTTTGTTTGAGATCAAAAGTCAAGGAAACAGGATTATTAACCACAAAAATTCACCACACACGACAGAGAGAACAGTATTCAACATTATGCTCAACAAATAATAAGTCAGGGGGTGTCCAACCATGGGAATTGCGTCCTAGGGAAGAATTTCAAGGTTTCAGGGAAACCAGAACCACAGACTGGCAGACACTAAACTGCTAAAGTATTGACCTTTTAGCAGCTTTAGCTACAGTAATTCTAATCATTGCATTGTGCGGTCAAAATGTTAGTGACGTACTGATGCCAAATCCCATACAGCACATAAAGGGTCAAAGGGAGATACACTACACTGCACATTTGAATTGCAAACTATACAACATTTCACTGCATAATGTTCGTGTTATTTAGAATTCATATTTTGAGTCAAACAGTACTGAAAACAAAGAAAGACACTCTGACATATGGCAAAAAAGGGTGTATGGCGCAAAAAGGCTAGGAATCACAGTAATCAGTCATTTAAGAAATAAGTCTTTCCAATCTCTCCAATCGACTGTACTGCTACTGACAACTAGCAATGGCCAAGACAAAATATCCCCTCAAGAAACAAAAATGTGCTATAAAACAAACCCTGATATAAGCAAGCAGGCCCAATTTAAAACTGCAAAACTAAACCTGATTCAACATTAACCTGTAAGAAATGCTCATAAGTATGAGCAAGTAGACAACACAGTTATTTGAAAATCTTTCCTTTTATCCTCCAGGCAATCACCGTTGTGTGGGTGTTGTTGTCTATTTGCCAGGATAATATGAACACACCTGATCGTATTTGGCATGTGTGACAAGTATGTTTAGCCACTTTAACACAGTGCAAGAATGTAACAAACAAACAGACAGAAAGGCACACAGACAGATGTCTAGAAACACAGAAGTACAATGGCATATGGCATGCTTCAACATACAAATGCATCATTACTGTACTAAAAGGAATTCATACCCCATGGTGTTCACTGTCCTTGATGTACTTGCTTTTAATACAGTAACAGCATGTCGGCCAAGAAATCGTCTACTACTGGACCGGGTACATGACTGCTGGGGCTTATCTGCAATTTTGCTCATGCTCAGCAACTCTGAAAACAGTAGCAAAAGAAGTTAAATGCCAATATAAAACAAAACAAACAACAAACAATAAAAATGGAGTGAATTTAACAGTTGTTTATTTTATTTTTGTCATCTCGGCGAAAGTCCACATTCCAAGGGGCATAGTTACTGCGAAAGGCTAAAGGAACTTGTATGCGCTCTACCAAATGGCGCCATTTTCAGTGACCCTTAACTAGCCCAAACCATCCCATTTTTAGGTCAAATCCTCGGAGTCAACCTAATAAAGTGGGTCTCAAATGTCCGCCCGCCCATCTGTCCACAAAACGTTTCTTCGATTTCAATGAAATTTGGTAATGGGTATGTAGGTAGAGGTCGATGAGTGATGCATGACGGTGTGCAGTATGACTTGATCCGTGGTCAAGGTCAAGGTCACGAGCCCTTGAAAGTCGGAAATTCGGCCATTTTCAAAGGCTATTTCCACCCCCATTTACAATGGGGGTTGGCAAATGACCATGCATTCTTAAATTAGGGCACAATACCTAAAGCTTATCGGGGCTGGATTTTTGATATTTGAGCTAGTTTTTGTCATGTGACTTTGAAGTTGGCAGATACATCACTCGTGAAGAGTCGACTGTCAGTCTCGTACGGGGCTAATTTTTACATTTTGTGGCTAGTGTGAAGATTAGCGATACGCATAGGAAATGCATGGAAAAATTCTGTGCAATGACTTTAATTCGTACCGCTAACTGTATACTCACATATGGGG
>Ga0209780_1002137_pt1 | contig 13796 bp, 11 predicted proteins | sample WorMetexBAHAMAS2_FD_187384 | JGI IMG/M metagenome (GOLD analysis project Ga0209780, IMG submission 187384) | Marine gutless worms symbiont microbial communities from Max Planck institute for Marine Microbiology, Germany - Inanidrilus exumae... | ecosystem: Host-associated > Annelida > Digestive... | reverse complement strand
CATACGCTCAAAATCTAAACACCGGCATGCGTGTTTCAGGCATGCAGTCAGCCAGTCGGCGCAGTGCCGACTGTTGTCAGCGTTATTATCGTTTTCGTTTTGAATATTTTCGTTTTCGTTTTATTTCGTTTTATTTTTCGTTTTAGTTTTCATTATTTTTTCGTTTTTGTTTTAGTTTTCGTTAACGAATTCATTATTTTTCGTTTTTGCCAATTTTTTCGTCTTCGTTAACGAAAATCACACTGGTTAATCTGTGACCCACGCATCATCCTACAAAACCTTCACTGAACACAGGTAAATTATACTGTCACATCAACTGAACTGTATTAAGTATTAACATTCAGAGAGTCATCACTTCACGGCCGACAGTCAGGACAACCAAGAAATTTACAGAATGTGAATTCAGTGGTCACGTCAGACTGCCGGTAAACTCATTTTTGGAGTTGTACTGGGCTAGGACAGACTTCCAATAAATAACTATACAAATAATTTGAGCAAGTTTTCACGGACCCAGTGTCCTCCTTTAAGCACCACCTGGACAGCCTGCTGTGACCTTGACCTTTGAACTCCAGAATCTAATTAGGTCATCAGTGCGGGCCAGTGGTCATTCCCGGTAAGTTTCATCACGATTGCTCAAGCCGTTCATGAGATATCGTGCTAACAAGATCTGTCTGGACGAACCAACGTGGCGGATGGACTGTCTGAAAACATAATTCCTTTGCAGACAGACACACGCAACTGAACGCCCTACCCCACGCCGACGGCTACACTGCTAGCATGGGTAAAGAAGATAATAAAAAACTATAGGTTAACTGACGTGGTAAATGAAGTCCATATTGAACCTCTGATTGCACTATTTTAAACGTTAGGCGACGGCTCATCACAAATTCTACCGAGCACCATAAAAACATTACAAACAAGACGTGGAGAAAAACGGCTTGAGCTATCAGCACCAAAGTCGGTGGACATATAGTCCATGGCAGGACCTCGACATGCACTGACCCAGAGGTCATAAGGTCAAATCCTGACCCAAAGCCTTGGGTTTTAACCTCTGCGATGTGGATGGTGTTGATATGACTGGACATTTTTTCTACTTGCTCACTATTTTCATCAAGTGGCAATCAAAACGTAAATTGTATTTGTATGCTGTGTTGCCATATGGTGTATTAATTAAAGACAGATGCATGGACACATACTAACAACCCACAGCCAAAGATGAACAACAGTTCTAATGGTTGGTCGATACTGGAGTAATGATAAACTTACTGTTGAATCCGCCTTCAAATGCATCTTCCAAGTCCTGTCCGCTGTCATAGCGAGCCTTCTTCTTGCCATCAGACAGCACGCTGTATGCCTCGCCGACCTCCTTGAACTTCTTCTCTTCCGCCTTCTTCACCTCTTCCGATGCCCCGGAGTGCCGGTCTGCATACAGACATCATATCCACACCCGGAATTACTCTCAACAGGTGTCATATGCTCCAGTCTCAGAAATGCATGCATCTACCCACCTTCCCATCAACCCACGGTGTCAAAGCACTAAACATAACACCCAACCAGTAGCCTAGCCTCTTCCTTCTTCATCCACAATTCGAATCCTGATGGAAGGGTCATCACAGTGGATCTCCAACACCAGTACGAGAAACTAATAACACATGAATATTGTCCACAATAACAGCTGACATACATATATAACAAACTAGTTGATAATACAGCATACACCAGATGCAGTGGTCTCATGTTAACATGCCTGATAGTGGTGTGAAAGGAACCAGGTTAAAATCACACAGCAGGCTATTACATTTATCATGACAACCACCGCGAAATACAGCCTTGGGCCACACACCCTTACTGCAGTGAATAGGTTGACTCAGCCCTCCATGGAACTGTAAAATGAGCACTGGTTTATGCAAAGAGTAATAATAATAAATGGCGATGTTAAATGTGGATCGTAACAGCCTACTGGCAGACTCACAGTCAAGTTGGTTACTTCGTTTGAGGGTTGGTGGCCGCCAGGCTCTCAGTCTGCATCCATCAAATGATGCGGGTATGCTTGCCATGATGACAGCACCACATTATTATTATTATTACATCACACACACGCACAAAAAGACTACTGACCGGGATGATGCTGCAGAGCGTGCTTTCTGTACGCCTTCTTTATCTCATCGTCTGTTGCATCTTTGCCGATGCCTAGGATCTTGTAGTAGTCTTTCCTCTTGCTCTTCTTCAGCTCGCGCTTGGCATCTTGCAGCATCTGCTGGTGTTCTGTCATCAGCATTCACCATCATCATCACCATCATCATCACTATCAACACTTCATTAGGTCGACTATCCTGAGTCGACCTAATAAAGTGTGTCTCAAATTATGTCCATCCATCCATCCGTGTGTGCATCCGTCCACAAAAAGTTTCTTCGATTTCAATGACATTTGACATGTAGGTAGAGGTCGATGAGTGATGCACGACAGTATGCAGTATGACCCGATCGAAGGTCAAGGTCACGAGCCCTTCAAAGTTGGAAATACTTCCATTTTCAACAGCAACTCCTCTGCCATTTACAATGGCAGCTGGCAACTGACTACTGATTCTTAAACTAAGGCACAATATCCACATTTGATCAGGCCGGATTTTTTATATTTGTCCTAGTTTTTGTGTCACATGACTTTGAACTTGGCAGAAACGTCAGTTGTGTAGAGTCGACCATCAGTCCCGCACGAGGCTAATTTTATTTTATTTTTGCTTTTTCTGCACTTGTGGGCTTCATAGCTGGATGCGAACATACCCAACTTCAGTTTAATTATGGTATCTTTTGACCGACTGGCGCATGTCTGCTTGTGTTGTGTTAGGTTTAGTTTCTTCAGCACCATGATAAGTGATTTGCTGGGAAGAACATCTCCAAAAGGACCTATTTCATTATCGAGTGGGATGTTAAACCTGAACTCAATCATTATGCTATTTCCCTAACCCACGTATTTATTATGCCAGTAGTCATTTTTAAAAATCAGCTTGGCGGTGTTTAGATTAGTTCGTTAATTAAATGTTTATGTTCACCAGTGGTGAGATGGAAGAAATATATGGGAGGCAACTTACACTGAAACATAAAATGAATGCAAAACACACACACATACACACAATGCAGTGGATATAATACAGTTAGTTTGTTAATGTAGCCAAATATTTCATAGTCTTGTTGTCAACAGTTCTTTCACCATTCCTAGAATCTAAAGCTACTTTTAACAAGTATAGTATGAAGACTCGGCACTATCAGTTGTCATACAGTGCATCTAGAGAACGGCTGACAAACTCGTGTGAACGTGGAACCATTTAGTGATGGACAAAATTAAACTAATATTCCGTTTTCATCATCATTGATTAGTCTTGATGTTTGTATTATCAGTGAAAGACGTACCGCGAGTCTTCTCCATCTTACAGACCTTCTCATAGTCACGGACGGCTTCCTCGTGCTGCTCTGTGTCACTGTAGCTGCACACACAGACATGGACTGCGTACATACATTACTTACTTATGGTGGTGGCGTGGCGTAGTGGTAGCGTCGTTGCTCTAGATCAACGAAGTTAACCTACGCTGAGCCTGGTTAGTACTGGGATGGGTGACCGTGTCCGGGTTCGACTCCCGGAGGCGACACTTTATTTCGGTATGTAACCAACCACCCAGGTCGACTCAGCCTTCTACCGTCTGTGGGACGGTAAAATGAGTACCAGCCAAAGGGCGGTGATGTTCTGCGGCTGGGGAGTAAAGGCAGGCATGGTGTAATTTGCAGGTAAAACTGTGATCCATGTCTGAGCGCATTAGAGGCGCTATACAAATGGACGCATACTTGACTTTACTACATTGCAGACTGCATTGGTACTTGTGCCAGACACTACATACTACATTTGACAACATCATTTCAATATCTGTCTCATCAAAGCAGCTTTTGCAGTGAATGTCGGTCCTAACAACATTTAAACATCTTTCTTGGTAACTTCAATTCTATTATTACTATAGATCCATGACCAGGAATGTGTCACAAAAGTGGTTCCCGGACTTTTTGCACCATGCACCCTTCACCATGTCAGAATGTCATTCCCCTTTTCGGTATTCTCCTGGTAGGGATAGCTCTCCACCCCTGACCTTTTGTCTCTGATATAGCCATATTTGTGCTGAAAGGGGACGTTAAACTCCAACTAATTAACTCCAGTATTCTCCAACTCAAAAAATGCATCACAAAAATATGGGATATTACGCAGTAAAACATTGCTGTTTGCTAGTATTCAGTAAGATCATTCATTCATTCATTTATTATTAAGCCAAAGGCAGCACACAAAAGACAACCTAAAAGTACACTAGTACAATGAATGTATCATTGTGCCGTTTTAAAACATGGTGCAAGACGCAAAGTATCATTTTATAGACGATGCAAAGAGTATCAGTAGTACTAAATATATTAACAATGATTCACACTAAAAAACTGTACTAGTCAAAGTGCTGCCCTCTGTAGATGGCCGCTTGGTACGACTTCACCGCAGAGCAGTTCGAAGATCATCCTTGAATGGCACTATTACTCAATTTTCACCCCCTTTTAGGAAATCCTGGTGGCTGAGTACAGGGCTTATTTGCAGCTACATCACCTTTTAAATTAGAAAAAGGGACAGACAGCGCAGAACACATTTGCAATAAGACTAACGGAAAATATGGCACTAAATAAACGTCAACCTGTCACGTACCATTTTGCTCGACGTAAATACGCCTTGACGTATTTATCATCAAGCTCAATGGCTTTTGTGCAGTCATCGATGGCTTCATTCACCTTTCCCATCTGACAACATAACACAATGTCCAGAGTTCAGTCGACAAAAGTAGTCGTCGAGTTACCGTTTGATGGTTAACTCATGAGTAATGAGGTTTTCAAAATAGTACATGACTATTACAATTCAGAATCTGTGGTAGAACTTAACTTTTGGTACAATTGAGCAGATAATTTTAAATTCCGGCAACATACGTGTCATTATAATATATAAGAAAATATTCTTAACTTTGGGGTACCTGACGAAACCCACAGTATCTCAAGTACTAAATCCCAGTTACACAAAACTGTAAGACTCGCAGAAGAATATTAGTGTGGTTGTTACCTTGGAGCAGACAGTGGCGCGGTTGAAATACAGCTTTGAGTTGGTGAATACATTGTTCGGATCAATGGACAGAGCTTCGGTGTACAACCTGTATGCCTCTTCCGTTTTGCCGACTTTAAATGCTGCATTTCCTTCTTCTTTCTTCTGTATCAGCTGCTTGGCACTCTGTGATCACCAACACAAACAATCTACTTCAATGTCGGCAGGGTCACCCCAATCAGTTGCCCCATGCAGGACCCAGGGCCATAACAACAGCCCCAATCCATCCCAAGGCCGGATGTCGTTCAAAAATTGGAAACATAGTTAGTCATTCACGCATTCAATAGAGCTGCGTTCCAGCCTAATGATTGGCAGATGAACCCCGTCTACTTTTAATTTACCGGCAGCATGTACAAAGCACAAGAGCTGGTATTTAGTTACTCTGGGGGAGCGGGATCTGAGGTTATTTGCCCTGAGGTTTTATTTCCGTTTTGTTTCACATGTATAAGCGCCTGAAATAAAACTGAAGCAAAACTGTTTTATTTCAGTTGTAACCATCACTTTACAGATCTTAAGACGCGTGTTTAGCCGAACATATGCAACGTTTCATGGCTAGATTTATACCCTCAGGCAGCATTTTGTCATAGGTTCATGAGCACACCAAAATCCTGAAAAAGTGCCATTGAACAATTTTGACAGAACTGACAAAAAATATTCACTATCCCCACCAATGACTAGTGGTGGGAATGGTGCATATTAGTGCTGTGACGGTTTTGAAACCGAAACCGTGGTTTTAATCTAAAACCGAACCGAAACCTCCAAATTTTGCAGGCTAACTAACGGTTTTATTTCAGATACTCCACAGACTAAAATTCAGTGTTAAGGCAGATCTACCGCGACAATTAAAAGGCGCAACGGCGTTCAATGCATCGTGCCCGGCGGGTCTGCTGATTAACAGTAATTGGCCTTAATTGCCCGCCTGCTGTGTCATGTGGAGCTTTGCTGAAGGGACGTAGGTTTATTTGCGCTGCGTAGGCAAGTTAATGGCTGATTATACTTTTTATTAAAAGTAGTGCTGTGACGGTTTTGAAACCAAAACCGCAGTTTTAATCCAAAACCAAACCGAAACCGAACCGACAGATGAAAATCCAGAACCGCACAGCACTAGTGCATATTCCTTGTCAGTTTTATCAAAATTGTTCAAGCTGTTCTTCAGATATCTGACCAGATAAACAAACGAACGAACGAATGAAATGGACAAGGGACAGCCTAAAAACATAATGCTTTCACGGATACTGTCAGACGGCGAAGACAAAATAGCATTACAATATTTACGAGAGAGTAGTTACTCACTCGGTAGACATCCTTAGCCTTGCTATGGTCCGGAGCAAACCGGAGAACCTGCTGGAAGTGCTGGAAGGCCTTCTCCATGTTATCCTGGTAGTATAGACACAGACCACGAACGTATATGGCATCCGCACACATGCCGTCCATACGAAGAATGTCGCTGCAAACGACACAGTATAAGCCAGGTTCAGCAGAGAGCAATGCTGCTCCTAGCATCATCATCATCAACTTCATCATGTGGCTCGTCCAATGGACGTATCTGTCCATACAAGACTACTCCAAGCTTGTCTGTTCTGACCTAGATGACAAAGCATTTGCCAGTCTGACGTGATGAAGTACAACCGTCCAGAGTCATGTGTGACGAGGGCACCCAAGAGAACAGTTCCAGTCAATTGACTCATGCAGACGTGGAGGACTCGGTTACAATCCAAAGCATATGAGCAGTGCCATTTATATTATGTACAGTATCAAAGCACTCAGACATGGATCACAGTTTTACCCGCAAATTACACCATGCCTGCCTTTCCTTCATAAGCATTCACCAGACGGAGCCACCCCTAACTAAAGTAGCAGACATCCGATTGCAGCTTACTACTCACTTATCGACCCCAAAGAGATGAAAGGCTGTGTTGGCCTGGTTGGTTGACTTATGGCGGATGGTTTACCCACATAAATGGTCACCGATCAGCTACAGGTCAAGAGCAGGACAGGGAAAGTTCGCCGGCCAAAGACCGACGTCTACTGCTGTGCCACGCAACTAGCCTAGTACAGATGATGCTGGTAAGCGGTCGTTGCTTAATAGTAGGACATTCACATATGTCACCATTTGCAATGTTCAGAAATCAGAAGCTTACATTGTATGAATAGTCTTGAATGGTCCTTCAGTTAGAATTCCAGATCAGGAACACCGGCTGACAAGACTTGTGATTAGTTTTATAGGCGAGTTATACAAGTCTCTTATTTTAACACAATTGTCATGTCAAGATCATGTGATTTCAACAACAGCTTCACACTCATTCGACCACTATTTGGCAAATATACGGGTTCACCTGTGTTAGCTGCTTCCGGAGTTAAAAACTGGAGAATTTTATTGGAGTAATGTTTTACTGTCCATCTGTCCATGCCGACAACAACTACTTTATCTGCAGGAAAAAGACCCTTAGTTCTTCTTAATGCTGTTAACTACACCGTCTCCGTACCATGCGACAACAGCTTTACGATAACTAAGAACTTACTTCACAATTTCCTGAGATTCCTGATAGCGCTTCAGCATCACAAGACATTCGGCTTTCAGAATCCTAAACTTCTTGCATTCCGGAGACAGTTCTATGCTTTTGTCCATGCAGAACATGACCTGAAACAAACATGCAATGTAATTTCTCACGTTAACTAGTAAGTAAGCCTACATCGACGATGTCCACTTGCGACAAATTTATCACCATCACCAACATTTAACAAGACTTCTCCCAATGTTAGTCTAGAATGCTACAGTAAGGTACAGACAGACTGACATCTTCTACAGACGTGACTATTTAGTGAGAGAACAAATTATGGTCATCAACCTAAGACACTGTTGAGACTCGGACATAGAAGTAATCGATTCCAAAAAACTCCTGGCATTTGAGACGAGGTGCTACAGGAAAATACTGAAAGTGTGCTAGAAGACGGAGTTAGCAAAATGTTATCATTCAAAACAAAAAGCAGAACTACACCATATAACCACAGTCACGATGATAAAGCAAAGAAAGCTGAAATTGTTGGACTGGATGAAAGATCAATGATAAGAGAAAACAGTGAAACTGGTACTGGTCCAAGGAAGCCTCGTGGAAGACTGGCAACAAAATGGTATGATCACTGACACTACAGAATGGTACAGAGTGTCGGAGACTGTCCTTCTGGCAATGAGGAGAAATGAATGAAGGAGTATCACAAGGGTCATAGGTTCATAGATGAAGAAGAAGACTTGAAATGATGCTTATGATAGTACTGGTACTCTTACAAACTAGCCCAATGAACAGTCTTAATCTATTCAAAGACACTGCCTATACAAATACAAGTGGAAAAGACAATTTCTACACCATGTAGCACTCGGCAAAATTAGGGCCAATTTATGCAATGCACATAAAGTAAAGGAATTAAACAAACACATAATCATATTATCAAAAAAACATAACCTTGTGAATTCCACCCCTAATGATCGGTCCCATATGCACACTGTCCGTTATCTATAGTCTTGTGCATCAGAGCCTTGAGGTATAGCAAACACTATCACTACTGTTACCACCAACACTGTCGCTGTCGCTGCCAACACCACCACAAATGAGTGAGTAGTTTCTACAATGGCACATCAGCATATTACAGGTAGTAATTCAGTGCCATAATCATACAGATGAAAATGATGGACAACCTTTGGGGAAGGTATTCAGAGCAGGCATTTTTGAAGGCAGATGCCCTTCAATGAGACATCCTTTAGTGCAAGAAGCATATGCGTAGTAGGAGAAACTACACATAAAATAATGCAGTTGCTTACTGTTCTATAATCTTCCTTGGCAAGACACGAGTCAGCTTTATCACAGTATTGCCTCACCAGTCGGGCGTGTTCAATCTGTAACACATAGTACGTGATATCAAAGCACTCTGACATCCAAATACTAACATACCAAGCACTACTTCTGTGTGAGAAACAGCATCACAAAAAAATAAAAAAATAGCCCCATACGGGACTGACGGTCGATTCCTACTTACTGCTAACTTCAAAGTCACATGATATAAAAACTATGACAAAAATCAGCAATCCGGCCCTGACAAGCTTTAGGTATTTTGCCCTAATGTAAGAATCCGTGGTCATTTGCCAGCCCCCATTATAAAAGGGTGAGAAGATAGCCTTCAAAAATGGTCGAATTTCCAACTTTCAAGGGCTCGTGACCTTTACCTTGGATCGGGTCATACTGCATACCGTCATACATCACTCATCAACCTGTAACTGGATACCAAATTTCATTGAGATCAAAAGAAAAATTTTTTTGGACAATCACAACTGTCGTTACTACCAACTTCAAAGTCACGTGACACAAAAACTAAAACAAAAATAAAAAAATCTGGCCCCGATAAGCTTTAGGTATTGTTTAGGTTTGTTTCACAGGCCAGCTACCTCTACTGTCACCCAACCAACGGTGTTAAAGCAATATTAAAAATTACCATTAAAACTACTCCAACAAAATATTATTATATGGTGATGTTATATTAATATTATTATTATTGTTTTTTAGTATTTTGTTTATAGCCCTCAGGACTTATACACCTGATGGCATAAACTAATAATAATAATAATAAAATAATAATACCCTAACAATGTTTATGGTGCTTTTATCATGCCAAAGCCATTACGAAAGTTCACCCAGTTCATTTGGTAAGTGCAGACTCAGCGCCAGGTGGCCGCCAAACCTCAGACCAAGCCAACCTACTTGGGCTGAGAGTCCACCAGTAGGCTGCTACCATCCACATCCTCATTGCCATTTATTATTATTACTCAGTTAGTAGCCAGTGAATGCACATGAAACCTCCGTCTTGGCAACACCGTTCTGTGGCTCAAGCTGCAGCACTTTGCTGTATGCAATTATCGCGGTAGCAATTTCGCCCATTGCCAGGTGACACTTTGCCTCCCTCAAGTAACCCTGCAAAGCACAATGACACCGTGTAAATAACGTTCTCGACATCATTCGACCAAAAATACTGCATTAATATTACGTTTTTTTTCAAGTAAGTAATTTCACAGAGACAATCTACTGGTAGGCAGACGCTATTGTAACACTGTTGTGTACACAACTTCGGTGTCCTCATCTTAACCAGGGTTCCCGCTATCTTTTGATATTGAAATTCAAGGCCTTTTCAACGACTTTCAAAGACCCTCAAATTTCATTTTCAAGGACCAATTCTCCACGGAAGTTTACAGCATGAGCAGTAGAACAGCAATATTTAATGATTATTTATTTGACGATGGTACAGTAATAAGGTAATAAAACATGGTATTACTTAGCAAATGTTGATTCAGGCAACACACGTGGCAGACTGAAAGTCCATGTAGACAAGAAACGTGATAACAACAATGTTCAGTTACAAACTATTTACAGTATGTATACAGGCGGCTCTTTAGCATAGTTTAATCATTCGCAATGTTTGACGTCATGGTGAATTCAAGGACTTTCAAGGACCTGTGTAATGAAATTTGAGGACTTTCAAGCGGACGACAGCTAAGCCAAGCAAGATCAAAGCCCGATCCAGTCGACCATGTACAAACTGCTCATTATAGAGATGCGCATATGATGGGCACAGTTATGATGCACAGCAGCACAGAGCTGGTCAAATTATCTCCCCTCTTACCCTCCAGCCAATCACCATAGCTCAGATGTTGTCTATTGGAGAGGAGGGGTAAACAAGCAAATTGCAATGTTACAGAAATTGACAGTAGCACTTGTGAGTGTGAAAAATTCAATCAAAAGCCGTAAAATACCTTCACAAATGTTGGATCGATCTGTGTCGCCCTCCGTGCATCATCAAGAGCTCGGTCATATTTCGTCATCATCATGTACGCTGCCGACCTATTGCCGTAATACGCCGCAGTGGTCGGGCACAGTTCTGTACAATACACGGCAAATAATGACACGACTAGCAACAATGCATAGTATATTAAACTGAAGCTAATGACCAATATCAGTTACGACACATAATCATAACATACTGACATAAAATTACCATTATTATTAACGTTTGTGAGATGGATTTACGACGGTCAGTACACCACAGGTTAAGGCAGACACCTTGTAAGTTTTCATGGAAACCAGGGAAACTCCTGTAGTATTACTGGACAGGGATTTTTTTTACTGGTATCTGACAATGTCATTAAAGCATTATAAGGAGACAGACAAAAGCAGTGAATGGCTTGCTGAAATCATACCAGATCATATGCATGGTAACAGGTGGCTGAGTGAGTCAGACAGCGAGTAGTTTTTAACAGATCAACAACAACTAAAACGCCATTTAGTGCCACAAAATACTATAGAGGCATCAGCAGATTAGAGTGGTGTTTTTAACGCCTACCAGAACCTAACAGGGCGTGGCTGTTAGGCAACTGCAGTCTGACTCCGGTAGCTTCTGGTAGGTAGCTGGTATACCAGGTCACATAAATTATTCCATATAAGGAAAGTAGGGGGCGTGGCGGTTGCCTAACAGCCACGCCCTGTTAGGTTCTGGTAAGCGTTAAAAAACACCACTTAGGTAATAGCACCACTGATCAGGTAGTAGCACTGGTGAACTGGTGTAAAGGTAGCAATGCCCTTTGCATCAGAAGTCCGGCAATGGATAAAGATAGGAAACAGGTTACGGTTATTTTTTGCATTCCCTGCAGTGCTTTGACACTGACAGAAAGAACATTCAGACTGTAAACAAAATGTCACCCTAACGAAACGAAACCCTACTGGCCCGCCATTAGACTGGAGGCGGCATGATGTCATCGCCTAGCCTGTGTGTGAAGCCGCCTCCAGTCTAATTATAGCGCCATGGAGTGTAACAGACGACGACAGACGATGACAAACACCAAAGAGCAAAACAATACTGGCCCCCTACACTATGTGTAGGTGGGCCAGTAGAAACCATTCCAATAATCCTGAGAGGTTTTCTTGTGGACAGCATGAGGACTGAAGGGGAACCATCTGACCAAGTTTCATGTGGAAAAACAGTCATTAAATGAAAGTAAATCAGTTGGCAAAAATGTAGGCAAAGTGAAAAGCTCATCTATATTAGACTATTGAGAACGTAGATGGTATTCCAGGTTAGAGTCTGCAAAGCGAGACCTACAGTTACCTTTCCAGCATGCAAGTGATTGCTGTCTCTTGGCCAGTACTCACTTACAACCTCTGCATTCACTGACCTCACTAAATGTGCACAGTGATCTCTGAGTCACAACATTATTAAATTTATTACTGGCCCACCTACACATAATGTAGCGGGGCCAGACTAGTAATGGTCGCTGGTGTCTGTCGTCGTCGTCTGTAACACTCCATGGCAGGCCTGCAGGCGGCTTCACCCACGCAGGCCTGGCAATGACGTCATGCCGCCTCCAGTCTAATTATAGCTCCACGGTTACACTGCATGGCGGACGAGTAGTGTTACGTCCTGCTATGGCGATAATGCCTTACTAGAACTCAGCACTGATGTAGTGGCTGACCACGGCCCAGCAAACTGTCAGAAATGCAAAACTAATTTGCATACTGTTAAAAGTGAAGGCGACTGTCACCACCACTTTCATAAGTCATGTCTATGTGTAGGCGTCACTCACAGCAAATAGTCAAGAACTCACCAATAGCTTCCGAGTACAACCGCACAGCAGCTGCATAGTCTTTGCTCATGTAACACGTATTACCGGATGCTTTGCACTGTTCAGCTTTCCTGTAGAATACATCACTAACATTCAGACATTCAGCAATAACAACTACAACAACTACTAATGCAATTTTTAAATGTGTATGACTGACCAGCTAGAACACACTTAAGAGTGGCCCATTACGTATAGTTTTCTAAACAATTATTGACTGACCATCTAGAAAATACTGTTTAATAAGAGTCGCAGTGTGGACTAAAATTTGTTAAAAATAAAGTCATGTCTAACAAATTTATTAGTGTTTATGGAGGAGGTAACAAATACTGACATTATTTGGATTCAGTTAACCCAGTTGATGTTATATCTAGACTTTCAAAAGCTTTTGATAAAGTACCAGATAACAGATTAATTACTATTAATTAATTACTATACTGTCTGCATATGGTACAGATGGTCACATCTTGCAGTGAATTCAGAAATGGCTGTCAGATAGAAAGCAAAGAGTGGTAATTAATGGTCATAATTCCAGCAGGTAAAAAGGCAAAAAGTGGAGCACCACACTCATCAGTATTTGGGCCACTGTTTTCCTCAACATATCCAGTTCTTAATCCATCTCAGTACATTCACCCATTCAATACATTCAGGTTGGATGTGTAACAAATTCTTTTTAGTGAGACAGTGATTAACAACTGTAACTCACTTCCATCACAATGTGTAAATTGTAATTCTGTTAACACATTTAAAACACATATTTCTGCAGTACTGGAACCAGAAACAAACCTGAATTTTTACTATGTTAGACAGTAGGCATTCTATGACGCCAGCCAGCCCCATGCCACCATTATTATATGGCAGGTGATATTGATCCGGTCACCGTAAAAATAGCCAATTGGCTATTGATCCGGCAACCGGAACTATAGCCATTCGGCTATTGTTCCGGCTATATTCGGCAGATGGCGACAC
>Ga0209780_1002136_pt1 | contig 13796 bp, 7 predicted proteins | sample WorMetexBAHAMAS2_FD_187384 | JGI IMG/M metagenome (GOLD analysis project Ga0209780, IMG submission 187384) | Marine gutless worms symbiont microbial communities from Max Planck institute for Marine Microbiology, Germany - Inanidrilus exumae... | ecosystem: Host-associated > Annelida > Digestive... | reverse complement strand
ATCTTGGATTTGTAATGCGTGTGTGGGGACTACCCACGAAGGGCATTTGGTGGTCTTTATCACTGTGCAAAATTTGGTTGGAATCGATGCAGTAGTTTTGAAAATATGGACGTTTTTCACTTTCGCGAGTTTGGCTTGAAAATGCCTATTCACGCCCCAAAATTGATGGTTTTTGGGGTTTTTGACCCCCTAAATGGGAAGCAATGTAAAAAATTCCCAAAAAAGGCACATCCTTGCGCGAGTCCGCGTCGTTTGAGCCATCATGCGTGAAAATCCGTCGACGTGTCTGACCTGTAAGTGAGTTCCTCAAAAAAAGGGCATAAATAAAAATAATTTTGGTTATATTTCACCCATGTGCCCAGAAGCCCCCCTTGGACGGATATGCACCTAATTTGGCACAGCCGTAGGGGTCGCTGACGTAATCACCTGTGACAAATTTTTTGGTGATCGGTTGAGGGGTGTCGATTCTGTGGGGGGTCGAAAATTGCCCTTTCCCATTGACAAAGCAAGTGGCCGTTAACACAGGGCTGGCGCTACCGCGCAGCCTTTGATCTGACACTGAAGCAACTCAAGTATCTTATATACAAGAAACAGAGTGAGTAAACGATGTCTAACATCCATTTCAATACACAACAGCATCACAAGTTTCGGAGACGAGTCTGCCTGCAATAACCACACTGCTACTGACAACCAAACTCATAGAACATACACAATAAAGCACAATTAGAGGATGGACTTCAACGCCCCAGCATCGATGTGGATGCCTTCATCACCTTGACAGCCTGCTGTGATCTTGATCTTTGACCTCCAGAGTTAGTTGGAGTTTAACGTCCCCTTTCAGCACAAATATGGCTATATCAGAGACAAAAGGTCAGGGGTGGAGAGCTATCCCCACCCAGTGAAGGAAGGCCAGCGATATATTAACCTCAACCTTGGCCACCTTTTTGTTCAGCAGCCACCCAAAAAGGGAAAGGGATCGAGAGGCTCATTTAAATTATTACGCTACTGCCTACAACACGGGAAGACAACTATCGCACCGCAAGACTAAAGTAAACCAAATACAACAAAACACAAGAATAAATCTTAACTAAGCAATACAGATAACACAATATGCATGGAACAAACTAACTCCAGGTTCAGTCGCCTCCTGTGACCTCACGCCTGGAAACGGAGTGGGACGATTCTGGTAGAAAGGGAAGGAATGGACAAAAGAAGAAAATATGTAAAGCAAATGAGAAAAGAAAAAGGAAAAAATAAAAAACACAAGATGAGAATGTGAATGGATACGAAGGAAAAAGGAAGGAAAGGGGTACCCCAGCCCCACGCGGGGGCTTTTACCTCCAGAATCCAATGAAGTCCTCAGTAGCGGTTAGTTAATATTCCCTGTCAGTTTTATCAAAATTGTTCAAGGCATTCATGAGGTATCATGGTAACTATATCTGTCCGGATGAATGAACGAATGGACGGATGAATAAGGCGGATGGACAACCTGAAAACATAATACCTCTGCCGACACTGTCAGGTGGTAAATGCACAAAAACTACCCTAACACAAACAAACTAGATCTAGTTGAAGATGTAAGAGGAACTGACAGATTTGGCGAAGACGCTGTTTGTCGTAATGCAGTGACTCATATTTGACAGCACTAATGCAGTAAATGTTGGAATGAAGCCTCTGTGGATTGGTTCTGTGTTGCTGCAGCCCTGCTACTAACCTGATACCAAACACATACGGCGACGTCTAACTTTAGCTGCTTGAAAATACAAAATATTGTACAATAAAATGACCATAAAAAGCAGCAGCAACAACAACAGAAATAAAGTCCAGCACGGAAATGGATGGGGTGGTTTGGGGTAGTTAAGGTCACTCAAGGTCACTGTAAATAGCACCATGCGATAGAACACATACGAGTTCTTATCGTAACTGCTAATACTTTTCTTTTTGAGGTTATTCTTGGTTGAAGCAGAGATACTTTATGCATTACTGGAGTTAAATTTCTACACACTGGATGCCTTTGTGCTGATAACAATAACAATTGCACCAAAACCACTTTACAGCCATTATACAGGTAGGTCTGTGTTAGCCATTACCCCAGTTAACAACTGGAGGACTTTGCTGAAGCAACGTTGTACTGCACGCATGCGCTTGCTGATCGCAACTGGTGCACGATTCGGAAGATGCCACAGTTCTTCTCAATGACGTCTTTGTACCATAACAACATCATCCGTAACAAAAAGACGAACAAAAAACAGAACATGAACTGTGAGCGTTGACAGGCTGCACACAGGTCATGGCTCATCAAACGTTTGGTTTCCTTTTAACACGCTTTCTTTTCCGGAGTTATGCCAGGTTGGACCGCGTCCCTCGAAAGAGAAACACTGAGGATAAATGCAGCGAGATTTTATTAGGTTACATGTTCCTTCCTACTCGTACTGCCCAGCCACATGCCCTTGCTAATGGCAACTAATGAGTTCAGATTAGGGACAAGATGCTAAAGTTCACCTTAACGGCATTACCCTCTGTCTCCGTACCTTATACAATTACTAGTAAAGTGAAGATAAACAGCACAAATAAACACACCAGTAGTGGACGTCAGAATAAAATCTCTCAGAAACATTTGAACAAGCAGTTAAAAGTTCATGGATGTATTACACTTCACTGCAATTATTGACTACAGAAACATGAAAGCTTATTAAGACAATTTTTTTTGCATGCTGTTAGCAGGATGTACATTTATGACATCCAAACAGTACCGATCTGTTTGTTTTTTTTTATTCTGGACCATAAATACTGCGGCAAAAAAGTTGCAAAACTTCTACTGAAGGCATCATTTGGAATGCAACCTTCTCTCTGTGTGGCGCCATAAACGTAAGTCACTAGAGTGTTACTTACTCTGGAGACTCGGGCAAACTGGTTGAATGTTTTGGTCGCTGAATCATCGCCGCCTGATTGCGGTGTTTGATATATATGACGGACGGAGGCAGTCGACAAGGTTCGCCGTCCACCTGCACTGGGATAGTCTTTGACGTCTCAAGACGAGCCGACCGGCACTGCGTCAGTCGTACTCCACCGTGGGCTCCGATCTGTAACCCCGCCTGCACCATCGCCACAAAACATACTAGTAATTTACTGAGACTGACTAGGAAAAATGACATGCTGTAGTGTTCTGGACAGAAATTCCATAAGTGACTGTTATTAACAAATACTCTGTATAGCTGCAGTGTGCTGCTTGCTGAGCAGATTTTTGGACGGCTGCTTTGGTTAAAAAAGGGCGACGGAAAGAACTGCAGAGTCACAGCATTTGACAATGAATGATGCTCTAATGCTGTAAAAAGGTAAAGTTCTCCCATACTCGTTATCAAGCGTCAGGCCCGGAGCTGATCCTGGTGTACAGGCAGTCAGCCCGCGGGTGACTTGAAGCCATCCACCTGGCGGTAGGCTGCCATTACTTTCCGCCAGGCCTGCGGTTACCTTCCCAGCCGAAAAGCGTCACCGCCCATTGGCTGGTACCAAATTATACTGCTTGGTGACAGAGGCACATGCGCGTGAGCAGCTTGCCCAAGGCTGTTACCTGGAAGCGGACCGGCCGAGATTAGAACCAGTGACCTTTTGGATCACGAGCGAACACTCTACCGTTAAGCCACACAGGCCAACAAAACATCTAATGCTGTACAACTGAACATAAACCGACACACTCAAACTACATTCTGACAAGCAAGAGTCTTTGTAACTAAGATAAACAGACATAGACTAACCACAGCCTACAAAGTCAAGATACACCACCTATGACAGCCAGTAAATCCACTCAACCGACCAGTGAAGCAGTCGTGAATCCAATCACTTCCAAGTAGCCGTCATCAATCCGCTGCGGCAGAAATGGTGTAACTGATGATCCAGAGCCACCCCACGGCGTTGTCCCAGCAGCATATCTAAAATACAAACGAACGTCATCAATTTTCTCACTTCTAACAATTGAGAACTAAATGCTTACTTCGCATGCATGTCAGGAGTGCCAAATCATTACTTTACCATAATCATCTGTGTGGCCAACTCTCAGACAAATGATCGATAAAAATCCGCCAATACTGTCAGCCGAGAAAAACTGGCCACTGACAAAAGTTGGTCAATTTTTCTACGATACACAATCAACTTTTGTCGGCCAACAATGTCCGCAGACAATACTGGCTGATTTTCGTCGATGGTGTCACTGGCTTTAGATGGCTACCACCAGCTTTACAGCACAGAGTATGTATTCAATCTCAACGTCTGTGTAACTTAAATGTTTCTGCCTTCACTCCAGAAAGTTTCACTACAAATAAAGGAAACCAACAATGCCCTTTTTCTGACTTAATCACCATACAATACTAGCCACGTGGAACAACAAGAAACATACTTTGGTATGTTTAAGAAGAGCAGACAATGAAACTTCAGTTCACGAATTCTTGCTGTGAAGTCTTGTCCATCGCACTGTACCAACAGCGCATGGTAACTACACAGTAACTACAATTATACTCTTTTACTACTACTAATAATGCTACTAGTACTAAGCAAGTCCATTTCTAAAGCACCTTTTGAACGAGTCACAAGTAGGTCCAGACAAACAAGAACGTCTTCAGTTCACGAACGAATGGGTCACAACTGATGTCATCAGTAAGCAAGGGTTTCGGCAAACTGTTCCAATCAGTTGGTGCAGCAACACAGAAGCTTTGTGGACTGCAGCGTTTTGTTTTCCCCTCATGAAGGGCTCAACTGTTCTCCACAGTTGGCTAACCTTAGCATCACAGGACCCTCGACAGTAGCGACTGGATGACAGATGCCACAAAAGTAAGCAGGGCTCGTAATAAGGATGCAACTGAAAGTTATCAGCACCATAGTATTAATAACAGTAACTTAATACACTTACATCACCACCAAATTAGGTCACGACTTCCAAAGATGCCACAAAGCGTGAGTTTTGAGGACAGCTCAAGCAGCATTTCTACTGGCTGGATGCATGATAAGCACATGTGTCAGATTTGCAGACAATGCGAGAATAGGAAACAGCGCATTAAACAAGGTGTTGTCCTAACGGGATGTAACCCTACTGGCCTGCCGTGCAGCATCGGCCACCCGACCGCTCACGTGCCCGGTGGCCAGCCTGCCTGCCCGCCGGCAGCGTTACAGCGACGACAGATGCCAGCGAGCAAAACAATAATGGCGCATTAGGCGGGCCAGTAACAAACCATTCATATTCAACAACTGAGATTGCTGAAACTAAATATGTGATGTCACATGTATAAAAAGCAACAGCTACAGCAAAAATTTCTTTATACTAAATTACTTTAAACTTTATTTTCAAAACAACTGCTCAACTACTATGTATCTATTATTTTATCTGACAAAGTTATAACTCTGAGACAATACAACTTACTTCTAGTGATATATAGCCCGAAAGATCTTTCCACGTCCGTTTCAGAATATCTTTACCACCAACCTTCATTCAGTCAATATTGAATACCATCATCAAATCATCACCAACAATTTTAAATACAGAACATTATGTAGATAGACACATAGTTCCTGACCTACTGTGAGCCAGAATGGCCACGAATTACAAAGTCAGAAGCTAAAACAAGTTATAATACAGAAGTAAAACAACAAACTATTAAAAAGCATGTCTTGAGGTGGTAATTAAAAGCTGCAATATTGGCCGCCGACTTTAAATAATGTGGGAGCTGCTTCTAGATAGCAGGACATGCAACAAAGAATCCACAACACAACAAGTACTAAAAATTTAAAAACGATTAAAACACAAAAATGAAAAAATAACATTTTGTGCACAAAAAGTACATGACTTACACTTGCATAGTACATTTTGTTCCAAAACCGACTGTTAAACCTCTCTGGCTTGGCCTCTACAACATGCACAGCACTGATAATGTCATGGAATACAATAGGCTCATTATGATTTGAATATAACAAACTGCAAATTTATAGCAATCGTCTGCATCACTAACTCGCAAGCTGCAATTTATACAAAGCAGACCACTACCCACATGCCAAATTTCATTGAAATGAAAGAAACTTTTTGTGGACAGACAGACGGACAGATGAACATTTCAGACCGTCTTTATTACGTCAACTCAAATGACTCGACCTAAAAATAACTACTGCATAACTAAATAAAACTACAGCAAGCAAAAACTACGGAACTGAAAGAATGCCGTATGATAGTTGTTTGTTTAAATACTAGAGTAAATAAGGACGTTTTTAAGACTTACTGAACAAATGAACAGAACTACTTAAAACTGAATTATCACAAACGAGGTACTGCTGACATGAAGATACTGCATATGTATACGGCTATCGCACAATGATGCTAAAGCAAATGACATGACATTACCTCGTGACTCGTGAAACTCAAGTGTCACGTGAGCATCAGCTCCGAGGCTGAAGTAGTTGTTCATGACGTCGACTGGCAACGTGTCGCTGATGCTGTCATCAACTGACGCCGCATCAGATACTGATGACAGAGACCCAGAGACTCGCGACACCAACAAACTCCACCTGCCAACAACACAACTCACCCACTAACACAACGACACGCCCATGAATCTAGAAAACCAATGCAGCGACACTGTTCTGTTCTGTTCTTTAGCCGTCCTCGACCCGAGGGTTGGCCACACCATGGACGTACTTTCTCCATTTACCTCTGTAGTCTGTACTATGTCATTCTGATTGACTCTTCGATCTAGGCCAAATTTGGCATGTAAGTGTGGGCCAATGGCGTACTCTTCCATGCCAAATTTCATCGTGATCAGCATATACTACTATATATAACCACACATAACCATGTAAAAATAACCGATGTTAGAAATTTTGGGGGCTCCTGTACCCACAACCCTACACTGATCCAAGCCAAATTTGGCATGCTTGAGTAGACCCACAGTCTACGCTTACGTGCCGAATTTCATCTCGATTGGTTCATTGTGTTGCCCTTGAGAGGCGAAAACTCCAAAATTTTACCGTTTTTTCAACTGTGTCATTCTGCTGTGGCTCCGCCCAGCGTTGTAGAGACAAGGTGAACGCGGGTGCACATCCATGAACATTACCCTATCCAACGGTACCAAGATCGTTTCCGTATTCCAACGACTTCATGGCGAAGTGGCGTTCACAAACTTTGTTGTTATTCAAAAGCGTGACAGACAAACAAACAAGCAAAAAATCATTGAACTTTTTTGCCCCCGGCGGTGTAAGATATCCGAGCCCAACCAAACTTGGCATGGAGATAGAGGAGGTATGTACCTTTCTTGTACCTCAAAATATGTTCGCCTCCAATGCATAATTCCCCACTAGGGGGCGCTGAAAATTTGGGGTAACATGCACACCCCTAAACTTAAAGCCCATAACTCCCTAAACCCTGGAGCAAATCCAACCAAATTTTAACTCCTGACTGAACATGAAGCTCTCTACAAATAGTGAAAATTCTGTAATAATTGCATAAAGGGATACGCCGCTACGGGGCTTTTATATGCCATAATTTCCATAAAATTTTCTGTTTTGGGGGACCCACACCCCCACCCGTGCACCGATTGGGGTAAAATATGGCATGGAGATGTCGACCTTTTGGCGTGGAGAAATCGTCGACTCCTTCTCGCCAAATTTTACCCCAATCTGTGCAACGTGTCGCCCCTGTCGGGCAAAAAATCTCAAAATCGCCCCCCCTGAGTAACCGAAATACTTGCGATGTGTGCAATGCTGCCAGTAATGATAAGTCTCAGCTGACGCAGGCAGACCCACACAACAAGCTGCCTCACGTCCATCGTGTTGTACACAAAGGTGGATGCATCGTCAGTTTATTTCATTGATTGTCCACTTAAGTTGACAACACGACGGTCGATGTGCTGTTGCAAAATTCTCTAAATCCAAAATATGCAACAAAGCTCTACAGGAAAGTTACTCTTATTTTTGAAGACACCCAAATTCCTGTAAAACACAGTGTAGGATAAGCAGAGGATAGCCTTTGTGCCAAAATCTAGATAGATCTGTTCAGCCGTTTTGTTAGAACACCGACTTGTGAAGGACAGACACACAGGACCATGGATAATACCACGCTAGCAGAGTTGAAACTGCCAGCAGAAAAACTAACGGCAGCAATACCAGCTCATTAATGCCCAGTTTACTGACAACAATTGGTGAGATGGGACAAAATCAAAAAAAAAACAATTCACCTTAATCTTAACAGGGAAACAGCAGTGTGCACTGTAACAATAACCTGTCAAGATTAATGACTGATCCTTCTTCGACTGCAGACAATATTTTCCCAAGCGGTTCGTCTGTATAACCCTAACATCACAAATCAATTAAACACAATTAAACACAACCAGAAAGTTCAGTCATTTGAGAGCTGGGTTAAATTAACTGTATAAAATGTGACTGCTGACAGCAACAGTCCACCAACCGCAACAGTCCGTAAAACTGTCGTCCCCATCTTTAAAAATGACGGACAACTACTCTGACTGTGAACCTACTCAGTGTTATTAACAAGTTGTAATTTTCAAACCTGATCTATATTAGAGTGGACTGCAGTAAATATGTCTCTATTTCACAGTGTCTCTAACACCTGTTCACAGTACACCACTGCCTGCAACCTAAATAGAAGAAATAAAATTAGCCCCATACGGGACTGATGGTCGACTCCTACTTACTGCCAACTTCAAAGTCACGTGACACAAAAACTAGGACAAAAATCAATATTCCGGCTGGACAAGTTTTAGGTATTGCCCCCTAATTTAAGAATCCGTGGTCATTTGCCAGCCCCCATTATAAATGGGGGAGAAGATAGCCCTTGAAAATGGTCGAATTTCCGACTTTCATGGGCTCGTGACCTTGACCTTGACCTCGGATCGGGTTATACTGCATACCGTCATGCATCACTCGTCGACATCTACCTACATACCGAATTTCATTAAAAACGAAGAAACTTTTTGTGGACGGACGGACAGACGGACATTTGAGACCCATCAATGTTATTAGGTCGACTCAGAGGAGTCGAGTCGACCTAAAAATTACGTCCATCTTACAAGCCAAAATAGCTTACTGCTTCCCCAAATCTTTTTCTTAACAGAGTATTTTAATAGCTGCAGAACAAAACAGTGACTTTCGATTTTCACTCAAGAGAATCAAATCAACATGGCCCTACATCTGAGCACATTAGCTACACACAGTACATGATGAATACTCACTCCGCCCCAGTTCAACGTTCTCGCAAGATCATTGCCCGTGCCGAGAGGTAGAACAGCGACCGGTGGGTGTGGCTTCATGCCTAGGCTGTCAATCACAGAGAGAACCCAGCCCGCTGTTCCGTCTCCACCGCAGACAAGTATACGCAGGTTTGCAACCTTAGCATACAACTCCAGGCTGAAATGCAGCAAGCCACAGGACAATGGTAACTATATCTTTCGTCTTGTTTTAAACTTGGTTTTGAAGTTCATTTAAAACCTAATTAATGTGCAAAAGTAGTGACTATGCAGTTCAGTTTTAAACTGCATTTTAAACTGATGTTAAGAACAAACTTCGGTTTTAAAATGCACTTACATAATGCATTTAGACAGGCAGCTCTGCATAATATCTAGTCTTCAGAAAGTAGTCGTTTCATCTTGAAACCGAAATCGAGGACGAGATATTAAGCAGATATTAACATCAATTACATGCAGCTGTAAACATTCCATAATCGCACAAGTGCGTCCATCATTGGGGACGACTGTATATCCACACATGCCAATGATACGTCCACAAGCCGCACGATATTGATAGGCAAGTGATTACAATAGCTCTTCCACCCTAAACTTTACTTCCGGGTGGGTGGCCGATTCATCCTATTTTGGGCTTCTGGGGAGGAAAGTTCCCCAAAATGGGAGATTCCCTGCCCAGGACGCCCATAAACCACTGTGCAAAATTTGACGCCGCTAGCTTTATCCTCACCGGAGAAATCCGTAACGTTCAAACAAAAAAACAAACAAACAAAAACCAACCATAACCGACATATCCGCACCTTGCCTATCGACATGTGTGGATAATAAACATTTGAACATTTGACTGATGGTGCACTCCCATGGCTGTGCTAACCTTTAGCAGTGGGCACACACCTCTCTGCATATTCCAAATCTACACACATTTAGCATTCGGTTTCATATAAGTCTTATAAGTTCTGACAGTGTTCAAAGCTGTGGATGGAGACTGGCAGCTCATCAGATCAAATCAAATGCAGATTAGTATAGCGCCATGTGTCACAAGGGAATCAGAGGCACAATCTCACATAATGAAAGTATATTCTTTCAGTTTCCATTTCAAAGGCCTTCTTTTTCTCAGGTTATTCCAGGCTTGGCTCAGCCTTGGCTGGATATCTGCAGAAGAAGCTTTGGGGATAATTACAGCCAGATGCCCAGTCTGTTGCCCAATCAACAGTGTCAAAGCAGGGAAAAACATCGACTGGCTTCATCTTTTCCTGATCCAGCCAGTGACTCAAGAAACAATGATGTGGCTCTCCGATGCTAGTACCAACTTTCATGTGACATAAATAAGTAAGTAAGTAAGTAATACAGTTATAATTTAAGTGTAAATGGAGCAGAGGCACTGGATTCAGCAGTCAGGGGTCATTAAAAGCAGACTTCGACAAATGGGTTTTGAGATTATGGAGTGTATCCGTGGTCTGGGATAAACGAATAGAGGAAGGGATATCGTTGGTGATGTAAACATGTAAGAGATGTAGGCGCTGGCACACGCACCCAGCCCGGGGTCCGTTGTCGGTAAGATCAAACACCTGCCGAGGATTCAGCAGCCACTGCAGCTTGTGCATCAGGCGCGCGCCCTGATTTCCACCACTTCGAGGGTTGACGAACACAAGCAGAGGCCGGCAACTGGGACTCGGCACCGGCTTAAGAACAAACGTTCGACCAGCACTGCCTATCATGACAAGGTCTTCTCCGGAGATGCCAGACTGGCGTCGTCCTGACGATGAACGACGCCGCTTCCGCACCGATGACTTAAGTAAACCCTGTAAAAATGAACAGCATAACAACTAAAGCACATGGCTTAAATTAATATCATTATTATAAAAAATGCACTAATTATGGTGCAACTGTAGTGAAAATGCTGCACAAGTACCTTACTGTTCTGTGCACAAAGACTTATAAAAATGTCTTCAGCTCTCAGTGGAAGGCACTTTGATGCTGGAGCAACATGGATGGATATTGGCAAACTGTTCGTTGCAGGAGAGGTGTCAACAACAAATGTACTATTCCCCAATACTTATCTTTTCAATGTAGCGGTAATCACAATGCCTTATTTACTGACGACTTCAGTGGTCCAGGTATAGTAATTGGTCCAGTGTGTGTGTGTGTGTGTCTGCATCCAGACAATAACTTTAGAATTAGATGACCTTTAGCCTAAATATATGACACGCTGGTTCACTGGACACTGTCCAGGTAAGTCCAAACGTCAAGGTCACAAGAGGAGAAGTCTTGCTAAAACTGTCGGTGCAACCTCAGCTGAGGGCTTTCAGTGCCATCATCATATTCATCCACAATGGTCATAGGTGCAAGCATTTGTAGGCTCAGTAAAACACTAAAACTCAACTGAATTAAGCACCAACAGAATTTCAAACATAAACAGAAATAACAATACTTACACAGATTATGAACGTACAACAGTATTTAATCCTGTGAGGGCAAATTTTCCTCGTTTTGTCAGTATTGTCTGAGCCAACCCATGCAAAAAAGTTGACAGTTAACATGTGTCAACTATAAAAATATGCAATGCACCAGCAAAAAACTACATTTTTTGCCACTTGTTGTAATGTGCAGTGTTGGCCTGTCATTCGTTGTTGGCAAAACTTAATGTCAGATGCTCAACAAGCATCATATTCACTGGCTTAACAACAAACCGGAATTTGCACCTATAGAAGGCAATGTTTTACCAATGATTTAATTGAAGCGGCAATAACAGAAGTCACCTTTTTATTGAGTTTGATGATCCAGTGTGGTGGAATGATGAGGTTGGCATGCTGGCCCAGAGAACACAGCTCATCAATGCGGTCCTTTGTGAAGCAACCGACTTTTGTATGGTATGCAGTCTTGCACCATGAACAACTGATGGCAACCATTTCCTACACAATAATAACAAGTGGTCAATGAATTTTGACAAGACGCAGGCAGCATGGCGGATTTTTCACTGAGGGAAAGTTGCAATGCAGTCGGCTGCAGCAGTCACGCTGATGCCGTTATCGACTTTTTGCTGTGTATACTGCAGCAGTGATTCAAAATGCTTTTTTGATGGGCCTTTCTTTCTTCTTTCTATACTGCTGGCAGAGGTCAAGCCTACTTCTGGACCTCACCGCTGAAACCATGTAACAGTCCAGTGCGTTAGCCCAGGGAGAGGAGGGGAATTGGTACGTGTGTGCAGATGTGTGCATAAGTACATGGAATGCGGGGTTAGTAGCACGTGAACAGCTTGTCAGGCATTTCTAGCATGCCCCCTCTAGACGTGGCCTACTGTCTCGCTTAGCCTTGACTAGTGCTGTGTGTTGCGTCAGCCAGTGGCCAGCCAAGTCTATTTGCTTCAGCTTACACTGACGCAACTTACAGTCTTAACGCTGCTAATCAAGGTGTCAGCAAAGGTCACAGTTTATAGAGGACACCGTGAAACCATCTTTTTCCTGCGTGGGATTATCTCCCGGTTCATCATGTGCATTGGAATTATTTGAAATAATTCTTTGGTAAGAAGATGCACCCGGGCTGAGGTTTAAACCCCGGCTCCTGAGCACATCATGCTCTACTGCACATGGCGCCCAAGTGCTTTGACCACTGGGCTACATGGGCAAGTCTTTTCGATGGGCCAAACAACCATCAAAAATTGTCTATTCCTGGACGTCCATCTAATACATGGTTCCTTGAGCCCACCAGAGTCTATCCTCCCTCCCATCAGTGTCTCGATTAGTTCAGCCGTTTTTGCAGGGCTCATGTACATGACCATCAGACAGACAGACAGACAGACAGAAAGACCATGCTACTCCATCTGTAGCAACAGGCCACATCTGACTATTGCTGTGATGCGGCCTAATATCATCTACATTAAGCAACTCCTGTACATGTCATTGCTGGTCATTGTAATTAGAAAAGCAACTTAAATAAATGTTTAAAAATTATTTTTACTAGTATTTACTTTTATTCAATATACTTTAACGGACTGTTTTCTGTTCTTATTGTCTGCATTTCTGGGAATAAAGATGGTCATAAATTACAATTCTAACATGACAGAAAATTGATTGACAATCAATGATTCTTTCAGGCAACAACATTTTAATTTTAGCAAAAATTCTTGTGAGCAAAGTGCATATCACGCACCTGGCTTTGAAATGAAAACTTCTGGGGAAATCCCTGTAACAGACGAAAAATGTTATCACAACAGCCAACAATTATCATAGTCATCTTGTCAATCTTTATCACTTGACAGCAATAACTTATACATCAGTACCGGCAGAACATTACAAACACGGGACGTGATGCAAAACCTTGAATACTGCTAAGACTAAGGAGATTGTATTCAGGCGTCCTGAAGTTAAATATTTTCATATGCCACCCGCTATCGACAGTATTGAGCAGGTTGACTGTTGTAAATAGCTTGGGGTGTTTTTTCAATCTTAAGATGGATTCACATGTGCAATATATACTGTCACAGTGCGCACAGAGGATGAATATTCTGAAACTACTGCGTAGTCAGGGAATGCCTATTGTTCAGCTTTCTACTGTTGCTTATTC
>Ga0209780_1002135_pt1 | contig 13796 bp, 8 predicted proteins | sample WorMetexBAHAMAS2_FD_187384 | JGI IMG/M metagenome (GOLD analysis project Ga0209780, IMG submission 187384) | Marine gutless worms symbiont microbial communities from Max Planck institute for Marine Microbiology, Germany - Inanidrilus exumae... | ecosystem: Host-associated > Annelida > Digestive... | reverse complement strand
ATATATATATATGCATGTATATATTTATATATATGTGTGTGTGTGTGTGTGTGTGACAAAACTCGCAAGTTGAATGCGGAGTGTTGGCGCATTGAGGTCACTGCTTGCTCTAGGCCTATGTGTTTAAGAGACACTTTGCAGCTGTCATGTTCCTTCTTCAGCCATTCGTCGCTCTGCACAACGTTAGCAGCAGGATCAGGCTGGGCAGCCACAGCCTCAGTGAGCTGCCTGACATGCTCATACACTGCCTGATGCAGCATTCTGTGAAGCACACACAAGTCTTTGTCCAGCATGCTGACAATTGCAAACGGATATGATGACGTGGTTGCGTCAGACAGCGTGAAACAAAGAACTGGTTTCAGCTATTATAATCTGGGTTTCCAATCATTTTAACGAACTCGAGTTTATTGGTTCTCAGTTTACATCTGTATTTATCACAACAGCCAGTGTCATATATGCTTTTGGGCATTGTCTGCACACGTTTTTGTGAACTTTGAAATCTGTAGCATTCAGTGTCACTGTACCTTTATCTTTACATCTGTTTGTGTTGTATTCAAGTGGTGTAATGTGTAAACGACCTTACCCGATTGCAAAGACGGTGTGAGTTTTCGATATGCAATGGCGTCTGTCTGTTGACTGATGCAGAATGTGATCAGCAAGCCAATGATACGTACAGCTGAAAAGCTGGTGAAGAAGGAAGCTGCGGAAGTGTTCAAACTGATCCAGTCGTACATGGGCGACCGCAAGGCCAAGTCAGCGCCGAACTGTGTTGCACTCGAGATCATCTCCAAAGGCTGGAGTATCGTGGAACTACGTGATGAAATCTACATACAGCTCTGTCGACAGACCAGCGACAACCCTCGCGAGTATGCTATCACAACTCACAGATTAATGCTAGTAGTGTAACAGGGTTCCCGCGCATCCTTGAAAGTACTTGAATTTTTTCTCCTAAATTCAAGGCCTTGAAAGTACTTGAAAAGAGGACAGGTCCTTTAAAGTCCTTGAATTCACCATGACGTCAAACATTGCAATCACCAAATTTATTAAACAGCATTGTATAGGACTGGAATGCATGCATACATACTCTAAATAGTTTGTAACTGAACATTGTTGTTGTCAAGTTTCTTGTCTACATGGACTTTCAGTCTGCCAGATGTGTTGCATGAATCAACATTTGCTAAGTAATATAATGTTTTATTACCTTATTACTGTACCATCATCACATAAATAAACATTAAATATTGCTGTTCTACTGCTCATGCTGTAAACTTTCGTCGAGAATTGGTCATTGAAAATGAAATTTGAGGGTCCTTGAAAGTCCTTGAAAAGTCCTTGAATTTCAATATCAAAAGATAGTGGGAACCATGGTAACAATGCATTAGCATATTTTGACATGAAAAGTGCCAGTGCAGCATACAGCAAAAGTGCAGTAATGGTTACTGCAGAGCATTATGTTTATTAGCAACAAACTACATAAACATGGTAATTTTTATGCTTTTGCCATTGGATAGTGTCGGCAAAGCATTATGTTTGCATTCTATCTGTCCACTGCATTTGTCCGTTTGTTTGTATGTACGTTCGGACAGATCATGATCTAATATCTCCTGAACAGCTTGAGCAGTGTCGATGAAACTTTGAGGGAATATTCACTAAACACTAACCCATACTAATGACCTGATTTTTCTGGAGGTGAAAGGTCAAGGTCAGAGCAGGCCGTCGAGGTGGCACAAGGCATCTACCTCGACACTGGGTTGTAGAGGTCCATCCATTTTGGTGCTTTGATGCTGCTGGGAGGACACCCGGCGTGAAACGTAGTCATTTCCATTTGAATGCCATTCGGATTTGTCTTGGATTAAGATGGAAACCGAACAGTGGTCACAAGTTAATTTCATGTACAGAGTGTAAGGTGGAAGATTATCAGAACTTTTGTGCTGTATTGTGTACAACAGTTGTGCACAATGGTATGCACACACACATGAGCAGTTTTTACAGTTACTTGCGGTTTATGTTTACACTCAGTATGACGCTGTTGCCTTCAGTGCCGTGACATTGTTAGTTGTGCACTAGAAACAGCATCCTGCAGCCAGCCTGTAAAAGATTGATTGATGAGGTGCTGGCGTGATTAAGTGTTTGAAGCAAGGTGCAAATGGCCACCCCATCATCTCTTGCTTTATTACAATCCAGAACATTTACCTTTCTGGTGTCGGCTTACCCAGGTTGTACTGGAAAATGCCATTAAATGAGTGTTTGTGTTTCATATGCAAAACAGTGTTATTAGTCATTGTGATTGGTCTGTGGCATTCCAGGGAGAGTTTGATGCGAGGCTGGGAACTTCTTAGCGTATGTCTTTCGTTTTTCCCGCCATCATTTCGATTTCTCACGTGCCTCGATGGCTACATCAGCCGCAGTCTTGATCATGCAGCTGAACAGGTGACTTTCTGTTCTCTTTCATTTTCCTGTTTGGTTATTTGAGGACAATATTTGACAGGTTTTTTATGTGGCTAAAGAAGACGAATCTCATAGAACTGCATAAGGTCTGCTATAGTGTGACATGTTGACATACGACTTGTAACGAGCAGAGCTTGGGTTTAACTGCTAGACAATTTGTTGCACACGAGCCCTGCTACCAAGCAGTAGATGTGTACTTTGGTTACTGAACTAATCGCAGGATGGTGATTCTCTGCAGCATGGTTTCTGTGGTAAATTAAATTAAACAGGACATTGCATAGTGCTTTATAATGAGTGCAGTACTCATCTCTAAAGTGCTCAGGTATGCCACGTATTAATCAAGGGATCACACAGTTGTACCTGCCACCCACATGTTTATCCACGAGTGCAATGAGCCATCCTGCAGAGCATCACCTTACTCTGGCCATTACTCTTCTCCCATCAGTCCGGCTGAGGGTAGGAACTGAGTTGGTCTTGGTGGCTGGTTATCTATCAAGGTGGTATGCCTGCCTGAAGATGGTCACCCATCCTAGTACTAGCCGGTCTCAGCGTAAAGTCCCCCTGCCCTCCAATATACAGCATCTGAGGTGTATTTATTTAGTTTTTGTCTTTTGTGCATTTTTCATGTTAGCTTAGATCATTTTGTTCGTGTATTGCTTGCTTTTGTTGTGTTGGGTTTAGTTTCGTCAGTACTTAGCCAAGAGATTGGCAGGGAAGAACGTCTCCAAAATGACCTATTCTGTGTTGAGTGGAACGTAAAACCTTAACTCAGTCAACTGAGCGTAAAGTAACTTTGTTGATATGCCCAGTGCCATTACCGATATGCCAGACCACCACACTAGTCCAGTGAAATGGAGATGACCAGTTTACTTTGCTTAACCTGGAGCATGGCATCGGCTTGCAGTAGCATGATACGCCTGGTCAGTGTGTGCTGTGTCTGTGGTTGATGAGCATGTCACAGTGCACTGTTTCACGTCGGTGGCTGGATGCTAGTGCAGTTGTGGACTGTTGCTGTTAGGGTATCATTACTCATTTTGCTCTTCATTGCCAACGCCGACTTGACCGTATTGCTAAATCCGGTCCCAAGCGCGGCCTTCGAAAGCCAACACTAGATGAGATCGACCAGGCTTTGGTAAGCTATTTACTGTTTGTATGTTGCACTAGTATCTAGTTACCTCTCACACCGAAGGTGATGGGAGGTTATGGTTTCACCTGCGTCACTAGATATATATAGGTATATAAGTATATTTGTGAACAACTTCCTGGCACCAATTCAATTCCGATTGTCACCAAACTTTGTCAGTCATACCCTTTAGCCCCAGTGAACAAGTTGATTAAATTTTGAAAGGTCACCGGTCAAGGTCAGTGGGGGAGGTATGCGCTCAACTGAGCACTTTTAGTTTTTAGTGTATGGAAATTAATTGAGCAAAGAATGTTGGATCTAGAGATAGTGATGTGATGTGCTGCATGTCTTCTATGCGTTTACCATCATTTGGCATGATCAGTCTGTACTATATTTGAGAAGCCTAACTCAATTTTTAACCATTCGTAAGATAGGATGCAATCCAATTAAGAGTTTAAAAATGCCCCTTTCCAGTTTATTTATCATCTGTAGGCTCACAGTCAATGCCAAATTAAACACTGTTCAGTAGTTCCAGAGGTACGGAGGGTCCAGCGTAAGTGTGCAAAAGTCTGCATCGCCGTCTTTTCACCCCTCACAGTGGCGAATGCATTTGTCTGCTGCTTGCGGGGCCAGGCACATTCGCCCGCTGCAGCAGGTGAACAGTGCACTCAATCCCCGCCGCTCATGCATAGGTACAGTAAAATGGGCTGGCACATGCCCCCCTCAAGCGCCCCTTCCCATGGGGACTCAGGACCTCATGTAATACATAGTTCCTTAGGCCCATATTTGAGTCAACACCCCCAAGTGGAATCTAGATCAGTTCAGCCGTTTTTAAAGTCTCTGTCTCCACCCACTTCAAAGATACGAAAGGCAATGCCTTGGTGACCCCATTGGAATTTTGCTGAGATCTTTGGCTTCAGAGAGTCCCTGAGTTATCGTACAGCGTTGTTTCTGTGAATCTACATTTAGCCGTTTTGTTACAATAGCAGCTTGTTATAGCAGATGGTCAGAGAAATGGACACATGGCGACAGCATATACCGCGATAGCATAATGTCGCGCAGTAGAAATTGAACTAGTGAGTTAAGTAGGCTCATTATCTACCAATGTGTAGGTATATACATAGACATGTGTATCAACGAGTGTCTTGTCAGTTATAAATAGCAGTGTGTCTATGCACGTGTAGAGTGAGGCTGAAGTATTTTAGATGCTGATAATTACTGAGTTCAAGGACTGAAACTGTTTAGTGGTTTTGTGTACAGAAGTCAATATTCCAGCCGTCAATGTTTGGCAACACACTTGATGAAATCATGATGATGCAAGCCGACCGTTTCCCCGACCGAAAGTTGCCGTGGATACAGACAACTTTGTCGGAAGAAGTGTTGCGTTTGAACGGCGCTTGTGTTGAGGGGATATTCAGGTGACAGATGCATTTGTTTATAACTCTCGACTGCTACTAGCATTGCCTTGTGGTCATATATTCACCGGACGACTTCAGTGACTTAGTCACTGCAGTTTTTGAGAAGTTTGGTGAGATAACGTGAGGTTAAATGAACAAGGTAAGTTACATGTAAGTGATCATGAGGGCACCAAGTGATGTAATTAGTTTGCATGTATACAAACCAGGATACTGGTGTTGGAGATCCAATTTAAATGGAGCAGTGCTCCTTATGTCAGGAATCCAGCAGTTAATCAAGAAAAGATGAGGTTGGTGGGTGATTTTCTGTGGTTGGAGTCACTGCTTTGAGTTTCAGTCAGTGCTTCGACACTGTTCATTGAGTGACAGGAAGCGCTTCCATCATGTAAAATACCTGTATCACCTATCCCAAAGGTGCTCACCTGGAAGAACTGTGAGCAAAAAACCTGAGGTGGAACTGGGTGACCCAGGTTCACCTGGGAAATGAAACGTATGTGAAAGCTGGGAGATGGTCCTCTGCCTCGAGGCAAAAACCTCGGCCTCGGCCTCGAGGTTACGACTGCAAAGCCGAGGTTGAGGCCAAACATTTGACCTCGAGACTGAGCCGAGGCCAAAGTTTTACCTTGATCCCGACACCAGAAAGCCAAGGCCGATGTTATGAGACCGATGCCAGAATTTTGGCATCTAAGCTGAGGCCGACGCCCATATTTTGTTATCGAGGTCAGCTAGAGCCAAAACGTTGACTTTGGAGCCAGATGAGGCCAAACTTTTGGCCTCAAGGGAGTGTTAGCCTCAAGGCTGAGACTAGAAGGTCAAGGCCGAGGCCATATGTTAAGAAACCGAGGCCAAAATTATGCACATGATGTGGTGCACTGGCCTATGTGGCTGATGATGGAGTCAGATGACTGGCCTGATAGCTCAGTCAAGAGTCGATGCTTTTGAATCATTTTATAATGATATGTCTGTGACAGACAACATTTTGATGGCTGCATTGCTAGGGTTCCTGGTGACGTTGATGAAGTGAATGCTCTCAAGGTTTGCTGTGATCAGTGGCTCGCTCCGTCCAGCTGTGCTGACCCACATACCCCAGCTTCACTGCTTAAACTCTGGTACCGTGAACTCTACGAGCCTCTGATTCCGTCCAAGTTCTATGACGATTGCGTTTCATCGTATGGTGATGTCGAGGCATGCCTACGTATTGTCGACTCTCTACCTGCAATCAATCACCTGGTTCTCAGTTATCTCATTCGCTTCCTGCAGGTTCTGTGTTTACCTATTGGCTTTGTTGCAGCTATTATTGTTTGCCACTGGCTACTTTGTTATAATCCACTGATTGACAGAAAATTGTTTCTTGTGTGATAGTCTTATTGGGGTTGATGAATTAACGTGTTAACTAATGCATCAAGGAATTAATCGCAGTTAGAGAAATTAACACCATTAAAATTTTTAATGCAAACTAGTCACACCAGTAGTAAGATTCAATACAAACCTCAAGATAATCAAACTTTACTCCTTTAATGAACAAGCATTTACTTCTGGTTGCAGCTTGCAGCACTGCTCTAAATTTCGTTTGAATTTACAATTTTACGATGACATTTTCTGCTAATGCCATTTAATTTCTATGTTGACACGACATTCATTATCCCCTACCATTAACAAAACACAAAGGTAATGTGCATTAAAACCACGATTAACCGCGATTAAAATAATTAGTTGTGCAATTAATACGATTAGAAAATTAATTGCTTAACAGCGCTAGTCTTAGTTGATGTGACTGTTGTATGAGAGTCAACTTAAAGACTCTCATGGTGTCCCTTTGTATTCGGAGTAATTTGATGGATAAAGAAAAGTTGATTTCCAACAGGTGACGCCCCAGCATGGCAGAGCATCTAGCCATACAGATTTTGTAACAGTCTGTCACCTCTCAGGATCATCCCAAGTTCACCCGCATTATAGCTGTTCAAGAGATGGCATTGTATTCGAAATTACAACCAGATTTTTACTGAAACTGAAAACCATGTAACCCAGAATTTTTAAAAACCAAACTACGGCTTTTGGCTGTGTACAAACCTGGTTTTCTGGCCTTGTATCTTTGACTAAAAATGTTTAATAACTAGTTCCAAATAACTCACACAATGCGCAACAGCTTCTATTGGACTGGTTTTCAGCAGATAAATCAATAATCAATCTATAATTGGTATCATTTGACATTTGTATAAATTACTGGTCTTTCTGCCTACACTGACTTTGTGCTAGTTAGCATACTGTAGCGTAATAGGCCAATAGCATTAAAGTGTTCTATCTCCACTGCCAGCCATTCCACCACAAGTTTTTGGTTACTGCATGTGTACACACAACGTTTCAGTCTTGCATAGTAGAGGCAGACTGAATGTTGTTTTGCATTTTATGCTGTAACTGACAGTGTTGCTCTTTATCCCAAATGGTCATCTGTGATACAGTTGTTGGTGCTAAAGACTTTTGTTTGATGTAAGTTAATGAAAGAATGGACTTTCTATTGGACATGTCAGCAACTTAGCGATTGATTTCACTGCACTTCTCTTAAAGCTGATGTTTACGGTCTGACAAGTGCTAATACATTTGCTAGATTGTTGGCCCCAAATGGGCTCTGGGACGGTAATGCACCGTGATTCATGTGTCAGTTTTGGCGCTGTATAAATTGTTTGTTTGTGTGTCTACTTAACGTCCTTCTTCACTTTCTTCCTTCTTTACTTTCTTCTTTTTTGTTTGCTTTCTTATTTATTTACTTCCTTACTTGTTTACTTCTTGACTTTTCTATCTACTCCTTCCCGAATAGACCCATTCTATTTCTAGCCTGGAGGTCATGAGGCAACCAATCCGGGCTCTAGTTGTTTGGGTTCATTGTATGTTGTAGCATATTTTGTTATGGATGCATGTTTGCAAGAACGTCCAAGTACCGCAATCATACGCCATAAATATTTTAGCAGTACTACGTTGAAAGAGCTGTTCTCCAACGTTGATGCATGCTGCATCCTTGATTTTACCAAACCTTTTAATCAACCCAATGTTTCTTTTCTAACACAACCTTTCGTATTTATTATTTGGTTCACCTAATATTTGTTGTTACCTTTTGTTTTTAATTAATTTATTGTATTGGTTTTAACTTATACTGGCATCGAATAGCCTACTCTGTGCTGATGGTGCCGTTAAGAATCTACTCACTCACTCACTCATGTTTGCTTTTGTTGTTTTTGATTTAGTTTTTGGGTACCGGTACTAAGCCAAGTGATTGGCTGGGAAGAACGTCTCTGAAATATCCTATCTTGTGTTATGTGGGACGTAAAACCTTAACTCAATCAATCAATACTAGGTTGTTGTTACTAATTCAGTCTTGTTTCATTGCTGGCCCAGTAATCCGTATCTGATACTTGTACATCTGTTAATAATACGCCCACGTGAGATACGTGCCAAAGTGAAAATGCCCAACTGCTGTGGTTTGCAGGTATTTGCTGCGGCTGAGAACACTGCTGTTACCAAGATGGATGCAAGCAACCTCGCAATGGTGATGGCGCCAAACTGCCTTCGCTGCGAGTCTGATGATCCGAACCTTATATTTGAGAACACGCGGAAAGAGATGGCATTTGTACGCATTCTCATTGTCAACATGGACACCAGCTTTATGGATGGGATTATCTAAGTCACTTTGTGCTCACGTTGTATTAATAACTTATGTTTGTTCGGCATTTGTTTATCACTGCCGTCTCAAATTTTCTTTTGCAGGGCATCTATTAGTTTCTTTGTTTTTTAGTGTTTTTGTACCTTGCAGTCACATCGTCCATTGTCATTGCCATGAGTCCAATAAGTTGATTTTGTGGACTCGTGGAAGCATGCTGGCACTTTTTTATTTGTACATTTTGGTATTTTGGTCAGTTGCATGTGTAGAGGTTAAAGTTTATTGTCAGCACGTGATGTAGTTCTGTTGCATAGTTGTCACTGTCTGCGTCATACGTATTGCAGGGGATTGTTATGTAATTTGGAAGTTTTGTTTTCGTGACAGTACGGCCTAAATCTGTCGCTTGTGACCGGGTGTCATCTGCGTGGTACTAAAGTAAGGGTTAATTCAGTGTTACTCTGTGCCAGTGAGTTTGGTCTTGAGTTGCTGTTTTTGTTGCATTCAATTATGTTAGGCTTATTGACTTTTTGTTTACTATTTGCCGTCAGCTTCAGATTGTGGTGACGTTTGCTTTGATACAGTTGATATTATCAGGAACAGCTTCCATCCTGTAAGAGTCCTGCTGTAGTAATCCTTAGAAGTTTATTGTTACTTTTTTACCAGACTACTGTAAAACCCTCTAATTTGGCTGCCCTAAAAGTTGGCGATTTTGCATGCAAAATTATTTTGGTGCCTTTTATTTTGGCGAATTCAAGCCGCACAATTTCAACACATGAGTGATGCCAATTAAAGTTGGTGCAGTATCAATATTCACGCCCTTTAATTTTGCAGTTATGTTAAGCTCGCGAAATAAGGGCACCCGAACATAAAGGGTTTTACAGTAACCTGGCGGAACGTAGGAACATATGTCCATTAAACGAGAATAATACATATTAGCTAAGACCTTAGTGATAGTGATAGTGTCTGTGTGAAGTATATCTATTGCTAGACTGATAGGTAATGAGAAATTATGGAGATAAACTAAAACTTTCATTCAGGCTAACACGTCCTGAGATACAATTAAATAATTATTTTGTACAAAATACACCTGTTATCACCAGAGTAACAGACAGTTCGGTCAGATAATGCAGAGCAGGCCAATGTTTCCGTCAAATTTTATATGAAAACGGTCATCATTTTAATGTGAAAAACTGGACTTGCTAGTTTGGTAGCATAGCTAATAATTAATGGCATTCTGGCGTGTCTAGGCAGTGACACAGTCCGTGACATAGACATAAATGGATTTGGTCTCTGGCAGAGTCTTGATTGTCCTACAGAAGCTGTTAGTAGTTGGCAACAACCTCTCTGAGGTTATCCCATAATTATAAGTCCAGACTAAGGCAGACCATTCCACATTGAATCAATCAGTATCCTTATATTGTCCAAAAACTGTGATCTATTTTGCCACGGTGTGGTGCTCCTTGTGCAAACATGCTGCATTGCTGTACTTTTTCTCAGCTCACTAGTTGTACTGACAGAGTTTCATGTATAACAACAACATTGCATACATAATCATTTTACTTTTTGAATTACGTTCTAGTGAGAGATTTCAAGTGGCCAAATTATGGCTGGTGATTGTATTTATTTCAGCAGTTGTCGTGTCTTGCTTCTACGTTCATTTATTTATAGCTCACACTATCATTAAATATATACAGATGTGCCACCACTTTTTAGGTCGACTCTTCTGAGAAGTTTCTTCGATTTCAATAAAATTTGGCATGTGGGTAGAGGTCGATGAGTGATGCACGATGGTATGCAGTATGACCCGATCCACAGTCAAGGTCAAGGTCATAAGCCCTTGAAGGTTGTAAATCCTTCCATTTCAAGAGCTATCTCCTCCGCCATTTTCCAATGGGAGCTGTCAACTGACCACTGATTCATAAACTAGGGCACAATGTCTTAATTTGATCAGGCCGGATTTTTTTATATTTTGCCTTGATTTTTGTCACGTGACTTTAAACTTGGCAGAAACGTCAGTTGCGAAGAGTCGACCATCAGTCCCATACGGGGCTAATTTATTTGTTACGTATTATTGCTTGCTTGGGTACTGGCCACTGAGAGCCGGTGTAAAAGCTGCCAATGTCTCAAGTCAGTTTTGTCAATCAAGAAAGCACCGTTGAACACTAGCCAGCCAACCTGGCAATTAAGACAGGGTGAATTTCGGTTGCTGTTTTGAGTTTACTTCAGTGCTTTGAAACCTTTTGTTGACAACATGAAGTGCATGGAGTCTGTAAAACATGCTCCAGTTAACCCCAACATGTTCTGTTTTAGGATCTGGACCAAACTGTGGTGCCGGTAACTGGGGAAGAGAAAATTGGTTGTACACCGTGTTTCAGAAAAAAAGCATCCACATATATTATTGGCTATAAGTTGAGGAATAGTTGTCTGATTTTAATAATTTTTGACAGCAAAATTCCTCACATAATTTGACATCGCATGACAGCTTAGTTGTCCACCTCATTTAACTAATGTGTCTACACTACCTTGTAAAACTTATCGCATGAGTTTTTTCGCCATACATTACATACTTTTCCATACTGGTTTGGACTTTTGGCATCAAATTTTCACTAACTGTTGAAACAACAGTTTTCAACAGTCAACTACTGTTTCTGTCGTGTTTACTGATATACATTATATATTCTTTGCCAGTGATGCTTGTAACATTTGCCATGACTGTTTTCAGTGTTCTTTGACTCTTTCAGTTACATGCAGCCGCTGTGAAGCGTTATAACGCATTTTGTGTAAAACTTACTGCAAACAGTGACACCTAACAAAATAACATCAGCAAATCAACATTTTCTGTATGTGTTAGTGAACGTTTTCACATTTAGGCCCTAATGAATTGTGGAACTTAACTTTTGTCACAAAACAAGGCATGTTTGTAATGTACGGCGACAAAACTCGTGCGATAAGTTTTACAAGGTATTGTAGACACATTAGTTAGGTGAGGTGGACATCTAAGTAGTCATGCGGTTTCAAATTATGTAAGGAATTTTGGGCACTCTGGGCAAGGAATCTCCCATTTTGGGGAACTTTGCTCCCCCAGAAGCCCAAAATCGGATGAATCGGCACGTGGCGAGTGGATGTAGGATCGGCATGTGTGGATAACCGTCACTCTCCTTCACTGACGGTACTTGTTTTGATTACTTTTAGTATAATTTTACTTTTAGTGTAATTACTTTGCTGTTTATGGCACTAGTTTAAGATAATGTTTGTGTTTTGTTGCGTATTATTTATTATTTGTCACGTTATTTGCCATGAATTGTTGTGATGACGGTGCAAAAGTGGTCGGTGTCAAATGTGGACAGCAGAGTGTGAGTGGTTGTTGTCTGTAGTTGAGACTAAGCTGATCCTTAAATCGTCCGCTCTTATATTATTCCGCTTTGTACATCCAGTGAGTTGTACTGTTCTTCCAACTTCATTATTATTTCGCCTGCGGGAGCAGTTGCGAAGTATTGTGATGAGTGTGTCTGTGTCTGTCTGTCCACGAAAATATCTCCGGAACCACATGTGCGATCTTCACCAAATTTTTAATGCATATTGCCTATGGCTGTGGCTCGGTCCTCCTCCAGCGTTGGTGGGGTTCCTTCATGTACGTTTGATTTTGTGGATGACATCATGCTTTTTTCTATGATGGGCCATATAGCAGTATGAATTTCGCTAAGAAGGACCGATTTTGTTTTACTTTAGTTATTTGCCGTGAAGTCTGGCATAATTTTGAATAACTGTTTGAAATTACTCGCAAACTGAAGTAAAAGAGGCACAGAGAAATCTAACGATTAATGGGAAGAATTACCGAAATTCACATCGCCGAAGCTATTGTTACTATGGTAATGGTGAATGTTGGCGGAAATCAAATATTCCACTGACTTTGATGCATGGACGTATGAAAACATAGTTAATTTAGCGTTAATGGGACTTAGGTTAGTATTAGTATCGGCCGCAAAGTGAGCGGTGCGATTGCATACCACGGGCGAAGTCTGATATCTGTAGTCGCCTTGTTCTTTATAGAACTGCATTTGCTACAATATTTGGTTGTTAAACTGCTATGGTTCATAAATTTAAATAAAATGTTATGAAATTCAGTTATTGAATGGCATGCATTTGAAATATTTTAATATTGTGATCAGGTTATGGCAAGCGCACTGGACCGCTACATGGTCTCAGCGCTGAGGTCCAGAGGCTGGGCCTCTGCCGGCAATAACACACGATCAGGTTATTGGTGGCTAGTAAAAAACGTTTAACCGTTTTTCATTTTTTGCCATTGCTTTAAATTGTTACATTACACATCAGTTCACAGTTTTGTAGTAGTTTACCACTTACCAGTACTCTGATTTTGCAGTCTGACAGTATACAAACTTGCATTTAAAATGTGTTTGCCCTTCATGTACATTATTTGACAACTTTTTATTTGCCATTAAGTGTTACAAATGTTTCTTCCCATCTCGTTTTAATGCTGTTTATTAAGCATTGGCGGTGTTGTGTCCAGTGTGTCATGAAAATCGTGTGTGATTCTGTGAGGTGCTTAACTAGTTAACTATTATTGGTCATCGTGGTTTGTGTTATTTTTCCATTGCAGCAGTCCTTGGCAACTTCATGCCATAAAAACTTCCTGCTGTATCTGTGTTTTGGCTGCATTTCATCTTTTCTGTTGGGGAGATGACAAAAATAAGAAAAACATGGCTTAACTGCCTAACATTCTGCTACAGTTTCAAAATCCGGGGCACTTTGTTCAAGTCCCAGCTTCAGAGTTTGAAAATGGGAAACCCTGGTTTTGGGTTTGTTGAATAGTTGATTTGATTATGTATACAATTGAACAAAGGAAACAAAATCATCCGTGATTCGTCAGAAAGTTGAGAATGAATTTTAATACGTATTGTTCCTGACAAAGACACGTTTGATCATCTCAAACGGGCAGAATCGAGAAAACACAATCAGATATCTGTTCTCAAATGGTGGAACCAAGATGTGGAAGTATTTCTACGGCAACTGCAGACTGTCACACGAGCAACAAACGGCATGAAACAACGCATGATTCCGCAGTGACTTCCATTTTTCAGCAAAAAAAAACAGTTTTTTATTGTTGGATGGCATCCAGCAAAGAGTATGAAAGCACTGA
>Ga0209780_1002134_pt1 | contig 13804 bp, 7 predicted proteins | sample WorMetexBAHAMAS2_FD_187384 | JGI IMG/M metagenome (GOLD analysis project Ga0209780, IMG submission 187384) | Marine gutless worms symbiont microbial communities from Max Planck institute for Marine Microbiology, Germany - Inanidrilus exumae... | ecosystem: Host-associated > Annelida > Digestive... | reverse complement strand
GGTGTGTCACTTTGAACGCAAATTTCGGAGGTAAGGGGCGTCCTCCACCAACGATTTTTGGCACCAGAAAAGTAGAGTCCCTGGGCTATCGTATGGTGAAAAAAAATTGCAGAAAAGTTCAACCGCCTGAGTAGGGTGCACCAACGTCACAGACAACAGACAGACGACAGACAGACAGACAGACGGACGGCCGATAGCATATAGCGAACGTGAACGTAAGTTCACTTCCGCTAAAAATGACTAGCAAAGGCCGAGGCCTAGGTCGACTCAGCCTTCCACCCTTTGTGGGACGGTAAAATGAGTATCAGCTCTCGGCTGAGTAATAATAAATGGCGATGGTGGATGTGGACGGTAGCTGCCATTTCTTTCTGGCGGACTCGCAGTCCAAGTCGATTGGCTTGGTCTGAGGGTTGGTGGCCACCTCGGCGCTGAGTCTGCATTCATCAAATGAACCGGGTGAACTCTCGCAATGGCTTTGCCATGATGACAGCACCATAAATATTATCCTGGTTAGTGTTATTATTAGGTCGACTTCCAAACTTTGGAAGTCGACCTAATACTATGGGTGGCAAATTTTCGTCTGTACGTCCGTCCGTCCACAAAAAGTTTCTTCGATTTCGATGAAATTTGGTATACAGGTAGTACTCGATGAGAGATGAAAAAAGTTAATGACCATGCCCGGATCCAAGGTCAAGGTCAAGGTCAGGAGCCCATTAAAGTCGGAAATTTGACCATTTTGGACCATTTTTAAACTCTATCTTTTCCCCCATTTATAATGGGGGCTGACAAATGACCACGGATTCTTAAATTAGGGGGCAATATCTAAAATTTAACCGGTCAGATTTTTGAAATTAGTCCTCGTTTTCCGTCACGTGACCTCTGAACTTTGGTCCTAACCACGTCTGACGGCCGTAGTCTGCCCTAGCGGAAGTCGACCGTCAGTCTCCGTACGGGACTAATTTTTATTATTATTATTCTGGCGGAAGGTGAGAGATGTGGTTGAGAGGTATCGTGTCGTACTGTTTCTGTTTTGTCAGGTGTCGGAGCTGACGATGAGTTTCAACCGACAACACATTACTGTCTGGGGAAATCGGTCTTTCACCATTGCCGACAAATGTTATCAACAGGTGCGTATGCCGTCTGTCACACATTGCTTGAATACACATTGTAAAAAAAAACTCAGTACTAGACGGGCGTTCAGTAGAGCGCATACCTCCCCCACCGACCTTGACCTGTGACCTTGACTTTTCAGAATGTAAGCACCTCGTCCCCTGTGGCCAAGGGTATGACTGACCAAGTTTGGTGACAGTCGGACTTGAATTGGTGCCAGGAAGTTGTTCACAAACACATATATCTACCGACGCTCACGGCGCCATCTGGTGACTACGAATGTATCGATAGTTGCCGCATCCGACGTGTTCGAAAAATTTGGGAATACGTACGTTTCGTGTACGGAGCATATAGGCCAGGGGAATGAGTTTGAATTGATTCCAACGGTAAAAATGGAAACTACACATCTGTAGAGGGTTATTTTGTAGTGAATTTCCGGCGAGCGAAAAAAACCTAACCTCCCGTCACTTTCATTGGGTAGGTAATGAGCAAAGGATTCCCAAGCTGAACTGATGATATGTCACTTGTCACTGACTGTACTCATTATAATAATAATAATAATAATAATGCACAAATTTTTATACCGCCGTAAGGTCGTAACTTCATCATCGACTTGCTTCCTTTCTTTCATGCGTCTGTTGATAAAGAATGGACCAACGCAGTGTGTGATTGTCACCAGTTGAGTTGAGTTTTCTTCAAGTCTGTGACGCTGCCGACTGGATGTCGAGAACGGCTTCCATCCAGCCTCTTGGAAAACCTCTCAAATTTTCGTTTTAGAGCACATGAGCCGTCACGGAGCAACTGCAGAAAGACGGCCAATTGAACAATGGGAACTTAGCAAAGTGCTGAGATAGCAGACCGTGGCACAGTTGGTACATCAAAGTGCTTGAGAGCAGATCACTTTTGCTGTCCACGCGTTGGGCAATATAGCGTGTATCAACTACGATATGATTATGTGGTTTCTAATTCCAACTGCCTTGTCAAAAATGGAGGACTTTTTAAGGTCACAGGCAGTAACGTGCACTGTGAAACTGGTAAAAACTGGTAATATCTTGGAAATGGTGCAAGATGTTACTACAGACCACTAATAGGAAGTGATATATGCTTATGTAATAGTGGCAACTGTGATGACCTTGAGTGACCTTCAAGGTCATTTGCCTATTGCAAGCATCTGCAGATGGGATTTTTTTTGCAGTTTAGCAGCAGTTGATAAGATTCAACTGACATAGCACATTGCGCTGTCCGTCTACAGCAGCTGAGCTTCTTGTCGTGTGGAGTCGAGCCAGAGATGTTAAACGAGGCCAGATGCTCGCGGCCGAGGCCAAATTTTTGGCCTCTGGCTTAGTCTGGCCTTGAGTCTTTAACATGACTGGTATCTACACGTCAGACACACGGTTCACCCACAGCCTAAGTTCTAAACACGTCCATCAATAAATAAGTAAGATGAGTGTGCTCTGTATAGAAGTTTATAATGAATGCTTGAGTATAGCACATAGTAAATAAATATATAAGCAAGAAAATAGAACACGATGTTATATTTTGATTTGAGGCCGAGGCCAATACCTTAAGGTCGAGGCCGAGTGTCTCGAAGCCGAGGCCGGTGCCAATGGGCGATGATGCTCTGCGGCTGGGAAGGTAACCGCAGGCCTGGCGGAAAGTAGTGGCAGCCTACTGCCGGGTGGATGACTTATAGTCACCTACGGGCTGACTGCCTGTACATTGTGATCAGCTCCAGGCTCAACGCTCGGTAACGAGTATGGGAAGCCTTTACCTTTTTACCCATCCTAACAACGCTAGTTGAACACAAACTGAAAGTTGTTGGGGAATTCCCACACTGCTCTATGTGTTGACTGTGTGTTGTGTTAGAATCCGGACATTCCGCTATTGTTTTCCATGCGTCGCGTGTTCCATCTGGTTGCATGGTTCTACTGCGGTCTCCTTCCATTCATTCCGTTGAGAGAGTCATTTTATGAAGTAATAATGCCGAGCATTCTCCTCAAGTTAGTCACTCACTGAAGACGTTATTTTTGTTAATTAGCACGTTGACACACACAACATACGATACTGTGGGTCACTTAATTTTTAGCTAAAACCAAAGTCTAAAACCTTAGTCTAAGACCAAAAGTCCGGTTTAAGACCTAATTAATGCAAAACGTGAAGTGACGTTAAACTTTGGTCTGAGACCACAGTTTAACACCAAACTTACAGCTTAAACCAAAGTTTAAGACCAAAGTTTGGTCTAAAACCGAACTTAATCTGAGCAATCCGGTCTCAAACCAAACTGTCCTAATGCATTTAGATAGGCAATTATCACTAATCCCTTAGAGTTAAGACTTTGGTCTAAAACCAAATCACTTTATCTTTCGCTTAATCTGAACTCAGTCTAAAACCAGGTTTTAGCCATTCAGATTAAGCTTTGGTTTTAGACTAGGGTTTTAGACTTTGGTTTCAGCGAAAGATAAAGTGACCCAGTATATTTACATGCGCTCAAAAGCTGATGAGATGGCCAGCGCACGGCACATAAACAAAAAAAAATAAGGAAAACTAAAACCGAGTAGCTCAGAAGAAATGGTCCAGGCAGCATTCCATGAAGGTAGTCTGGAAGGAAGAAGAGAAATGATTTGTGAAACAGGTAGGTTTAAAGTCGGGAGTGAAAGAGAGAGGGAGTTATGGATGAGCAGAGTGGTGAATCAAAAGAGGAAGAAGTGATGGGTGAAGGAATAGGTGAGTAGGAAATGAGGAACTGATGCCAGAATGAGGTTGACAATGAGATAAAGGGAGTTGATTGCAGAGATAAGGTGAAGCAAAGAAAGCGCTTAGATAATAAATATTCAATGACTTCGTCAGCAAAAGTTTTGTAAACATATACTTTGAACATACGCAGCAGAGATGCGCGGATATATATCTGCAAATAGATATTTTCCGGATATCCACAATTTCTCACGGATACGGATAAGATACGGATAGTAATTTGCTTGTTTGAATGAATACGGATTCGGATATTTTGCCACGGATATTCTACAGATAGGCCTATGCATTACGCCTTATTGTTATTTTATTTAAAATTTATTTTATGCGTATTGTCTACATTTACGTTCATTTAGACGTCACACACGACACAGGCACTGGTGATGAATAAGTGACGCCGGATTTGCAGTGTAAGTAAGTAAGTAAGTAAGTAAGTAAGTGTGGTTTGTCTTATGAAACCAATGGATGTCGATGAATCGTCTAAGTCTAACAGTTCACTGGAAACATGCTATCAGTATCTGACCATATGCGAAACCATTTGCAGTGTCAAGTCTTGGGTCACGTGATCAAATGTTGGGAGGAGGGCAAAAGCCCAAATTTTGGGAAACGTCCACACACATGACTTGAACGGCTTGACCGATTTTGTTCAAACTCTGCACGTTTACTATGCAGTATGCACCCAAAGAGGCGCCGGGTGAGTGGTCACGTGACCAAATGCTGACGACATATTTTCGATTCAAGTAAGTAAGTAAGTAAGTACTTCCTTACTTATATTTTTGATTCACCCCGGTGCCGTGCGGTCGCCCCCCCCCCCGGCACCTGCTGGTTTCTTGTTGTAATTAGCATAACTGCGTTGCTCATTAATTCAGTACTATACGTCGTGTAGAACAATTGTTTGTGCCACGGTGCCAGTCTAATTCAAATGGGAACACCTGTGATGAACAATGTAAGTGACTCACGGTGTTATCGTGCCATAATTGGAACCAAGGATGCAGTTAGGATACGGATAGCAGTTAACAACATCTGAACGGATAGGATACGGATAGTTTTGAATGGAGACGGATAGGATACGGATATTAAAAACTGGTATCCGTGCATCTCCGATACATAGGGCTGCATTAAGTTATCAAGTGCTTGGCACAGTGGTCCTTGTAGTAACATTGTTATTTAGGCCACTTTAAATATTATGTTTACTTACTTATTTACTAAATAAAGCACTTAGCACTTTGAACTAACAAGCGCTTATATAGCAAAGCAAGCAGAAAAATTCTCCGCTTATTTGAGTTTGGAAGAAATTGAGTATGCTCGGTTGATTCTACTGAGTTGGCTGGTAGACGCGAATGCGCAGTTTGTAAATAATTTATTTACTGTTGTTTTGCAACGTATGTTGTACAAGAACAGTAAAGTACGCTAGTGGGTCGGTGTTTCTGTGAATGTCGGCACCAGAAAGAACTATACGATAATCTTGCACTTTGCGTCGTCTACGTTTGCCATAAAAATGCCATTAAAACGATACGTGTGAAAGTGAAAATAAAGAATAAACTGCCGCCCATACTGACAGCCGTGACAGCTGGTCGTGTTTCGTTTAAATGACTTCTAGAAACTCGTCTTCTTAACCCTTTCGCTGCCAGACCGAAAAAAATATAGTACCACACTCGCCGCCATGTTGCGTAACCATTTCACATTTGGGAAAAGCCTATAACAATAGCAGAGGTGGGAAAACCCACGGTCATGTGTGGGCAAACCCGTAGTCAGTGTATGCGTAATAGCCAATACCGCAGGTAGCATTATATCACATATCTCGGTTATAAGTATAGCCTACCTAGCATCGCCGGATTCATCCAGCAGTCTGGGGATTATTAATTATTTTTTCCGCCGAAAATATCCGGCGGACAATGCAGCGAAAGGTTTAACATACTGTTGCATACTGTACTGTTATTCTTAGTTTGTAGTGAGAGCATTTCAACTACAAATGTTTGGTGATGTGTTTGTCTGTTTGATGGCTGTAGGCCGGGAACGTTTGCAGACAGTCTTTCGTTTGCTACTCGGCTTCTTCTTCGAGTTTGTGATTTGTAAGTTTCTGTTTTCGATTCTGTGACTAGTAGCTTTTGTTCATCTCATTATTCTAGTGTCACAGATGAAACTGATGTTTTAGAGTCGATGTATAGATGTGGCATTTTGGGAGTCGGTGAATCTAAATGGAAAAGGTTCGGTGTGTGGTTTGAGTTGCGTTCATTCTGTCAATAACAGTATTTGACGTGTCACAACGCCCCACAGTTGTCCTATATGTCATTTAGTGTAACTGTCGCGCAAGCATGGAACAATCTTCCTACCAACGTCACTGCATCAACTTCTCTACCGTCTTTTTGCGGTTGCAAAGTATTGTGATGAGTATGTCTGTGTGTGTGTCTGTCTGTCCGTGAGCATATCTCTCGAACCACATGGGCGATCTTTACCGAATTTTTAATGCATGTTGCCTACCGCCGTGGCTCGGTCGTCCTCCGGCAGGGTGACGAAATAGAAGAAGTAGTAGAAGGGGTTCTCTTCACCACTGACAATGCATTGTACGGCATAGCATTTGGGACCCATACAAATATGGATGAAGACTCTGGTCGGTCCAAGGAACCATGTGTTACATGGGGTGCAGATCCCCTAAGGGAAGGGGAAATTTTCGTGGGTTTTCCGGGCCATTCAAAAGCATTGGAAATCTTCGCTGCAGCGGTCGCTACCGCATTCGCTACAAAAGGGCTCATTCAATCGCCAATAACGTCATGCGGCAGAAGGGATCACTCAGTATGCCAGGCAAGCGCAAATAGTATTCTGAAAATTTCTGGGCACAGGCGATGCGACGAAGGGGGTGGTGGGATTGCACAGCATGGGCGAAGTCTCATATCTATGATTGTCTTGTTTTGCTTTGAAGTTGATTTTAATTTATATTTACTTCCATAGGATTCTGCATACTGACGTTATATATTCGCTGTTATCTGTTTGTCTGTTCGACCGCCAGTGCATCTGCCTGTCTTCCCTTATCCTATGTTAAGTGTTGGGGTATTCAAGTATTGCATTAACATCTAAGATTGGTTGGCATTGCACAGCTCTAGAACCGTTACGCTGATCTCTTTGCAAATTGTTTGCATTAACTGAGTGCCATGTTAATTTAATACTGTGTTCCCCACTCAGGGCCGGTTTTTCCACCACAAATTAATCTTCCATCAACGTTAATGGCAGATTAACGCCAATTAATCCGAAGTAGTTAATCTGCCATTAAAGTTAACGGGAGATTAATATATGCGGTGAAAAACCCGGCTGTTAGTCTTATATCGTCTACGTCCAGTCTTCTTGTCATCCGTCCGTCGCGACTTGTCACTGTCGGCGATCGCTCATTTGCTGCTGCTGGACCACGACTCTGGAACAGTCTACCTGTCGACGTCCAGTCTGCCCCATCACTCTCACATCATTTCGTCAGAAACTGAAAACACATTTATTCCGGCAATCATATCCAGACATTACCGTTACAATTAATACTACAAAACAACCACGATATTTACCTAAAATTAGTGACGTTTCGGCAACAACTGTCGCCTTTTTCGAACTGATAACTCTCCGCTAGGAGTCGCTGCAGTTGTCGCAGCGGAGAGTAGTAAGTCGTCGTAGACATGGAAGAGCAGAAGACCCATTGTTCAAGAATATCCAGACATTGTTTTTACATGCTTCGCCATGGTGGTCCTTGAAGTTACTGTTACGTAGGCCACTTTGAGTAGTTTCGAATGTAATGTACTATTGTAAGCACAAACTCTACAATTCTGCAAACGAACGGTTACTGCGATGGAGTGAAAAGTGACACTGCTGCTGATGTTGTGTCTGTGACAGTTTGCTGATGAACCGGTTGCTGATAAAGCACTTGTCCGATCGAGGAATTCCGGTGACTTTTGAGTCTATTGTCTGTAGTGATGTGACGACTGTCGAGATCGATATCTCAATCACGATTTTTTAAGGAAAATCGAACGGAATCGATATCGCGATTTTTTGGAGCGTGACTCGATTCCGACACCGTATCGCCCTAGAGGGACCGGCGATTGGCGCAGGAGGTCACAGAATGGGTTTTACACTCCCACAAGTCTGATCACGCCGAGTGTGGAGGAGCTTACGTCTCCACGAATCCAATCACGCCGAGTGCAGGGGAGTTCTTATCTTCAACTCCGAATATTGGGGTGGAAAAATTGAAATCGAATTCTATTCTTTATAAAAAATGGAATCGAAATCGAATCGACAGGAAAAACCGCAGTCGTCGCATCACTAATTGTCTGAGCATGAGCTAGCTGTGGTCCATTGTGGTCCGTTGTAGTTATTAGTCATACCGTAACCCTAGGAAAAGTATTAATTTTTCCAAGAGGATGCAGAGGTCAAAAGGCCATTTTTTGATTGAAAATAATCATTTATACTCTGGAGTTGTGGAATTAAGTTTTTAGGTTGACTCCTCGTCAGAGTCGACCTAATAAAGCCGGTCTCAAATGTCTGTCTATCCGTCCATCCATACGTCCGTCCGTCCACAAAAAGTTTCTTCGATTTCAGTGAAATTTGGCACTTACGTAGGTAGAGGTCGATGAGTGATGCACGACGGTATGCAGTATGACCCGATCCAATGTCAAGGTCACGAGCCTTTCAAAGTCGGAAATCCTTCCATTTTCAAAAGCTATCTCCTCCGCCATTTACAATGGGAGCTGGCAACTGACCACGGTTTCTTAAACTAGGGCACAATATCTGAATTAGATCAGGCCGGATTTTTGATATTTGCCCTAGTTTCTGTGTCACGTGACTTTGATCTAGGCAGAAACGTCAGTTGCGAAGAGAGGTAGTAGCTTACTCTCAAATTGTTGTCAGAAAGAGCCCTTTGTGGAAGTCTCTATTAGGGTGATCCCGCCCGGATGAATGTAGTGGGGCAGATATGCTGAAGAGACGGGGAATTCCAGCAAAATTCCACACATAAAGTGAAACTGCAGACATTGCTTACACAAAGATGAAACATTATTGCTTCTGCTATTCTGCTATATTTGTCGACGGTGGCGCTCGTTTGTTCATTATTGCGGGCATGGGTTCAGCCTACTCTGAACCCCAGCGCTGAGACCTTAGGTAGGTCCAGCGCGCTAGCCCAGGAGAGGAAGGGAATTGATTGGTGTATGCGAGTGTATGCGTGATGTGCAGGGTGAAGGAGGGCTTAAGTAGGAGTGAACAGCTTGTTCGGTATTTCTATAGCGTGCCCGCTCTAGGCGTGGCCTACTGTCTGGCTAAACCCCGACTGGCACTTACTCAGCACCAGCAAGAGGACTTGCCACATCTGTTTGCTTTGGCTCACGTCAGCGAGGCTAACAGGCATCAGCAATGGCCACAGTTTATAGAGGACAGCGTCGAACCCTCTTTTCATGCCCGGGATTAACTCCCTCGTCACCATGTTCATAGGAATTATTAGAAACTGGATATGTCGCAACTTTGACGGTTGCAACGTAATGGCCATCGAATGTTGCGTCAGCCGTTTCTGGGTCAAAGGTCACGGAAAGTAGGTCACCTTGTAGGGGACACATTGTAGATTGACACTAGCATTTTTGTTTGACCATCCTTCATTTCGTTCCGGAGATATGCAGTGTCGAGTGCGGAAGTCGCAGAAAACGCGGTCCAAAATTTGATGTTTTTTGCGCTCCCAAAGTATAGTAAAAATGTTTGACAGAGCTATACTGCCATACTGTATAACCCTTAATGTTCGCACGCCCTTTAGTTAACTAATTTCACAAGGTAAACAAAACTGCTATATTTAAGGGCGCTAATATCAATACTGTACCTAAATTGGTGTAGAATGTTGTATTAAAATTGTTCGGTTTGATTTCGCGAAAATAAAAGGCCCCAAATTAATCTTGCATTAGAGGTTGCCAACTTTTAGGGCAGCCAAATTAAAGCTTTTTTACAGTGTATTGACCAGTACTGCAACAAAATGACACGTAAATGCCTATTTATGTAAAATGTGACTATAGCAGGAGCTTTGAAGAATTGTGTAACTAAAATGTCACTGACTGATGAGTGTTGTTTGCGTTCAGACGTACCTATGGGTGCTGAATGATGATGACGAGTTCGGCCGTGCTCTGCGATACGGAGCTAGCGGAATTATGACGGATTTTCCTTCCCGGCTGTCTCAGTATCTGAACAATCACCATGGCAACAACGAGTATCGGACAATGCTCTGATGCTGACAGACCGAGATGTCTGCGTGGTTGGCTTGTGATTCTCCATGAGTTGTGCTAATCGCAGGGCTGTACCGAATGTTCTACTCGTATTCTGTTCGGACCAAATAGTAGGCCGAGTAGTGTATTCGTATTTAGCCAAATAATTATGTCAAAAGTAGGCCGAATACGAGCAAGAACTTATGACAGTGTGACTGACATATATCCACACATGCCGACCCATTTCCACACGCCGCACGATTTCACGAACGGCGCATCCGAAGGGTAATTGTTGTGGCAGGGGCCACGGTGTCCAGGGTTCAGTTGACCCCCATGTTTTCGAGTATGCGGTCCATATGCGGCGTTTGACCCCCACTTTTTGTCAGCAATTCCAACTTTGACCCCCACTTTTTTACCCTCCGCGGCCTCTGCGTGGAGGTGGTGGTGCGCTTGCCGATTCGTCCGATTTTGGGCTTCTGGGGGAGACAAAGTTCACAAAAATGGGAGATTCCCTGCCTTGCACGCCGATGAACCGCTGTGCATAATTTGACGCCGCTAGCCTTATTCTTGGCAGAGAAATCCGTAACCATACAAAGTTACACTATCTGTTACATTTCTGGCTTCAAAAGACAAAACATTTCCTTTAAACTAAGTCGTTCGTGTAATTCTAGTTTGTGTACCGTGTCCTAGAAGCACTTTTGCCCATGCCACGTTAATCTGTACGTTTCTAACTAACTAATCTACACCTTGTCTATCGGCATGTGTGGATAATAATTGGAGATTGGTGGAACGAACGGCGGTTTGCAGTGAGAGCAAGTAAGCAAGACTATCAGTGCTATAAGCAGCCGCCTCAGCTGCAGCCAGATCCACGCTGCAAAGGCAGCTCGTCCATGAAAAAGTACGCCCGCCCGTCGTAGATTGCTCAATGTCTGTCACGCTGAGTTGCTGTCTGGCGGTCATTTTGGAGACGTTCTTCCCACCCAGTCTCTTGGCTAAGTACCGGAAAAACTAAAACAGACACAACTAAGTAAACATGCATCCGTAACAAAATATGCTACAACGTGAAATGAACCCCAGAAAATTAAAGCCAGGTTTGGTTGCCTCCTACGACATCCGGCCTGGAAACGGAGAGGGCCTTACTGGTTTTGGCACTTCATAAATTTGTCACTTGTGTTGCGTGGTGGCTCAGCGGTAGGGCGTTGGACGTGCGATTTACAGGTTGCGGGTTCAATTCCCGGCCGGTCCGCTTTCACGTAATACAGGTCAACTCAGCCTTGCATCCCTCCTGGGTCGCTAAATCGAGTACCTGCTTCGGCTGAGGGTAAAGGCGGGATTCTCACCTCTGTCGGGTGGTAGGTAACACTGTGTGATCCCATATGGCATGTGAGTTTCCCGTAGCGGTGAAGAGCTAAGTTGATGCTAAACTGCTATACACTGTTTACTTTACTTTTACTTTTTACTTACTTAGACACTTACCCAGTGACTTACTTACAGCCCCGGGACCCACACGGGGCTCCTGTTGGCTAAAAATCTTGATAGCTTAATTCCTGTTTAAAACAGCTTTATGTAAACTCCAGTGGCGTTAGTGATATAATGATAACAATGAACTGGAACGAATATATAATATTCACGAACATGAGCACACCGCATAACAGTAACTGTTCATATTTCGTTCGTATTCGGCCGAATAAAAGCTCCAGTTATTCTTCTTTGGCCAAATAGCAGTTTCCCCCTATTCGGTACAGCCCTAGTTAATAGGCAATTTCCTACTTTTGCACGTAGTCGTTTGCTGATATAGCAGCTGCTGTTTGTGATTTACCGCGTGCAATATCGCTGTGACATGATATATACTGGTACTCAAGTCATGACGTATATGTAGAGACTCAAGTAGTTACTTCAGTATTCCCACACTGCCACACACGCACACCACGCACACTGTGGTTTAATCGGCCAGTTTGCAGGCAAACTTGCCTACCTGAAACATTCCCGAAAGGTGCCCAGATGATTTTAGATAACCGCATTAATCGCATTAGTAGAATTTTAGCATTTTCCCCAAAACAAGCGACAGTTTTCGAGGAAATAAACGCCAAATTTGCGCGGTCGCAATGATAGCAACACAAAAGAGCCATATCCATCTTTCGTATGTAAAACTAAAAACACTTTTAATAACAAATTTGTGACAAAAAATGCAACTATAGAGATGAATCAAAATTGTTTTGAATAACATCAACTCAGTCAGTACATTTGAATTGGTTTTATATTGAATTGCATGTTGCATGTTGCAAATAAAGTTGTATAAAATAAAATTGTATACAGTTCGATCATTTCCGTGCTGCATTTTATAGTCGACGCTGTTATTTAGACGCAGATGGATAAAAGTAGTCATATTTGCGGCATTCTTAACAGGGGTGGCTGACTAACATAGGTAATAAAATGGTAATGGTAATATTAGTAATAAGTAATGCAGTTCTGGTTTTAGACAGAGCATTGGACTTGTGATCAACAGGTCGTGGGTTCAAATCCTACTCGGGGCAAAGCTGCGTAACAACATTGAACAAGTTGTTCACACCTATGTGCCTCTGTCACCAAGCAGTATAACTTGATACCAGCCAAGGGGCAGTGATGCTGTGCGGCTGGGCAGGTAACCGCAGGCCTGGTGGAAAGTAATGGCTGCCTACCGCCGGGTGGATGACTTATAGTCAGTCCTGCGGGCTGACTGCCTGTACATCGGGATCAGCTCCGGGCGCGACGCTCGGTAATGAATATGGAAAGCCTTTATCTTTTGTTTATACTCATTTATTTGATTATCAAATTACTCGTTCGGCGGAATATTCCTGTTGTCTTTCGTCTGTTAATGCACACTGCCGTAGTTTAACTGCTGGTTTTGCTGTGTGTCCTGCGTCTTGTTTTCCGGTGAATTACTACATTACCTCATGCCTCACACACAGTTTGAAGTCAGGTGAATAGTACGTAGACTTCGTGTAGTTGGACGCTACATGCATGTGCTGTTTTTTATTATTACTTTTTGCAGTCATTTGTTATTATTTATGCATAAATGTCGTCTTTGTTTGGACTGAAATGTTTGAGCAGAAGTGGAATGCCGGCTTTTCTGCTGAGTCAAATTGGCTAATACTTAGTGTCATGTCTGTATAACTAGTTTACATGTCACTTTGATGGTTGATGGTTTTTTATTTAGCAGGCTACCACTGTATTGTGACAGCTGGTGGCAGTATTTTAATTTGTATCTTAATATTCATGCTGCACTTATCTGATTCCTGTGACATCTAGTAAAGTCCGTTAATTTTCCGAGTGGCCCTATTTTCCTTACGGCTTCTTATTTTTATAGCTATGTTTGCATGCAAAAATTACTGTCAACCAACCAACCAGCCAGTCAGTCATTGAGCATGATTGATGATATGCGTTATCTAGAATGCATTCGAGGAGTTCTGGGGCCCGATTTACGAAAAATCTTACGACAAACTTAGAAAAAACTTAGGATCAATTGTGACTTAGGAAAATCTTAAGATAAACTTAGGAAGAACTTACGAAAAACTTAAAATCACCTTATTAAGAAAAATGCAATTTCTCAAACATGACTTAACATTTATTTACAGAATTGTCTGCATATATATAGGACGAACTTAGTAAGTTATAAGATTGCTTTAATAAATTACACGTAAAAGTCTATGAAAATCTTAACTTTATAACTTAGGAAGAACTTATTATAAACTTGGGAT
>Ga0209780_1002133_pt1 | contig 13805 bp, 12 predicted proteins | sample WorMetexBAHAMAS2_FD_187384 | JGI IMG/M metagenome (GOLD analysis project Ga0209780, IMG submission 187384) | Marine gutless worms symbiont microbial communities from Max Planck institute for Marine Microbiology, Germany - Inanidrilus exumae... | ecosystem: Host-associated > Annelida > Digestive... | reverse complement strand
TACAAACATTCGTTTTTTGTTAGAACAGTACCTGAGTGGAACTCTCTTCCTGAAGCCTGCGTCAACGCGGATACTGTCACCGCATTCCAGGCACAGCTTCGTCACACGCCCTGAGCGGTGTGCACAGCCCCCGTCGTCGTGATACGCGAAAGTGAACTGACGACTAACGAACTAGAACTAGAACTAGAACTACGCTTGTCTACACTCAACATCATTGGCTTGACTTGACTTTCTTATTTAATTACCCAGGTGGTAGTAAAGGTGAAGGTCGTTGATTTTAGATGGAAAGTCAACCACATTCCTGTATTAAATTGCCTTTTGTGACTGTTTGTTTGCTGTCATTATTATTAGGTTTGTAGTTCTTGGCGCATAGGTGCGGTGAGTAAAGCAAGCTGTTGTTGACAGTTAACTTATATTAATATTATGTGCAGGACTTTGCATCCTGCTTGTACATGGCGTAGTCCATTTTAGCCCACGTACGTATGGGCGTTAAGATGTGTAGCATTACAACGTGCGCAAGTTTGAATTGCATAAGAAAGTGATCTGTGTGAGAGATCAGTTTACAGTTATTTTACTTTACAGCTATTTTGATTTTTTTGAGGAATTATGTGGTTGTAATACGTTGAAATTAGAAACATTACATACATAACTGTTTCGTGTGGTTGCTTCTACTTCTGCTGTGGTCAACTTGAATTCTTTTTGACCCAGAACCTCTCAGAGCTGTGTCCGATTAAGGTGATGTAAGCTTGTAATACATCAGCTGTGTAAAAAATGCATATTTATTCATATGATTTGAAAGAAATAGGGTGCTAAATTGTAATTTTTACTGAATTTTAGCTGCCATCTTGGATTGCTCATTCTGGGCGCACAGTGGCCGGAAAATTTTTGTCCCGGCATTTTTTGTACTGTATGATGTTTATGATGTACTTTACTAACATATAAATTGGCATGTTGATGTCCAAATGTGAAATATGACCGAATGCACTGGTGCGTATAGGCTTACGATGTCGGCGATGTTTGGACATCTAGCAATGCTAGATTTTTGAGACCGTTCCCAGCATTCGCACTCGTTCGAGCATGTGCACTGTCACTGAAGCCGTTGACGGCGGTCGAGGGCAAAGCCATGTTAGCTGTCGACGGCGGTTGACCGCCGTCAGTAGCGTTTGACAGCAGTTGACCGAACGTGAAAATCAAACACATTCAAAATGCATGGAGCATTCTTATTACTGCAGTTGACGGGCTGAAAATTTAGCATTACTAGATTTTGAGATGGATGACAGGGTTAGTGAGAACGTGCTTTTAATTACCGGTGTAGACATTGTGCGACAGATTGTCTCCTTAGGTGGTCCATTATGGATATGATGCGTTATCAAGAAAACTGAAACCCATTTTTTTTCTCTCAAAAACTGACCGAAAATGACCAACAACGGAAATTTTGGAACCATAACAACATTGCTAATGATAACTATAAAACTCGCGTTATTTATTGTATTGTATGGTGTTTTTATATGACAGTAGTCAAACTGGCCGAGCATGAATGCGGCTCACCTTGTAATGCTCATCGGTGCAATGGATTTGTGAGCGATGTGTCAGCGTTGCCAGCAGAGGATGTTTACGAGGGCATCAGCTCTCCCCATTGCATTTCTTTCACCAGCAACGGACTGCTGAAACCACAGAAATTGAGCACTGTTGCTGCGACAATAACTGGTAAGTTGGCAGATGTCTCATCTGACTTACATGCCACCATGTCTTTTCCCTTCAGTGATTTGACAGGTGTTTCTCAGAAGCAACAGGAAGGACAGCGGTAGTATCGTTACGACCACCGAATTTTCACCGCCACTGCGGTGGTTAGCTACCACCGAACCAATACCGCCATCGCGGTGTTTTACCGTGTTGTCGGCGGTCTTTCTGGGCGCTGTTTCCTCACTTCCGCTGTTCAGAGCAGCAATAGTCATCTAAATGCCGCATCATTTGATTGCGTGAACGCACGGCAAGTCAGTCCAGTGAGCCGCACTGCCCGCCCTCCCCTGCATGTCATCTTCCCCACTCGCAAACGAGGAAGACTGCCGGGACAGCAGGAACAGACTAGGCACTGTACTTAGTGAGACCTTTGCGATGGTCTCACTTAGTGCACCCTCTTCCCTCGCGTGCTAAGAGTAATTAGTGCATTCCAGGACAGCCGGAACGATCTGATCTTAAAGCCACAACATCCACCTGTTTCCTATTAACAACTCTAGCATTGACACAGACACCGACATTCACAACCGGCAGCATGGTGCATGTCAAAAAAACACCACCACCAACCGAGTTGCAAATTCCTGCCACCGTAACAACATTAGACAGCTGGCCTGTGAAAGATGCTGCTGCAGCATTTGGTTTTGCATCAAGATTTTAGTTGGCTGATGCAGCCTAACCTACTAAAAAAAAACTAGTGTTGTTGTACAAAGTGGCCTCCGTACACAAACAGTACACACACAGAGTCCACAGTGTAGTCCTCAATGTTACCATCATCATCATTATCATAACACATAGGCAGCAGAGGCCCATAGCGATGACCCTCATTTTGCGGATGATATGATGTTTTCACATAATGATGCCAATGGGGCAGAATCAAACATGAAATTATATTTCTTTGAGTTTGCCATGTGGCAGCAACAGTCGGCAGCTGCACAACCAGCAGGCCAGATGATGATGTTATGTGATGTTTTGTCGAGTTTGCCAAATGGCAGTGGAGGGGATGAAGTCTGCTACTATTGCTTTGTTTTTTTTTAATTTTGAGTGACTGCTGATCAGAGTTCATATGTTTAAAGTGGGATTGCTGCTGTGTTAAAACCAGTGGCAGTATTATTCATACTTCATAGTCTTATTAGTAGAGATTGATTTCAAGTATTATTTTGCATTTCAGAGCTGTGCCAGCAGCATTCGGATGACACTTTACCTGAGGTTGATCTTGTCAGTTTAGTGAAAGAGCAGTTGCCGAGATACAGTCTCCGTGCTGATTCTGTTACAGACTTTACTGGGTACTCGAATGCTGACTGGATTGTACAGACCCCATGTCTGAATATTGACGACGATTTCAGCTTTTCGCCAGAATTCATTGAAGAAACATTAAACTATTTCGGTAATGATGATAAAATTTATCAGTAGGTATTTCTGTATACTCTGTAATGGCACTGCCAAGTTTCCTCAACCTAACCGAATTCAGGATGGGTTTCTTTAAATTGAGTAATAAATTAATTTCTAAATTGCCAGAGTAACGATCATGGTCGTTTCAGCAAAGGTGCTTTATACTGAGCTCAGTACTGAGATGGGTAATTGTCTGTTTGCAAATTCCATGCATCTTGATGTAAAACCAGCTACCCACACTAAAAGCTGGTTGCACCAGTGATCTAATGATACTTTAATCGTCATTTAATCCACTTAACTTTAAGTAGCGATTCACCTTAAGTCAGCATCATTACACCAGCAGAAATTAAGAGCTAATTATTATTGTGGACAGTTAAACAGAGATGAATGTCACAGCAATCTTTGTTGGCTGCAGAGGTGTACTAATATTTATAGTGATTGGTTGGTTTGTGATTGTGATAATCGGCGCCTAACAATCGGCCAATCGTCGGCCGATTACCGATTCATACAAAAAACGATTTTGCTGTCTTATTTAAGTTATTTATTTAGGCTCTGATTGTTATACGAGGACTCTTACTTACTTGAAGGACTGTAGACCAGCCGAGCCTTTAGTTTTTACCCGCGCGACGCTGTCATTAACGATGCTGTAGTCGTTCACATTTTAGCGGTACTTGCCGTCATCGTTTGTCTGTCTGTCCATCTGTCTGACACAAGTCAGTGTACTGCTAAGATGACTAAACCTAGGATCATGCAAACAGTGTCACTTGATAGCTCAGGGAATCTAGTTTTTTCACGCCAACAGTCGTTGGTGAAGTTTGTGCTAAAAGTGACCCACCCCCTTTTTAACACAGCAATTTCGACCATGGATACACCGTGTAATAAAAACCTGTATTTACCATTTGTGTAAACGACAATCGGCCAATACTACGTACTAATCGGCTGATATGATTATCGATGCCATCTCTAGTTTATGTGATTCACGTGATGTCGTGTTACTTTCTGTGATTCACGTGATGTCGTGTTACTATTTTGCCAGCCAGCAGGCTGACGGTCCTCCTTAAGACCGATGTCACACCTGCGATTTTCTGATAGTGTTTGCTTGCACTGTGATTAACGATGCTGTAGTCGTTCACATTTTAGGGTTGTAAGTGATCGAGATGTCTGTCTGCCTCTTAAGAATATCACTGGTAATGGTCACTCCATATGATGGCTAGTTTAACAATATGTGAACTTTACTTTGATGTGTCTGGATGTGTTTTGCAGTTTTATCTGGTGAGCGGGTTAGCCAGATGACAAAGACGTATGATGACGTCGCTGCCATAACACTGCTGCTTGAGGAGGTACGTTTCACACTATTGGTAATTGCCCGTGTCATCATAATTATAACTAAGAGTCTCATGTTGTCTCAGTCATTGAGTTGTGAAGTAGTTCTTGTTTTATATTTGAGTGTTTTGTGTTGGCATGCATTCACTACATAGTAATATTATACTGCCGGTTTAGTTGGTTATTATTTCTACCGTGCAGCTCATTGCAAAGCACAATACATCGTGTTGTAATTACATCTGTCACTCTGTATCAGACACTTGTGATCTGTTTCAAACGAGCTGAACATATTGTCAGACTTTATTCACTGCTTGACAACTTTATCCTCCTAGGTTTTTTACTAAATATGTTGAGAATAATGTGACATTGTTACCATCAACACATCATCAGACAGTAGGGTACAAAATAGCCATTTGTGACCAGCATCTGGCTCTGCATCTGAAACAGTACATGATAGGAACATTGTTCTCCCCGCGAAAGCATGGGAGTATGTTTCTACCGGCGTTGGTTTGTGTATCTCTCTGTGTGTCTGTCTGTGACCACGATAACTAAAAAGATTGGGGACAGATTTGTACCAAGTTTTATGGGAAGGTTCCTAGGGGGAAAGGGAAGACCAAGTTCGTGTTTTATTACGATCGGTAGAGGGATGTGGAAGTAACGGTCAACAAACTCCGTAAAATGTAAACAATCGCCGGTTTACAGCAGCAGTCTAATAGTAGGCGAGGCAAGTGTTGCCAATTGTTGGCGACAAAAACCCCCAAATTTCGCTTTCGCGGGGAGTTGTACTCTCTCAGATTACTTTCCATCTAGTTAGTTTTTTGCTACTATGTGATTTGTTGAACTGTAACATTGCTGTTGACCTTGAGAAATTTTGAAGGTCTTTTAAGTTACTAGATATGCATGGTTTAAGGTCATTTGCAGTATTATTATTCAGTATTATATATTACGCCTCATTCATGAAGAAGTAGTAGTTCAGGAAACAGTACAAAATAGACATGTTGAAGACTTACAGGAATTTGTGTGCGATCTGTCAAGTTGCAAATGATGTTAAGTGACCTTGAAGGTTATATTAGCTATTTCAAACTTTCTGAGGATATTGATAACTCTGAATGATTTACGTCGTTTACAGCACTTCACTGTCACTGTTGCACGTGGGATGATAGTTTCAGAAATTCAGACTTGTTATCAGCCATCATATAGATGAGAATGAACCTAGGTAAATTTTTGATTGCGTTTCTTGTTATCACTTCTAGTCTGAGACAGAACAGCATGTCGTCAGTAAATTGAGTTCAACTTGTCCTGTATAATGAACACAAAAAAGCAGTTGCACGCCATTTATACGTGCCTTTGAATGTCGATGAACTGTTAAAAATACGGTAGACTAATCTATGGATTACTTTTTCTACTAAGTTCTGTTTAGCTAGCCAAGCTCTGTGTGTCTGTTCCGTACAGGCTACGGGTTGGTAATGCACCCTAATTTATTTTTTGATTTTAGCACTATATAAATTGTTTCTTTACTTAACTTCTTTCCTTACTTTCTTCTTTATACTTTCTTCTTTACTTGTTTACTTCCTTACTCATTTACTTCCTGACTTATCTCACTCTTTCCAGAATATACCCGTTCCATTTCCAGGCCGGAGATCGTAGGAGGCAACCAAACCTGGCTTTATTTTTTGCGTTAATTTTATGTTGTAGTATATTTTGTTACGGATGCATGTTTGCTTTTGTTGTGTTTGTTTTTATTTTTCAGTACTAAGCCAAGAGATTGGCTAGGAAGAACATCTCTGAAATGACCTATTTTGTGTCGGTTGGGACGTAAAACCTTTACTCAGTCAATGAGTCAAATGCTCTTGATGTAGAAAGAAAGAGATTTGGAGCTAGCTGCAAGGATTGGGCAGAAGCTGTTGGCTGACAATCAGACTCTTATCAATCGCAATGAGTATTTGGAGGATCAGTTACTGCAAGCCACAGACAAGGTAGTAACGGTGCCAACTGTAATGATACAACATAATACGCTGGGCATTTGTTAACCATTTGAGCACCACAGGTTTAGGCCATTTACCAAAATTGTTCCAGTGAATGCTTTGGAAGCTGCTGAAGCAGGATTTTTATAACCGAGATGCTCATCTCAGTGCACATAAATTTTAATATTAACATAACATTAGGTTATATTATAATTAAATGCATATTTTGTTAGAAAATGCAGTTTTAAAAGTTTTTTTGTTTTTCAAGATTTAATTTGTGTTAACTTTGATTTTTTATAATTTAAAAAAATTGCTTTGCATATTGTTAACTTATTACGGTGGCAGATAATTTATTTTTAAGTTATTGTATTTTGCTGTTTTGTCAAACTTTTTATTGCCTTTAAGGTTTCGTAACTGCAGCATGTAATTTGAGTTAAAGGTGCAGTGTATGACTTGTTCATCATTCATGTCATTTATTGAAAAGAAGTGTAATGCGGTTCTAATCTGATGGTAAGACTTCATAGTTGCCAGAGGATATTGAATTCATGTCACCCAGGTTAGAGTTTACCTTCGCTCCTTGCAGTAAATTCTCTATTTTTAAATCGGGATCTTTTTCTAGTGTATATTTTTTCATTGGTTCATGTTTAGGTTTTGCAGCTGCAGCATGTGGTGTCAGTTAAAGACGCACTGCTTGAGGTCTATAGTCATGCTGCTGATGATGAGCAGGAATCTCCCTCCATGTATGTTCTTTACCATCATATTTTACGTCAATATATATCCTCTCAGACACAGATTTCAAGGTTGCTGAGTTGAGTGGGAATTAAAGATTGACATGGAGATGGCCTTCTGACACTTTCCCACAGATGTTGGTCCTATTCCCACCCTTTCCTCTTCATTCTCCCATTTGTGGCAATTGTTTGTTAACTTTTTTAATGATTTTGCAGTATGTACTCGTTTCGTGGATGTCATTTGCACTTTTCTCGTTTAATATTGTTGATTGTTTATACAGGATGAACTTGGTCACTTAATTTCAGATATATTTTGTCCTTGTATTTTACTCGTAGTTTTGCTGTTAACATTCTTAAATTTTGGGGATGTATCTGGACCAACCAAAAAAGGCTGTTTGTATGGTTTAGTGCATATGTGTGTATGGTGTAAAGATTGTGGTTTATAGATTTTCACAACGTTGTACCATCCGTGAATATGTACTGTTCACATGTAATTAACACGCTGTGCACTCTCCCCTTTCTTCTGCTTTCCTTTTCCTCTCTTTTCTCATATTCTCTGCAATCATGTTAACTTCAGTTTTACTGAGTGGTTAGAGAACTTTTGTGACACCGATAGTGGCTTAGTGTTCCTCAAGGTCAATGTGTGCTTAGCTGCAGCTGTTGGATGGACAGATGATCTCTCATAGCTGAGTGGCTGCAAAGGCTCTGGCCTGCAGCTGGTGCCTGCCATCTTGAGTCTCACTCAGGCATTTCACGCACAGTGTTAGAGCAGGAATAGTGCCATTTATTAGTTAAAATGATCGCATTCCTTTTTCGTCAGTCCACTGTACTAGCTGATGTTAGCTGTACATAAAGCGAAATCCTTTACCACAGGATTAAGTTACATAAGTTGAGTGCATCAACATATCAGAATGAGAGGGAAATTTCATGGCTGTTTGTGTTGCAGGAAGCCAGACAGATGCAGAGATGTTAGTAACTGGGCATCAACGACGATTGACATGTTGCGCAGAAAGATTCAGAACCTTGAGGATGAGAATGTCAACTTGAAGGTTGGCACTTTCAGCTCAACCTTTTCTTTTGTTGCTGATAATTCTGATGTTGTCAGGTGCAAATATTGCAGGTACACACAGAGCCGAAAGGTGTTTAAAGAGAGCTGATGACTCGTAGAACCTGAAAAATGTACCTGATTCCAGAAGAGATTATTAATTTGTTTTGATTGATTGATAGATTCATTGATCATTACCGACCGTGTTAGCCAGGAAGGTAAAGCAATCGGTAGTGTCTTTTCGTCTGTCCGTTTCTTTACACTCTGTCTTTTGAACTGACTGATTTTTGAACTTGAGTTTTTGTGTGTATGGGTCATAATCATAGCTCTCCTGGCATTGAAAGTCAAGGTCATACGTCAAGGTCAAAGGTCAGTGTCCAGTGCGTATGGACATAGTAACGTCGTAACGCGGACGGTCTAACCTCCATCCCTGATCGAGGGCAGTTTTTCTAGTTCATTGATAGATCTACTTATACCTGAGATGTTAATTTACGACACAGCACTGATGCATTTGCCATCAGCAATGGCATGTGGACAGTGGAGCGTTGCTGCAACAAAATCCGCCAGTTTTAACTGAGGCTGCCAGTTAAGACAGGTTGGCTGTGACACAGTTGTATGTGTGTCACTAGTACAGTTTGGCAAACTGAAAGCATTAAGGAACATTGCTCTCTGCGGTTGTGACAGTTAAGTGCTGTAAACAAAGTTGGATGTTTGATGTCGTCAACAGCTTGTACAGTTTAATGTGGACGATGGCTGTTGCATGCCAAAAAAGCCAAAAATATCAGTCCAGACTTTCATAAAAGGTTGCGAGAGAAGTATCCATGTCTTTTGGGGGTAATAGATCTTATTACTGGCCCGCCTAATGGGCCAGTATTGTTTTGCTCGCTGGTGTCTGTCATCATCTGTCATTTGTAACACTGCCGGCGGGCAGGCCGGCCAGCCGCCGGATGAGTGGGCGTCTGGCGGCCGACAGTACAGTGGGCCAGTAGTGTTACGTTCCATTAGGGTGACACCGTGTTACATTCTGTCACCCCAGCCAACAATAGCACTCCTTTAATAACAGGTCATCTGTTACAGAGGAACCATACTATGCTTCAAAGTCAGTGAAATCTTGTTAGCTGCTCCACAACTGTATGAAAAATTGCATTTGAAAAGGTTTGCGATAGGTGAACCATCCTGAAAGTCAGGCTTGTGGATAGGAAATGGCGCTGTTTGATAGTCCACGCATCACTTCCTATTAGTGGTCCATAGTGATGTGTCTGTGGAGCCGTTTTTTTAATGTGACTTCCTGTGACTTTAAGAAATCCTTTGTTTTCGATAGTCCTTCATTTTCGATATCATGGTCGAAATTTTAGCCCATGCACACCTTCCAATTCTTGTGTGAACATATCTTACCTGTGCTATATTTTCCAAGGTATAAGATTTAGAAAGGTGTAAAATACCTGAAGTGAGCTTCAGGGTAAAGGTATAGGTAAAGGTTGGATTCTTCTATAGCGCTACTTATGCGGCAATGTGATAGCTGGCTGGGCACTAGTGAACGACAACTTTCTGCATTTTATGAAGATCTTTTGTATGTGAAGGCAAAGACAGAGCAGCTGTCCAATGAGACGGTAAGTTTGGAGGACCAGGAGGCGGGGCTTGTGCACGACTGTGTCCGTGAGCTGCAGGCAACAAGCCTCCGGATTGGTCAGTTGCACGATGAATTAACAGCCAAGTCGGATGTAATCGCCGGCCAGAATGATAAAATATCTGGACTGATGGCAAAGATTGCTGCTCTGGAGAAGAATGCTGTAAAGGTACTTAAGTTGAGCTTGGATTGTATTTATATCATCTCATGTGTTACCTGTCCCGTGTGGGTCCCGGGGCTGTAAGTAAGTGGATAAGTGTCTTATGAAGCGCCAAAATCAGAATACGTCTTCTCCATTTCGAGGCCAGAGGTCGTAGGAGGCGATCAACCCTGGCTTTAATTTTTTGGATTCATTTTATGTCTTAGTATATTAACTTATGAATGCATGTTTGCCTTGTTGTATTTTAGTTTTTCAGTACTTGGCCAAGAGATCGGCTCGGAAGAACATCTCCGAAATTAGGTATTTTTTGTCCAGTGCGACGTAAAACCTTAATTCAATCAATCATGCATTACCTTGCTGCATGTGTGCCCTGAGGTTGATAGAGTAGGCCCATTCTGTTTCCTGCTTGGATGTGATACAAGGTGATGAAACCTTGTTTTTTGTATTTTAGTATCTTTAGGTCTACTGGTGCATGTGTCGTTTTTATGTAGGTGTATGATACAGCATGATACGATGGCAAATATTTAATGTGAGTTGAAAAGCTGATGGATTGGATAGCCAGCTGAGTCTACCGCATGAAACCAGAAACAGAAAAAAATAAGAAAGAACTAAAAATAACAGCCGATTTGCTCAGAGATCATAAGGTTTGTGTAATATCCTTGCAGTCAGTCCTGAAGGAAGAAGAGTGTTTATGATTGGAAGGATTCGTAATGATGACGATGTTGGTGGCCAAGCAAGAGTGACAACAGACGAGGAGCAGATGACGTGATAAGGTTGAATAGAGACGAGATTGTGCAGGTATGAAAGCTTGGTGGTTTAGAAGACTTTATAAGTAAGTAACAAAAAGCTTGTATTTGATGCATTCAGTTATTTTGAGCCAGTGAAGTGAACATAATATAGCAGTGGTATGACTGGATTTAGGAGCTTTGACGACAGCACACGAGTTCCGAATCTGTTGGTTGATGGGTTATTTGAGACTCTTTGTGGTAAAGAGAATTACAGTAATCAAGTTTGGAGTGAACGACGGAGTTGGCAATGGTACAGGCTGTGGTGGGATCGAGATAAGAACAGATACAGCGCGGTTGATGAATGTGATAATTACAGGAATCACAGACTGTGAGATAAAATTTGGACTGAAAAGATGAGGTGCTTATCAAAAATGAATCCGAGATTGTGAGCAGAGTGGGTGTTGTTAAATGAGGACTTGTCTATTTTGCAAGTTGATTTTTGAGTCCAATGAGCAGGAATCAGGTCGTGGAGGAATTGAGAATTAAAAGATTTGAAAACATCTAGGAAGAGATCTGTTGCAGAGTATTCTGAAGATGATGCTTGAGTAAAATTTGGGTGAGTGAAATGAAGTGTTGAGTGTCATCTACATAAAAGTGGTGGTTCAGGTTATGGAGGAGATTACAGTACTGAAAGGGGTAGTGTACATGATGAAAAATAGAGGAACGAAAAAGAGTCTTGGGAGCAGCACATGAGGAGGTGTACAAGGACGAGAAATTATTGTCACATTTAATGTAGAAGGAGTGAGATGATAAGTAGGACTTGAACCATTTGAGAAGTTGAGTCACGAATACTGGCCGAGATGAGAGGCAAGTGATTAAGATGCTATGGTCGATGGTGTCAGAGGTGGTTGAGAGGTTGAGAAGGCAAAGATTTGATAACCTTTTGTGATCGAGTTGTATTGATGAGATGATTGTGAATATAAGGAAAGCTGTTTTGGTGAAATGGTGTTTAGTGGGCAGATTGGTGACGAATTAGTAGTTTGTTGGAAGTGAGATGACTGATGAGACGGGATTTAACAACACGTTTAGCTTCTTCAGCAGCAGCCAGAAGAGTCCACCTTGGCATGTATATTGAAACTTAGTTATTTGTTTGCTGACAGTTTTATGACCGAGTCAGAAAATGAAAAAACGACGAGATCCAATGAGTGATGAGTTATTAATGTGGAAGACGTCATGGAGAGCATCTGGCGGCAGACTTTTGTTTCAGTTACTGCTGGGATTAAGAGGCAACTGGCTAGCTTAGATGGACTTGGACAATGACTGTTAAACTGATGTCAGCTTGCATATGTGTGTATGAACAGTTTGCAACAGAAAATGCCGAACTACAGTTGCAAGTCGTGGCCATGAAAGAAACACAGCAGGAGTTCATTGCTGAGGTTTGGTTTGGTTGTTTGTTCTACTGTGGTGTCAGTTAGAATAAGAAAGTGTTATTTTTAGGGCTGTTCACTTAATGTGTTAATGTGTTAAGAAATTAATCGCAATTTTAAAAAATTTAACACCACTAAATTTCTAACGCAAACTAGTCACATCAGTGGCAAGATTCAATATAAACGTCGAGATAATCGAACTTTACTCCTTTAATGAACAAACATTAACTTTCCGGTTGCAGTACTACTCTTAATTTTATTTGATTTTACTATTCTATGATGATGTTTTCTGCTAATGCCATTTAATTTCTATGCTGAGACGTCATTCACAGAGATGTGCGGATGCAGATATTTTGGCGCTTTCAGCTATCTAACAACAGGCGTCCGCGGACGGTCAGTATGCAGTCTTACTAGCAGCAGCAATGTCAGCAATGTACTGTGTTCTTTCATGGACTAACAAACTTCAGTGCGAAAGAAATGAGAGATGTTATGAGTGATACAAATTACAGAATGGTTAGTTGAAATTGAAAATCAACGTTCATTATGCATGTGCACTCCGTTCGTCGCGCAGACGCAGCAGACGCAACCTTATACATGTAGCTGTGGATGCAGACACAGCCGGCCAGACACGGGCGCATCCTTCTAAGGTACTCTCTGCGTCCATCCATAGACATGCACATGTAGCAACACAAAGGAATGTGCATTAAAACTTGATTAATGCATGATTGAAATAATTAATCATGCAATTAATGCGATTAAAAAATTACTCGCTCAACAGCCCTAGTTATTTTACTTAAAATTTGACTGTTTACCAATTTGTTGTTTGTATTATTATTAGGTCGACTCCTCCGAGTCGACCTAATAAAGCCGGTCTCAAATGTCCGTCTGTTCGTACGTCCGTCCTTCCATAAAAAGTTTCTTCGATTTCAATGAAATTTGGCTTGTGGGTAGAGCTCGACGAGTGATGCATGACGGTATGCAGTGTGATCCGATCCAAGGTCAAGGTCACAAGCCCATGAAAGTCGGAAATTCGCCTTTTTCCAAAGGTTATTTCCTCCCTCATTTACAATGGGGGCTGGCAAATGACCACAGATTCTTAAATTAGGGCACAATACCTAAAGCTTATCCGGGCCGGATTTTTGATTTTTGTCCTAGTTTTTGTGTCACGTGACTTTGAAGTTGGCAGTAAGTAGCCGTTCACAAAAAGTATCTTCAATTTCAGTGAAATTTGGTATGTAGGTAGAGGTCGATGACTGATGCGGCTAAATTTATTTGATTTTTTTTTGTTAACCCTGCTCCACGTTATTGCTGTGTATTACATTTTTTACAGTCCATTGTTTGAAGTATTATTGAGTGCAGTTCAGTGGTTGTTGCATTATTAGTCATTTTTGCTTCATTGTTTGTTGGACTGTGGCTGTTGACTAGTTTTATGTTTATAATATAATAACAAGTAGTCAGAGCCTGTCTCGGTGGCTCAGTGGGCTAATCCACACGAGCCACAGTGCGCTACTAGGCCTGACTGGCTGGCGACCGCGACTGGTCCGGGTTCAACTCCCGGGCTGGGCGTGAGTTTCTCAGCTGATTGGACTAATAGTAGGCATGCTTTGAGATTATCTCTCGGATAGGCACAGAAGGCCCGCCTGTGTCCTCTCTAAACTGTGACAGGCCATTAAACTC
>Ga0209780_1002132_pt1 | contig 13812 bp, 12 predicted proteins | sample WorMetexBAHAMAS2_FD_187384 | JGI IMG/M metagenome (GOLD analysis project Ga0209780, IMG submission 187384) | Marine gutless worms symbiont microbial communities from Max Planck institute for Marine Microbiology, Germany - Inanidrilus exumae... | ecosystem: Host-associated > Annelida > Digestive... | reverse complement strand
CTTTTTGATGTTTCTTAATATTCTAATAGATTTACTTATATTAAAGACATACTATGGGCATTTTACTTTAACAACCAAAAAATCATTGCATATCATCTTTAAAGAGTTTTAAAGCTGTATGTGCAAATGTAGAGATTTACTTTCATTCTGTTTTACAGTTTAATTTGCTGGGATTAATGATGTGCCTGCTTTGTACTGTTTTTTTGCAGACAATAATATTTGTCATTTGTCAATATGGCTTTCGTTGGTCGCATGTTGTTGAACCACATTCGACATCTGCCGAAGGCTCGCGTCTTATCAGCAGCAGCCTGCACTTGGCAGAAACTGCCAGTTGTTTCAGTAGCACAGATGCGCATGACCTCTTCCTCTTCTCTGAATGAAGGTAGTTTATGCTAGTTGAACATTAGATGAGTTCTGATTATTACTACACTGGCGGCACATTTGCAAAGTATTGTGATGAGTGTGTGTCTGTGTCTTTCAGTCTGTTCATGAGGATCTCTCCGGAACCACACGCGTGATCTTTGCCAAATTTTTGTGCATATTGCCTATAGCCATGGCTTGGTCCTTCTCCAGCATCATTGCGATACGTTATCTACTTCTGATTTTGTGGATGACATTATGTTCTTTTTCTATAATGGCCATATAGCGGTATGAATTTTGCTACGAAAGATCGATTTCGTTTAAATTTACTTATTTACCGTAAAGTCAGACAGAATTCAATTTCTTGTTAATAAGGGGCATAATTTTGACAACTATTTTGAAATTACTTGCAAACTATAGTAAAAGAGGAACGGCGAACTTTGACGAATACTGGGAAGAATTACCAAAATGTACATCGCCGTAGCTATTGTTACTGTGGTAACGGTGATCGTTGGTGGAGAAACAAATATACCAGTGACTTTGATGCATGGACATGGTGAAGCAAAGTTAATTTAGCGGTAATGGGACTTAGGTTAAGGAAGAATATACATACATACATACATAAGAGTTTTTTGTATAGCGCATATAAATTTAATAGAGTCACTATGCGTTAAGGGAGAATTGAACCCATGGGCTTGCATAGTGCGGGCGAAGTCTTATATCTAGGATTGCCTTGTGTGCCCTGCGAAAGCGGGTGAAGCGATCAATATGCCGTTTGCGTTGAGGACTTGGGTGGGCCCAAGGAAAGATTCATTACATATAGCAGACTGCTTCGGGGCGAATACTGTATTGTGTTTATGCAACACAATGCAGCCATCTAGTTGGGGTCCTGTTATCACACCTTTTTATCATGCAAATTTATATCATATGTTTATTTTCTTGCCAGTGACATAATCAAATGTGAGCTTCCAATGAATTGTGTTTTTTAAAACTTAGGTCTGTGTCTGTGAGAAGATCAGACAAGTTAATGGTTTTGTCGTGTGCTTTATGAGAACCGGTGTCCTTGCAAAAAGTACATGTATCGAGTTGCGTATGTGGTGTGGCTGTGATTGCAGAGCAGATGTTCTGCTTCCAGTGCGAACAGACACGCCTGCGCAAAGGGTGCACGACAGTGGGAGTGTGTGGTAAGACACCACAAGTTGCCGAGTTGCAAGATCTGTTGGTTCACGTCGTCAAGGGACTTTCGTTGTACAGCAATGCAGCCGCCAAGATGGGGTGTAAAATTCCCTATGAGATTTATGACTTCACATTTAGTGCCCTCTTCAGGTGAATATTTGTACGTTGAATATTTATTATTGCTGGCCAGGTGGTTGTGCTTCTTGCTTGGTTGTTTCGCTGTAAGCGGGACCGGTAAGAATTTATGGATGGATTTTCATTGCAATTTTTATACGGAGTGGGTGTTAAGATGGGAGACACTTAGTTAGAATGGGATGACTTGTGCTGCGCACTGCAAGCCCACCGCTGCTTAGTTGCTATGACCAACTGGATAAAATTGGCTGTACTTTTTATGTTATTATAGCAACTACTATAAGTGACTTCTTGTGCAGCAGTAACTCTCACACATGGTTTTGATTAGTGCAGCAAAGAACAGAGGTTAGATGTGTTGGACAGTGATAGTGAAGACCTGACTGCAGTTTATATTGCATAATTACTACTGGCCCGCCTACACATAGTGTAGGGCGGCAGACCAGTAATGGTCACTGGCGTATATCACGGTCTGTTGTCGTCGTCTGTCATTCATTGCCTGTAACATTCCACGGTGGGCCCGCAGGCGGCTTCAACGCACAGGCTAGGCGATGATGTCATGCCGCCTCCAGTCTAATTATAGCTCTATTGCTGCACGGCGGGCCAGTAGTGTTACATCCAACTAGGGCCACTCGACACCTTGTTTAACATGTACCGGTATAAAATGCAATCAGTTTGTCGGACTGTGCTTAGTTGTTCAGTCAAGCATTTTGGAGCTCTGACTGGGTTGAGCAATGACCAACTTTATTAGTAGGGCCCACAGTTTTCCGCGGCAAATTTTGCCAAATTCCGCGGCGCCGTTTGCCAAATTCCACGGCTCAACGCGGCGCCCATTTTAGAGTACACTGTGCCGACTTTGGCCCAGTTATATAAGTTATAATTTTAAACAATAATAGGTAGCACTGCACGAGTCTACTGCTGCATAAATATACAATATAATTGAAATTAATTTCTCACGTTTCTTTACAAAAACGGTAATTCTGATGACAAAAGTGAGCAGAAACGGCCTCACAACCGTCACATGATATCAAAATGAGAAATGTTCAATTTTATTTCAAATGTTAACGGTAAAATCAATCATTAAATCAACGTTGAAGGTTTCAAATTTTGATGTGAGCAGTCATATCAGTCACTGAGTGATATCAGTGACATGATGTGATATCATCATATCAGTCATATCATGCATATGATCATATCAGTCATCACTCATCAGTCAGCAGTTGATCATGCTAATCACCGGTCATCTTCGTCTACAAAGGTTCAAGTAAGTAAAAACTTAAGTAAGTAAGCAAACTGAACGTGAAAACGCGTCACTGAAATCAACAGGCTTGTGTAGCTGTCTGAAGGGACTGAGTGTCATAATTACAACAGCAATACACACTTATTCGGAATTTGGTTGTTGCCGCAGAATTTCCGTGTTTACGCGGAATTCCGTGAAATTCCGTGGAAACACGGAAATTCCGCGGCAACGGCCGAATTCCGCGGCTCGGCTCGAAATTCCGCAGCTCGCGGAAAACTGTGGGCCCTATTTATTAAATCAAACACTTGCCAACAAAATGGTTAATTGTACGACAGCTACTCACCAGCAGTTCAGCGGCATGTGAGCAGATTGCCACCAATGCACACTCCATGGCTGGATTGGAATCCAGGACTTTAGTCCGACATTTAGCTTCCTGTGGTACTATGTGCCTGTTCTTATGTAATAATTACTGTATTCCAGTAACAATTCGTTGCAGCAGTGGGATAAATGTGTACAGTGTCCTCTGACATCAGGGCTTTGTTGAAGCTGTATATGTCAAATGCTGAAAATGCACATACTTTTGCATATAAATGCTGTATTTCTGTTGTTTTGTTGTTCAGTACGCTGTGCATACTGATTTACTTGCTGATGTCTATGGAAATGTTATGTATGGCAGTACACTGACGAACGTCAATTTTGACGCAGACCGGTTTCGACCGATGATCAAGGAGGCATTGGAGTATCGAGAGCAGATGAAACAGCTTTATGAGTCAGCATGTCAGCAAGCTGGTACAAGTCCACGTCGGTTTAGTCAGACCGAGGCCACGTGGATGCCAGCTGATGATGTGTGGACTGGCTCTACAAAACAGCTGGAGGCCGAAGGTAGATGTTGACCTGTCTGCATTTGAGGCTGGTGGAACGACTTCTCATTTAAAACAATGCTGTTACTTGCTTTGCTTTGTGGCAAATTAGAAATTCATCCTTCATTCAGAGCAAATGAACTATAAATTAATACTTCTTGTGGTGTCCAACAGTGGCTTTATTTGAGTTCCAATTGACTTTGAGTAGCAAATGGTGCATGGCTCTTTTTACAACTTTACTGCATTTGACAGAATGATATTGTTTTTATGGAGTATCCGTGTTTTCAACAAATTGCCAAAGGTAATTAAGTTGTCATTTTTGAGATTATTCGAAGCAAAACTGTAATGTCTTTATTGAACAAGGCAGTTCTTCCTACAGAACCCAAATGTTTCCTAAAGAAGTACGGTTGACTCCAAACATCTGCCTAGAGAACCAGGATTGGGTCCCTGAACATCTCCCTATGGAATCAGAACATCTTGCCCAGTATTATTTAAGTTAACTATAACTACAACTAAAATTTTTGTAACTTGTTGTTGTTGGCATTGTTGGTGTTGTAGTTGTCCAGGGTGAACTTAAGGAGTAATTCTCACGTTGTATCAAAGCTTTATCAGTAACACATTTATTGTGACTACTGTGGACTGATCTATTAGCATGTTAACTCAGTGCTGTTACTATGTGAGATGATATAATATTTTTGTGTGTCACCATTATGTCTAGTAATAAACACCAAAATTGGTCTAAAATGCAACAAATTGAAGTTTCCAAAATATTAACTAAAATTCTTAACACAACTGTAACTGTAGCTCAAAAATTTAACTTAACTAAACCAAAAAGGATTACCATAGTTATAACTAAAATTGTAAGTAGAAAAATCCATAAGTAGACAATGCCATTTTCCTCGTGGAAACCGGGTTTGCCCCATAACGTCTTCCTGTGGAACACGAACATCTCCATATAGAACCAGGATAGGTCTTCACATCTGTCTGCGAAACGGGTGTATACCTGAATATCTGCTTATTGAACCAGAACGTATCCTTTTAGAACCAGGACGGGTTCATAACGTCTTCCACTCAGACATCTCCCTACAGACTAGATCGCCTTTCATGTTTGAGGCACCTACATGTGCAAGTGGCAGTCAGTAACATAGGAGGTATTTTGTATCCGCTTTTTCCCATCACTTACTTCAATGACACTTTAAAGAAGTTAGCATAGGAGCTTTTCTATTGCCACTGAAGCTTGTGCCTTTGAAGAAGCCTTTTTGAGTATTTCAGACGTGTTACGTGCAGGTCGACAGTTTGGCGTTAAACGTGATCTGGAGGAATACGGTGCCGATGTACACGGTGTGAGACAGATGATCATCTACGGACTAAAGGGGGTGGGATCATACGCTCGCCATGCTCGTCTGCTTGGTGAATGGGATATTAGCATCGGTGCTTTCACCAGTGAGGTAACTGCTGCCTTTAGAGCTAAAGAACTGCGGTTATGCACAGGAACACTGGTTTATTGGCTAGTTTCTACATGAGCGTGAGTTATTCAGTTGCCCCTCGTATTCTCTTTATCCACTGAACTCTTTCAGAAGGGAATCTGTCCCATATGGCCGCCAGGTCTATATGTCCCGTATGGACTAAGGGGCAGTAATGTGCTGTAAGTCATGTGTAGATTTTGGTGCTATATATGTTGTTTGTTTGTATGTTTACTTAACTTTTTTCTTCACTTTTTTCCTTCTTTACTTCTTTTTATTTGCTTTCTTACTTCCTTACATGTTAACTTAAGTGTTCATCTGGAGAAACAGCTTTTAAATGAACATAGCAGTACTAGTCATAATAGTTCATCGATACGTTTTTGTGAGATGATGCTGCTGCTGGTAAGTCAAGTCACTGATAACATTCTTCTTCAGCTGCTGCTGCTGTACGTCTTGTCTTGCGTTCACCATTTAATACTGAGTTATTATTATTGTTATCATTATCGAGAATGTTCTTCTCCTGTCCATCTGCTGTTGCTGTTATCTCATCCTAGGAAACATACAATACATGCTGGGTTGTTAAATTGTTAACGATTTGTCAGTATTGAACACGATGCATCGTGGATTGTGCAGGTCCTAGCGTTCCTCGTCGATGGACCTGAGTCGGAGCGACATGACATAGCAACAACGTTCGATTGGGCTCTTAAGGTTGGAGAGAATAATCTCAAAGGCATGGGCATGCTTGACAAAGTTCACCGAGTGCGTTTTGGTGCACCGTCACCTGCACAGGTCACAACCATTCCCGTACCAGGAAAGGTAAATGCTGTTAACTGGACTTGATGTAGTGTAACTTTATTGATGTGCACAGTGTCAAAGCACTACTGGTTTATAGCATGTTTTTAATTGTATAAACTAAGAAATTAATGATATAAGCCAGAAAATAAAAAATCGGTCTATTTAGGCAAGAGTTTTAGGGCCGGTTTTTCTACCGTAAATTAATCTCCCATTAACGTTAATTTAATGGGAGATTAACTCCCATTAATTAATAGGAGTTAATCTCCCGTTAACGTTAGATTAATGTGCGATGGAAAAACAGGCCCTTAATGCCTCGCCACATGACATTGTCGGCAAAACATTGTTTTTGGGCTGTCCATCTGCCGCATTCGTTCGTCCGGACAGATACTGTTACCACTATACCTTGTGAACGCCTTGAACAATTTGATAAAATTGATAGAGAACATACACTATCCCTTACTTGATGTCCTTGTTCGATTCTGGAGGTTAAAGGTCAAGGTCACAGCAGGCCATCGAGGTGGCAAAGGCATCCACATCGACGAAGTCATCTTCTCAACTCAACTCAACTTTATTAAAACATATTTGCAGCTGAACAGCTGAATTACTAAATATACAAGCTATAGGCCTAAACATGCACTAAAATCAATACAAATAAAGGTTGTTAAGAAGCAGTGGTAGAAGTGGGGAATGGGGGGGGTGGTGACGTAGAGTGATTAACTCTTCAGTGAGTTGGTACTGGCATCACCCATGTTGGTGTTGAATACAACAACAACAACATCGTCTGGTTTATAGACGTTATACAGAACAGGTCAACATGTGTCAGCCGGCACCCCAGTTAAGAACTGGACGATTTTGTTTGAGCAAAGTTTTCCTTGCTGCCCATGTGCCCATTTCTGATAGTAACTAGTGCATTTGAATTAGAGAGAAGCTGTTAGTTCTCCTCAGCATTGTTAATTACACTGTTTTAATGCCACTAATCGTGAATATTGACTTTACACACGGTTCGCACGCCTCCTGGAAAGTCTTGGATTTATTTGGTAAAAATTTCCAGGCCTTGGAAAGTCCTAGAAGATGGGTTTGGTCCTGGAAAGTCCTGGAAATTTTAGTGCAAGATCCTGGAAAGTTTTGGAATTTTCTAGGCTATGATGTGGGATGCAGACACAATGATGCAGGTGCAGATGCCAAAATTTACAAAAAATTAGCTCAGATTTTATTTGTATTTTATTTTATATATACGAAAAAAATTACTGGCGGCCGGGGCTGCTCACCGGACCTCTGTAGTAACTGCTATTTGTCTCCGTATTTAAACATTGCTGGCATAGAACAGGGTCCTGGAAAATGCTTCTGGGGTCCTGGAAATTTTTGTAACCAACAGAGTGGGAACCCTGTGTACAGTGAGTTTGTTGTTGTTTTTTTGCAGGCAATTTTAGTGACAGGACATGACATGAATGAGCTGGATATAATCCTGAAAGCAACTTATGGACTTGGAATTAACATCTATACTCATGGAGAGATGCTGCCTGCGCATGGTTATCCAGGACTCCGCGAGTACAAGGTCAAACACCATCTCTGTTTTACTGAAATCGAATCTTTGTTGATATCACTTCCTAGATGAGCTTTTGGTGACGCTGCATGTGTTTTTGGGTGTATTCAAAGTCATATAATCTTACCAGAACCTTTTTGTTTTCACATGGTTTTCTAAAATTGATAATACTCGTCCAAAACTGGTTTCACTAAGCTGCCATTTGCAGTGTGGTGCTGATGAAACCAGATCTTAATTAATTGCTTCACAGCTGTGTCAAAACAGGAAGCCACTAATTTCGAGTAATTGCAGATATGTGCTGTAATATTGACAATCTTTGTTCCATCGTGAACCTAAATGTTGCAGTATCTTTATCTTGTATCTTCCGGATACTTCTAAAAAGCATCTCGCAAATATTACGTGTTGTTTGGCATAATGAGTTTATACAGAATGGCTGTCTCAAATAGGTTGGATTGTTGAGATGTTATTGCAAAGGTTTGTTGGCTTGTTAAATTATGATGCAAAGGTTTTTCATTTATTTGACTTAAGATAAACAACATTCTGTTGAACTTAACCACGCCAACAAACATGACTTAAAAATTGCTGATATACAGTGGACATATATGTTTAGCTAAATATTATTTGCTATTAATTACTATAAAAAGTAACTAATAGTAGATTAGTTATGTTGAATGTTGCCTGTTGTCTGTGCAGCATCTGGTCGGCCATTATGGCGGTGCATGGCAGATGCAGAAGTTCGAATTTCCCAGTTTCCCAGGTCCAATTGTCGTGACCACAAATTGTGTCATCGAACCGATGAAGTCCTACAAGGAGAGACTGTTCACATCGAATGAGACTGGTTGGCCAGGCTGTCATCACCTGCGACTTCCTGTTGATGCAGATAAGCTGGTCGAGGCAGCGCTCAATGCACCGGGTTTCTCCGAAGAAGACTGCCAACCAGGAAAAGTTCCTCAGGGTGACAAATCATTGTCAGTTGGATTCGGACATGATACAATATTGGCCAATGCAGAAACGGTAAACAACTATCATATGTGGCTTGATACTAGATCTAGGAGTCATTGGAGTCTGTCAGTTCAATCGCATTTGACCCTAAACTGACTTGAAGTTGACCACTTGATACCAAAACGGGTTTTAACTGATTTGGCAGAACCTGTTGACTTCAACTTGACTGTTGAGACTTTGATGTTGAAAGTGGACGTCATTTGCACATGCTCATAATTAAATTTACTCTTTCCTCTCCATGTGGACCTTGTGTTAACATTATGCTGTTTCCTTAGTAATAAAATAGACTTACTACTGTTTGCTCAACAAAGTCGAACAGTTAAAGATTAGTAAAAGTATTCTGTAATATGCGCAGAGACGGTTTATATCACATCCAGTAAATTGTGGCCGTGGCTCGATTCTCCTCTGATGGCAGTGCAATACATCATGTCCTGGTTTTGTGGATGACTGTTTTCACATAATGGAGAAAATCAAAGATTATGTGTATGTTGTGTTCACTTCACCAGGTTGCAGCTCCAGGGCAAACTGCCGATTCCAACTACATCTTGTTTGTAATAGTATAACCAAACGATTGGTCAGAAAAACACTTGTAAGCATGACTGTAATGTTTTGAGTAGCTGATCTCCACAAAAACCAGCTCAAGATGTTTCTTTTTGTATATTTCTTCTGTATTTGATGTCATACCATTGTTAAGTAGTTGCATCTCTGTTACGACCATTACTGTTACGGTTAGTAAAACACGCTGATTTTCTGCTGTTACTGCACTAGTCTGGTTGTGTGTATAGGTGTTAAAGGCAATCGAGTCGGGGGAACTGACACGCGTCTTCGTCATTGGAGGTTGTGATGGCTCCGAGAACAAGCGTTCATACTTCACGACTCTTGCCAAGTCTCTGCCACCGGAGACGTTGATCCTGACGTTGGGCTGTGCCAAGTACCGCTTCAACCGACTAGAGTTCGGCACTCTGGGCTCAACTGGTTTGCCGCGGCTGCTCGACATGGGCCAGTGTAATGACGCGTATGGTGCTGTCGTCGTCGCGTCGGCACTTGCAGACGCGCTGCAGACGGATGTCAATTCTCTGCCGCTGTCCATCACTTTCTCGTGGTTTGAGCAGAAAGCGATCGCCGTCTTCCTCTCGATGCTGTATCTTGGAATTCGCAACATGCGCGTCGGGCCAGTGCTGCCGGCGTTCCTGACGCAGAACGTTGTCAACATGTTGGTGGAGAAGTACAATATTGTGCCGTGCGACATGCGGCACCCAGAAGATGACCTGAAGAATATGATGCAGCAGCAGCAGTAACAACAATGACCGTAATTACAGTGTCACTTGTTTACGAAACGTCGTTGCGTGTTGGCTTTGAAGGTGTGACTGATGCTAATCCTGTCATTCCAGTGAGTAGCTGGTGGTTGAAAGTGTTCTTTAACACTGCAGTGACTTCTGATGCTGGCAGTGAATGCAAAAAGGACCATACATAAAGGACATCCACAAAATGTAAATCTCCCCCATTATCTGCTTGTGTCTGCATTTGGTGTAACCCCCTTCTCCCTGCATCTCTGCGGTGCTGAGCCAGTGCTACATATCATAGTCCTTGCACATCATCAAATGGTCTGTGAACGATCAGCAATTTCCTATTTATGCAGTATCAGACTCACAGATGGTCCCGGAATCAGCCTGCCACGTCCCATATACTGGATTCGTAGGAAAATTTACCAAGTGTAATTTACAGCAGGTGATAAGTGATGACATAATGATGCCCTTAGAGTGCATTAGTTCTGAGATATCTATCAAACGTGGGCATCGCAGATTAGCAAAAGCAGGAGTTTTCAACTTTATGACAAATGCGGTAGTCTGCATACCAATGGAAGCTGCCGGGCAAAAGAGGACGCGGCAGACCACGGACGACTTGGAGCCAAACCATCTCACGCGACCTCAGCGACCTGGACATGTCATCCGAGGAGGCAGAAGCTGCAGCACTGGACCGGACCGAATGGAGGAAGAAACTGTTTGCCTTATGCGCCACTCGGCACAAGAAGATATAAGTATAAGTATAAGTAAGCATACCATTGAACCCTAACTCCCGTCTTTTCTATTTTTGTCTGCATTCAACTCAGTCCTACCTCCCCTCTGTGTGGATATCCTCTATAGACGATCCCAAATCGTTATATTTACTAAGTGTGCATTTATGTAAGGAATGTTAATGTTCGTTTATAACGTCGTTTTGTTTGTTTCTAATAATAATAATTACAGCTACCAATTTCAACGATATATTGTACATTTATCAAACAATTTTCAGTGCATGTCTGTGTGCCCAGCTTGTTAAACAAACCAAAATATTGCAAGGCGTGTTGTTTCTGTGTTGTTTTTGTTTAACGTGTTGGACAGTGTTTATATATTTCTGGTCAGACATGCTTTACAGAACTTCGTACATGGGCATAATGTTTTTATTGAACTTATGATGCAGTGATAATTTTGTAATAAAGTGCCTCATTGATATACTCTACAGTGAATTATCCTGTCTTTTTGTCGTCGTGTTGGGGTGAAGGGGGCAGGTATGGTACCATGGTTTGGAGGTCCCCAGATGCTTCTTTGGGTTTTACATAAGAGAAACATTCCAAAGCCAGACGAACACAGAAAAGGTATTATACAACAAGAGTCGTTAGCAGTGATATGTTATAGGAACTGAAGAACAGCAATTACACAAGATATCACATTGAACTGATAAATAGGTTTTGTGGTGGTTGGTTAGTTTCCACCCTGTTGTAGGCACTAGCATAATAACTTAAATGAGCCTCCTCTATCCTTTCCCATTTTGGGTGGTCGCTGAACAAAAAGGCAACAAGGTCGGGAGGTTACTGTATTGCTGGCCATCCTTAACATAGCAGAATTCTCCACCAAAGACCTTATCCCGATATGGCCTATTTTTGTGCTGAATGGGGACGTTAATCAACCAACCAACCTGTGGCAGTAGTGAAACTGCGAAGTAGCAAAAAGTAGTGAATTTGTTTTACTGAGATCATGCCCGGTCACCGTCAGTGATTGGTTAAAGTATTTTGAGTTTAGTATTGATTTAAATATTTAATATTGAATTTATTGCATGCCTGCATAATTGCACGTGTTGTTTTTGTATTCTGTTTAGGAGAGTTGTAAGTGCCAATTTTTTGGCCTTTTGTTCTCTAGCATATTGGCAGTATTTAATGTTGATGTTTTCACTATATCTGCCTGTTGTGCTATGTAAATAAATGATTGAGTTGTATCAAAAAACCTGCACCTTTAAAGTGTGTTTTGTACTGTATCAAATGCACAGCCTAAAATTTTTGGGCAGTATTAAACACTCAGGCATTGCAGTATTTGAAATACTGTAAAACCCTTTAATTTGGCTGCCCTAAAAGTTGGCAATTTTGTTATCTTGGCACCTTTCATTTTGGCAGATTGAAGCGGCACAATTCCAACACATGAGTAATGTCAATTGAAGTTGTTAAAGTATCACTGTTTAATTTCTCGGTTTTGTTATGCTCGTGAAATTTGCGAAGTAAATGGTACCCGAACATAAAGGGTATTGAACCTTTTCTTGCAGAGTATTTAAAATGCGAGTAAGTACTTGAATACTTTTTACCAGCACGACGCTAGCTAGCACGGACATTAGCTGTCGTCATGTGTCTGTCTGTCACACGCTGGTATTGTGTCAAAATGGCTAAATGTAGGATCACACAAACAACGCCGTGTGATAGCCCACCAACAGTCGTTGGTGAGCGACACCCATTCTCCCTTAAATTTGAGCTCAAAGTGACCCACCCTCCCTTTCGAACACAACGATTTCGACCAATATCCGCTCATTGTCTCTCAACCGTGAGAGCTAGCAAAAAATGTTCAATTAGCACTAGTAGGAAGTAAACCATGCGCTTTCCAACAAGCCATAGATGAACTGTGTACATTACCCCTAAGTCCCCCCAAGGGTGGCTCAAAACGAGAATTGTTACATTTTGCATTGCCTTTCATATCTTCGTTGCAGGTAATCGTAGACATGTCATATTTGGTATGCCGATTTATCATAGCAAGTCCCAGCCTACGAACAACTGTCCCTGAAATGGGCATGGTGACGTCACGTGATCCACTTCAAATTTCAAGGCCCTAAACATACCTCAAGAATAACTGAAGCTAGAATCGTCAAATTTCTTATACAGGTAGGCTACATCTAATGTTACCAGAAGAACGATATATCACCCCCTTAACTGGCATGGTTATGGTCACGTGACTGTTTTAAAATATTGCTATTTGCTGTCATACAGTGCGTCATGCGGGTTCGTCAGCGATAGCTGAGCTACTCGTTATAAAACTAAGTCCAGTGTGGCACTTAAGCTGTGGGTGTTATGGGATAGTATGCAGTGCTGAATGGTTATGGTTTCTGCAGAGAGGTGACTGTGCTTGGATAAAATTGTGCAATGCACATTTTTGCAGGTTGCTTTCATCGACTGGCAGCAACACTGCTGACTTACAGTTCTTGTGATTTGCTTGGCATTGTAAATTGTGCTTATTCACACAAATGCTTATGCGTCATAGACGTCAACTCCCAGGCATGGATGACATGTCTATCCAGTATTTTACGTGGGGTACGTACACCCATAGCAAAATCCCCCAATATTTAACCTTTGTTCTTTTGTATGATTATGATATGGAGGAATGACGGTGTTTAGGCTTGGAAATCAGGAAAGCTTGGTGATAGCATCAAATTGGCAACCTGACTAAGTGCTGCAAATGTTTACATTTCCTTGCCCTACATCATGCCGGCCAGAACAGCTGGCATAAGGAATGGAGAAAATACGTCATAATCAACCTACGTATATGCTGGTTCTCGATAAACTGCAATGATATTATCATGTACATATTCGTGAAAGTAATGGATGAAACAATGTTGTGACATTGTGTTCCAAGTATTATCACCATTATTGTGTGACCACATTACATATATTGGCATCTTGCACATCTAAAGCAGTACTGTTCATATATATGTGAAATGACCGGAATATGCATATTTACAATCATGAAATTACTTGCCACCCCCATTTATTTCTTCGTTGATGTCATTTAACACAATTCTCACAATCTGCATTTTTAGGTCGACTTCCAACCTTTGGAAGTCGACCTAATACTGTGGGTGGCAAATTGCCGTCCGTCCGTACATCAGTGTGTCCGTCCGTCCACAAAACGTTTCTTCGATTTCGATGAAATTTGGTATACAGGTATTACT
>Ga0209780_1002131_pt1 | contig 13813 bp, 10 predicted proteins | sample WorMetexBAHAMAS2_FD_187384 | JGI IMG/M metagenome (GOLD analysis project Ga0209780, IMG submission 187384) | Marine gutless worms symbiont microbial communities from Max Planck institute for Marine Microbiology, Germany - Inanidrilus exumae... | ecosystem: Host-associated > Annelida > Digestive... | reverse complement strand
CGTGCGATAAGTTTTACAAGGTAGTGTAGACACATTAGTTAGGTGAGGTAGACAACTAAGCTGTCATGCGATGTCAAATTATGTGAGGAATTTTGGTGTCAAAAATTATTAAAATCAGACAACCACTCAACTTATAGCCAATAATATGAGTGGATGTTTTCTTCTAAAACACGGTGTAGAAAAAGCCAGCACTCACAAGAGTGTAACGACCTATGCCGGCAATGTTTTTGTGACTTGTGACCTTGACCTTTCGGCCCCAAAATAAATAAGTTTCCAGGTCTCATAGTGGAACATTTCTATGTCAAGTTTGGTGATACTAGTTTCATTGATTTTTGAGATACCGTGCTGATAGACAGACAAATACATTGTGTGGTAAAACAGACAGTCAAACCCAAACAAAACCCTATCCCCGCAACTGCCGTCAGCATCAGTATTGAGTTCAGCAAAGTCTACAACAGGTGCAGAGAATAATACAGCACTAGAGGCAAAAGCCGACTAAACACCAAACTGTTTCATACAGTAATGATGGTAGTAGTAGAAGTTTCATATAAAACTGTTTCATATAACCTACCAACACATGAATCATCTGAGATTTGCCGATAACACGGCGTTATATATATATCTGTTTTGATTGGCTGACTGAAACAACTGTAGACAATATCTTCCGGCAATCTATGGAACTCACCTCTGCACACTGAACCTTGGCAATGAAGCCCTTGTTCTGCAGCTCAAGCCAGTTGGCTTCGTACAGCTTCGGACCGATGAGGAAGTTGAGGTCACAGATCTTGTCATCTTCTCGAACCAGCGTGGCAGTCAAGCCGAGCTTTGTGTGGGCCTGGACTGATGAAAGCACACGCCGAAACATCTTGGCGGGAACGTACTGAACCTCTGCAGTTCAAAACACCACTGGTGGTCGTCACACACTTTTTGTCTATCCAATGCACACTGGATAGACCATCTAATCACTTTTGTGATTGTGTGTGTGTGACTGTTAACTGGCCATACTAATCTGTAGCTACAAGTCGTATCTATGCACTCAGAGCATGCAATGTGGCCTAATAGGAATAGTAACAGAAATAGTAATAAAATGTAATAGTAACTAGAAGACACAGGCAGTCGTATCGACATGCAGACCGACGTCGGCAAGGACCGCAGGTAGCACAGGAATACACAGTACCGGTCATGTCACTAGCAACCGTGCGCCACGACGGTCTTTTAACCCTGTGACCTTGACCTTTTGACCTCTAGGTCAATGTATGCCGAGTGACTGCTACAGAGTACACATGTACCAAGTTTGGTGTTGATAGCTCAAGCCGTTTTCCCGTTAGAGCACAGACATACAGACAAACAGACGAGACTGAATGCCCTACCCACGCCGGCGGCTATGCAGGCGTGGGTAATAAATAATACAGTTAGAAAGGTATGTACGGACTTACCATCTAGTATCATGAGTCCCCACTCCTGGCTGTTGAGCCATTCCATCACTCGCTCTGCCTCCCACGATCGTTTGGTTGTGTGTGAGATCATGGAATATGTACTGATGCAAATACAGCAACCTGTCAAACAGTCGACAACCAGCGAATTTCTCACAAAAACCTTCTTCTGTTGTGTACCAAACAAACCGTTATCAGTGCGTGCACATGGTCAACAAATTCGGGTGGGGGATAACACCAAGGACTGTAAATATTTACAACTTTGCACTACTTAACATAACATACCGTAAAATAAAAACTGAATGCAATACTTCGTCCAAAGCAATCAGGACTTATAAGTTCTAACAGATCGAAAGAAAATACTTCGAGATCTAAATGTACAGTTTGAAACAGACAATGAATTTGTAACTGATATGTCACCCACCACCTGTGTTGTGTGGTGGCACTGTGGTAGGGCGTTGGACTTGCGACTGACAAGTCACGGGTTCAAATACCAGCCGGTCTGCTTTCACGTAACATAGGCCAACTCAGCCTTGCATCCCTCTGAGGTCACTAAATCAAGCACCTGCTTCGGCTGGGGGTAAAGGCGGGATTCACACCTTTGCCGGATGGCAGGTAACACTGTGTGATCCCATATGGCGTGTGAGTTTCCCGTAGCGGTGAAAGCTAAGTTGATGATAAACTGCTATACACTGTTTACTTACTTTACTTTACTTCAAACAAAAACCAGTATAAAATTGGCAGATCTTAGCATCTTTGGACAACGCAACTGAAAGTCAAAGACATTGGCAGATCACTGTTCAAGGCTGGGCTAAGCGGAATTTCGGAGAACTTTGTTGAAGAGGAGCAACGTGAACTAACTTGACACTGCTCGATTGAATGGTGGTTTAATAGTGATAAACATTCCCATCACCTGGATGAGGCTTGTCCTTGGCATCGGCGGTGAAACGGCAAACCATGCTGTCATCGGCTGTCGACCACATCTTGAACTGCAGCGGACAGAATAAACAGAACACACACGTGCATGATCTTTTTACAGCCACAACACAGGTAAATGCTACCTGACAACATCAGTTAAGAATGGGAGCATTTTTTGGTAGCAAAGTTTTACCATCTACATGCTTTGGACAATCAGCACAACTGTATTAGGGAGAAAACGCTAATGCCATTAGCAGTGACATAACAATTTTGTAACATAACATGTACATAACAAATTTTATAACATATCATGCACATAACGATTTCGTAACAATACTGCTTGCATTAGTATGGGTACAGCCGGCATATAGAGTGATATACCTTCCCTCTGAAATCAGTCTGCAGATCAAGGATTAGATGCCGTGGGTGAATTTCCTGGTGAAATTCTGGGCTCCCTTCAGTATTATGAGATCACACACAAAGTACAACAGAATAAAAAGAATTAAAAGATAGTATCAGGCATACACACAAAGACAACCCGCTATTCAACTGATTACGTCACGAATCTCATCTCTAGAAAGCATACATCTGCCACCTCTTTCATATCAGTCTCTGCGGGCTATTACGTCATGAAAAAACTCGAACGCATACGACCCTCATTCGCTGAGTTACAACCCTTTGGTGATCTGACGCAGGTGACTTGGTGAATGGAAAGATATTGCTGGCATATAAAAACACGCTCAAATAGTCCATACAGGTAGTCACTGTGACTGGTATTTTGCCATCTCTGCCAAACATGCAAACCAATTACCTGCGATCGCCACTGTTCCACAGCGACGGCGGATGTACACAGGACCAGACATCGCTTCTTCACCGTACATGCTGATGTCACACCCACCAGGGTTTTACCGGCTCCTATCAACCACAGCACGTCCAGTTAACAACAAGCATCCAAAGTAATTCTGCAAAAGGTCGCATCGTCATCTTGTCACCCCTCGTGGCTGCGAATGGATTTGCCCCATCTTGACCCCATCAAGAATGACCCAGTCTTCCCATGTGACCCAGTGGTTAAAGCACTCGGGCTCCATGTGCGGTAGAGCGTGACGCATTCAGTGGCCAGGGTTCACGCCTCCACCTACCAAAAAATTATTTCTAATAATTCCTATGCACATAATAAACAGGGAGTTAATCCCAGGCACGAAAAAGAGGGTTCGACGTTGTCCTCTATAAACTGTAACAGTTGCTGACGCCTTGATTAGCAGCATCAAGGTTTTAGTCGCACTGACGTGAGCCGAAGCAGATGGGGCAAAGTCCTCTGGCTGGCGCTGAATAAGTGTCACTCAGGTGGCTGGCGCTGAAAAAGTGCTAGTCTAAACTTAGCCAGACAGCAGCACACCCCTAGAGGGAGTGCACTATAGAAATACCTGACAAGCTGTTCACTCCTACTCAAGCCCTCCTTCACCCTACACGTCATGCACACACACCGCACACACCTACCGATTCCCTTCCTCTCCCTGGGCTAGCGCATTAGACCAACATGAGGTCTCAGCGCTGCAGTCCAAAGTAGGCTGGACCCCTGCCCGCAGTAACGAATGAACAAACGAATGACACATATCTAATACATGGTTCCTTGGAGCCACGTAAGTCTTTCCCCCAAACAGCATCTGGATAGATTCAGCCGCTTATGCACAGAACACTTGTGTGACCAATACACAGATAGACAAACAGACACACAGACCACGCTACATGTGACATCTGCAGAACCTTTCCAACTCTGCACACACATGAGTCTTAGAGGTGTCTGACATAAATAAAATAAGAACAAGAACAAAAACAACAAACCACAAGGGAGGACTATGACTCCAGATCTTGCTCGTCCGTTGCCAAACATCTTTCGCAGACTTTTCTCCTGGTACGGACGCAGAATTGTGTTCGGCTTCAGGTCAATACTACAAGTTCAAACAGCAGAAGTTACCTTTATCTTCGCTCACAATGAGTAGTGATAACTCATACTAGTATACAAGTCAGCTGGTTTCAAGTGGAGAAACATATACTTGCTACATTCATGCATACAAGTGCATCGGTCCTCCTTACTGTCTGGCAGAAATGTATGCTGGCCATGTCGCATGCTGCCCCATGGTGAGTCATGGTGAGTATGTCAACGGGACAGACAGATGGACGGATGCCAGACCATTACATTACACTTTCCGCTATAGATGCAGTAAGCACAATAATATATAGGTTGCAGCCAGATTGACTCATGTAAGGTTTTGTCCCACTTGACAAAAATAGATTATTGCAGAGACATTCTTTCTAGCCGATCAGTTAACATGGTACCAAAGAAACTAAACGTAATACGACAAAAGCAGACATGCATCAATAAACCAAAAGATGCAATAAGACAAAAGTAAACGTAAAAACTAAAGCCAGGTTTGGTAGCCTTATACGATGTCTGGCATGTAAATACATCGGGCCTATTCTTACAGTCCCAGGGCTAACACAGGGTGACAGCAGGGAGACTACAATGAATGTAAAAGAATCCAAGGATGACTTTCGGCATTTCTTTAGTGACAAACTGCAGATGTGTAGACACAGAATAAACTTACATGAAGTACAAAGCAGCAAAGACAATGGCACATGTGATGTTTCATTACGACTGCCGATCAGTATCAACTCCAGAAACATGAAGCCAGACAGAGAGACAGATTCTAATGCTGTACTAATGCATGCTAACTTGGGTATTGGTATTGGAATTTGGTGTAAGAGGCGCTGGATCAAGAAGAGATGATGTCTCATGGTCAAATATCCACAGTTGGCACTAGTGCTTAAGTTTCCTTGAGTGCTTTGACACTGATGGATTTGTAACAAAAAAGACATCCGGACAGTAAAACCGCTTCATTTATTCACAAAAATGATCTTTAAGGGTACTTGGCCCAACCTGGCAAGAATTTAGATAAGAAAGCTGCTTCAACGCAACTAAAAGCAGTAGAAATTCATACTAACTTGACATCAATGTTGACAGTGTCGTTGCGGAAATCATACTCTGCCAGCAGCGGATAGTCCAGCTCTATACAGCTATAGTAACACAGCAAAGTAAACTTACAGTGAATACTCAATTCCACACGAATCTGTTTTTTTGATAGCTCAATGCCAAATAAATTATTTTGTCATTCATGGAGCATTTCTCGGCTAAATACTTATCAACACAAGACGATGACTTTGTTTACATTCTGAGTCATTAAAATAACTAACTGAATGAAGCATATTGACAACACATGGAAAACGTGTGCTAAAGAAAACTTGTGTTACAATCCTCCATGAGTTCACTGCTTCTGAAGAAGAAGAATATTTGTTTATTGAATCACTGACAGAATGCAATAAAACTCATTAACACAGCAAGGAGACTGCCACACAGGACAGCACTGTAAAGTAGATATGTACATGGATTTACAGCCTCAGAGTGCAGACTTGATTCGCTATGCTGTCTCAAGTCTGATTTCACCAGCATTTGACATCATTTGCACAAGTCAAACCAGAAGATGGACTTGACACCCCGGAATCAACATGGATACCATTTACACCACATACTTAGGCCTGTTGTGACCTTGACCTTTGACCCTCAAACTACAACCAGGTCATCAGTAGGGGGTAGTGGTTATTTGACGTATAAGTTTCATCAAAATTGCTCGAGTTGTTCACGTGATATCATCGTACAAGATTTGTCCAAATGAATGGACAAGCGCAGTGATGCCTTCTCGACGCAGTCGGGTGACAAAAGCATACAAAGTACATGATGCTATTTTCTGCAGTGAATGCCTAGTTATCAATAAGACCAAATGCAAACATAGGCCATTCTGCACCAACCCTGAGGCTTTTTGCACCAACGTGAGGTTTCATTCTGGAGCAAACGCCTCCCATTAACGCCAGTGACAACCCTTATTACAAAAAACCTGCTGGGTACATTGGTACCTTATTCACCAAATAAACCTGTCATTAACTCATTGTGACCTTCATTAGTCTGGTAATATTAGCATTTATCAATAATCCACATAAAAGATGACATATTCACTGATAAATGAGCCAAAAATTAAACTAGAAAATGATTTTTTTTTCTTGCAGAAAACACACGTACAAAATGGACAGTCGTAAAAGAGAAACATATCAAATATAGCCAAGATCTTGGTTGAATAGACGGAAAAGTTGCAGCGAAAAACATATTTCTTTGAGCACTAATAGTTTTTATTACTGTTGTATAATGGCCACCAAACTACTGTGTGCATGGTGATCTTAATAAACCAGATGTTAGACCATAGTTAACTCTGGTGACGAACCGTTTCTGCAGTTTCTCCAGACAATCCTGGTTAATCTCAAACGAAACTGTCTGCAGTTCCATCTCGTCGTCTTCGTCGCGATCCATTTTCTCGTAGAAGTCAAAAATGTCCTTCGGCACTTTGCTACTGTCCGTGCCACCGTTTACTTCGCCATTCTCGGCTGACGGAGGTTCTGCCATCTCCGACCCGTTCTCTTCAGGACGATTCACCTTTGCATAACAACATATGATAACAGACACTGTTTTATCACACTCGCTAGACAGATCCTCAGATCCCTGATAAAAGACTATATATCATACTGTATACTTGACTAACGGTGGCAAAACACGGCACGGAACTAGAAGATAGACTTCAAATGCGCCAGCGTCGACGTCTATACCTTCATCACCTCGACAGCCTGCGTAATCGTTGACCTTGGACCTCCAAAACCTAACCAAGTCATCAGTAGAGGCTAGTGGCTATTCCCTGTAAGTTTCGTAGAGATTGCTCAATATTAGGACAAAATATTATTAACGTATTACTAAGACAACAGCAGGTTTCAGGGTTCGTACAGACATTAAAATGCTTTTTCCAGGACTTTCCAGGACATGCAATAACCAAATTCCAGGGTTTTCCAGGACTCAAAAATCCTTTTTTCAACGACTTTCCACGACACGTTTCATTCACAAACATGGGTTGCATGAGGTCAAAAAAGTGCATTGACAAAATCAGTTATCAGTGTATCTGCAATACAGTTAGGATGCAGAAATGCAATACCTGAGGTTGTATTATTGAAATCCAATGAACCCAGATTAGTCCAGCAAGTTCAATAAGTGAATCCCGGCTTATTAACAACTTGCACCAACTACTGTCGCTGGTTTATAATTCCAGGACTTTCCTGGATTTTCGAGGACCAGTGCCCTTCTCCAGGACTTTCCAGGGCCTGGAATTCTAAACAATGAAATTCCAGGACTTTCCAAGGTCTGTACGAACCCTGAGGTTTTATACCTGAAGTGCCTGCTTGCTTGTCATCTGCTCTGTAACAATGCCATCAGCGGAGCCTGCGTAGCTACGGTAACGACACTGCTGAATCACTGGGTCCTTCAGCATCTTCTGTAGCACGTCCTGAATACAACGTGATTGCATAGCACTAAGTAACACCAAAGGACAGTAATGGATATTTAGAGCAAACCAAAATATGCACAGTCACATATTTTATTCATCTTGCTTCCGGTGATACTGCTGCAGACTGTACATTTTTAATGCCGCAATCATACATTATTATACAATCACATCAACCGATGCCACAGCACAACAAAAAGAAAACCTGTTATTGTTGTGTTATCACCGATTTTACTTGTTGTATTACTGGTCAGAGCAGAAGAGGTTATAGTTCATAACCTATATTTGACACACGCTATTGGATGCTCTGGCCAGCGGACATCCAACAGCATTCGTCAAATATATGCCAACAGACGGACAGGTAAATGTTACAAACATTTAACAGAAGTCACACAAATGACCCAAGGAAGTCCCCAAAACTGGAATTTGGTCAATTCCGCACAGGATGGCGGAAAATAGTGAAAATGAAAAAAAATCTGCCAAAAGCAAGAATGGTGGCATCTCTGTAGTTGGTTTGGTTATAAACATCGATCACTTCACACATTACACTTATTGCAGAAATAAGTTCACTGTTAAATATCAAAAGCAGCTGACAAAACAAGAAGTGCAAGCTCACCGGATACTGGCTCTCAACAAAATACTTGTTTCGTTTAAGCACGAGCTTCACTTTTCCATAACTCACTGTACACATCTGCAATCAGTCGAAGGCAATGTAAAAATTTTCACTTGAGCATTGTTATCAGCATAAACGTCAAAGTAAAAGACTTTCATTTCCCATTTCTTGGCCTGGAGCTCACGCAATTAAATCAATAAAGTCTGTGATGCATAACCAATACAATACTACACGCATGGTTACCTTCTCAGCCACAGAGCATCACCAGCCATTAGCCGGTAACAAATTCTAGCTCTAGATTTAGTTCTGAATTCACTCAAAGAATGTTTCACGACCATTTCTGCAATGCCAGTGGAAATGCAACCGACACTGGTTATAGATATGACTGTAACCAAAACAGGATCAACTTGCTGACGGATTGCATCAAATACTATTCAACCAATCTTCGTAGATCACCCACAAACCAAGCCTGAGCCTAACCTACAGTAGTCAAGAAAACAGGTTTGACTGAAAAATTCCATTCTTTTCATTCACTCGTACCAGAACAGAACGTATGGACAAAAGTAAGGCTAAGGTGAAGGGATCATACCCCATAGAGGAGTATAGGCGGGGTGATCATCTCCCTTTTGAGAACATTTAAGTAGCAGACCACAGAGTCTGGTATTCATGGCCAGTGCAAACGCCAAACCTACGGTTACCTTCCCAGCCGCAGAGCACTGCCACTGCCCCTTGACCAGTATTCATTTTCCAACCTGCACAGGGTAGGAGGCTAAGTTGGTCTGAGTGGCTGGTTATGTACCAAGATGGTGAATGGTCACCCACAGTGGTGCCAGAATGAGATTGAACTTTTCAAAAGTGCCCCCTAAGTGGGGGCACAGTGAATGCTCAGAAGGGCACGCCTTCACCGTTTTGTCCTTAAGACTGGTTTACAGATAAAGCCGCTTCAATGGAAAAAAAGAAATAGTCTTTATATTAGAGCATTGGTTCAGTGGTTATCAGTATCAATCGTGGATTTATATAGCATATAAATGTAAAGCCTCTAATGCGCAGTGGTTCTGTTAATTATACGTATAAAATGAAATGACAGTATTCACATTCTGTTCGACTTACGGCTGCTGTATGCTGTGCATTGTCATATTATGTTCATAATTTCACATAATTTAATGCCGGCACCTCTGGTCACCCATCTCTGTACTAACCGGGCTCAATGTAAAGCAACTTCATTGATGTGATCAATGCCATTAGCATTGGGAACAACCAAAAATATGTGGGAAAATGAGGAACACTTTTATATGGGCGAGACGTCCTTCCCATTACCCGACCGACAGCATCAAATCACCAAAGAAAACTGTTCAAACAAGAAATCGCAAACATGAGATTACCTTAATGAACTCAATGATTCCAGGTGGAATGCTGGTCTTACTGAGGCGTCCGAGATACTCTATGATGTCGTCAGTCTGCAAGCCGACAGACACGGCTGCGTACAACGAGTATGGAGTGAACTTGTACTCGTGAATGTGTTCCGGACGACAGACCGGCTGTTACAGTACACAGAGACACAGTTAAACCACACACACACTGGCCTCTTGGACCACACACACAAATGTCAGCTGGACCACACATACTGGTCTCTTAGACCACACACACAGCTTGAGCTGGACCACACACATTGGTCAGTTAGGCCACAAACACTGGTTTACTGATCACTTTCCGGGTGGACATTGATTAATGGGTTACCAGTTGATCACAAATTTGGACTTCAGGGTGCTATGCAGATGATATATTATTATGATTATTATTAATAGCACAAAATTTAGCATGGTCGGATGCATATCCTAGCAAGTGAAGGGATAAAGAGGGAAGGGGGGATTGCCCCGGTCCCACATGGGCAGGTTATTCTCCAAAGGGCACAGCACACAGTGTGGATGTAAATGGAGACCTCAGATCACTGTTCATTCATTGGCAACACCATGTGCTCGCAGTTCACACCATCCCAATGGTTTACCGTCACACTGGCCTTCAACACCATCCATCCCATGTAACTTTTGCCAACAAACCGCAAAACAGAGAACTACAGTATAAAACAGACGAGATAATCAAACAGTAGGACAAACAGACAGACAGACAGACATACATACAGACAGACTACAGTCCAGTCTCTTTGAAATACTTGCCTCTGCAATCGCAATTAGAAAGTCGTGTGCATGCTTGTATACAGGACTGAAAGACTCCAGGAAAATATGTCCATCTGGAGTCTACGTTCACACAATCATAAACAAGTATTCATTACATGTAACTAGTTAGTTAGCAGCAACTGTCGGCAGTCAGGAAAATCAGAGAAATTCTGTAAAAGAGATCAGAGGCCCAATTTACAAAATAATCTGAGGACAAATCCTAAGTTTAGCAATGCTGAAGTTTATCCTAAGTTACAGTTAAGATCTTCATAGATGTTTACACGTAATTTACTAAAGCAATCTTAAGACTTCTAAGTTCTTCCTATATATATGCAGACAATTCTGTGAAGAAATGTTAAGTTATTTTCAAGAAATTGCATTTTTCTTATTAAGTTGATCTTAAGTTTTGCGTAAGTTCATCCTGAGTTTTTCTTAACATTTTCCTAAGTCACACTTTGTCCTAAGTTTTTCCCAAGTTTGTACTAAAATTTGTTGTAAATCAGGCCCCAGTCAAACAAACATTGAAACTGACTCATTCAAAACAAACTTTTGTTTTCACAGCACTTACGACAAAGAAAACAATTCAGAAAGCAACACTCACCACCCACAGTGGCCTTGAACTGTGATCCACTTTTAAATGCAGAAGACTGCGGAGGTCCTTTGCTTCAAACTCATCCAGTGGCGTTTCAGCCTCTACTCGCTTTGAAGCCGAAAGAGGCACACCCTTGCTTTCTGCAAGCAGGTCAGTTTACAAGGCTGTTATTTAGAACGACAGCAGCACAGCAAACGACAACAAAGACCTTCTTGTCAACAAGACAAGTGACAGCCAGCGGCATGGATGCCGCAAGACAGCAGTACCCTGGTACCGAGTGGCAAACTGGGGCCCAGAATGATGCTGGGTCTTCCCAACAACAGCTGGAATCCTGCCCATTTTTGGTTTTGTTCGGAGCAAGTTGGGCTAATAGAGACATCCACACTTATGATCCAACTGGATGCCAATGCTCTTGGGTGGCCAGCACCTATACCTCTATCATCCCCACCATTTTTATGTCAGATGCTCTTACCACCACAACCTTACCAATTTATTCTGGATTGAGACAGGTACTCAGTTATGCTGGAATGCATACCATCTGCTTGCAAGGTTAAAAGGTTAAAGCCACTATTCAAAAATTTAATATAAAGTGCAGTATTTCTCAACTAACAGAATAATGCTTATGACCCTCGTGTTGGCCATACTGTTTTATACCTTCCTTTCATCAAAATAAATTGAATGTTTGAAATGAGCAAAGCAACAAACTGCAATACTTTTAAATAATTTTCATACAACATGACGTTTATAACACTTTTTCTATTTTTGTATGCTACCTTACACACTGCACAAAACATGACGACGATAAAACAAAAATAATTCACTCAACAATGCTACATTTTAAGAATGTAGAATATTCATTTACCATCATCCTGGTTGGTATCGTCTTGTGCATCATCATCATAGTTCTTCCAAGTCTTAACTCTCTTCGACTCTGTAACACACAGAAATGCCACAGCCACTTACTACGAGAAAGACAGCAACATACAGTTAAAATTGACCTGCACACACTATGAATACTTTGGGACGAATATAGCTGCGAAACATACGTGCAATACTGAATCAGTAAATCAGTAAACCATCATTTTAGGTTTAGCATGGAAAACATAACATATGCAATCTAAAACTGCTGGGAACATTTATAAGTTAAACTCCCCATACAGTGCTGTAATGCACCCTGATTCATTTGTTAATCCCGCCATCATATAAATCGTTTACTTACTTACTTACTTACTTACTTACTTTTTGCTATCAAACTGAGGTGCCTTGTTTACAAGCAATCGCGACACTGCATATTGCTCAACATCGAGTCGGCACCATGTTGTCCGGTTTCCCCGACAGGACGTTTCCCCGAAGGGGCATTTCCAAGACAGAACGACTCCCCGACAGGTCGTTTCCCCGACATGAAATGATTGGGTAATATTTTATTTAGGTTACAGTCGTAACGGAGTGAAGGAGTTCATGAAATAGCTCATCAAACTCCAAACATGGAAGAACGGGGAACGCAGTGGAAAAGGGTCACTTCAAAGGTACGGTGAAGGCGCTGTACGCCGAGTCGACACCTGTGCGGTACCGGTATTGTACGATGATCAAAGTGACGACTAAAGTAGTTAATCACTGTATTCTCATCAGCCAGACGCCTCAAGATGCAGTTGGCGGTCTGTTTGATACGGTATATAAGGAGATGGTAACTATAGCTCGTTCTCGCAAAGTACGGAAAATGGTCTTGAACAAGAACAGCAATTGCGTAATAATCAAAAATCCAATAACTTGTATTATTTTACTCCAATCAATTCCATCAACTGGGAAAAATTAAGTGCTTTCTGTTAAGATCGTGCCATCATGTGAACAAGCCCAAGGATGTATGTTCATGTCGGGGAAACGTCTTGTCGGGGGAACGTCCAGTAACCGGCATCATTACTGGAATATAAAGATCATCGTACATGTGCACGATAAATATAATTTCGTTTAATGCAATCTAACCTTTCCCTTTCCAATCTTGTTGCGGAAAACGCTTTTTCCCCATGTCACAATAAAATACGCAAATACGATCGAAACGTCAAAAAAAATTTGTTTACATCTTATACCATAGATAGTACTGTACCACGTTACGTAAGTACCATAGATAAACAAGAAAGTAAGTACTCTGACGGGCGCAGGAAATCCTCACTGTCCGATTGAGTTCTGCCACGGTGTACACCGTGGTTCTGCCCAAATATATCAATACATACCAACTGGTAGACCTTCGGTTCCTGTTAGCTGATTTATAGTTATAAACACTATCTTGTTTAGTCTAATGTTTATCATAATAATATTTGAAAGTGTTCATAAAATCAGCCTTCACAACATAATTCCCTAAAGCTATGTTATCAACTCGGGATCTAAATGATTATTTCGTTATATCATAGCGACAAGTAGTGGTGTAATGGTAAATTTTTGTTTGGGGAGCGAGCGCCTCCCTCTGTCATTCTTTACTTCCTCTCTTTCCTTTTCTCCCCCTTTCCCTATACCCCAATTCCTTCAGTTTCCCTTACCCCCTCCGTCGAAAGCGGGGGACATGGGCATCTCCCCGAAAAATTTTGAAATTCTAGATTGCTGTATGTGAGCTTATAGCGCATTCTGGCATGCTAAACAGTTTGGAAATGGGTGTTTTT
>Ga0209780_1002130_pt1 | contig 13815 bp, 10 predicted proteins | sample WorMetexBAHAMAS2_FD_187384 | JGI IMG/M metagenome (GOLD analysis project Ga0209780, IMG submission 187384) | Marine gutless worms symbiont microbial communities from Max Planck institute for Marine Microbiology, Germany - Inanidrilus exumae... | ecosystem: Host-associated > Annelida > Digestive... | reverse complement strand
GTGCCGACCGTGGCAGTGAGGTCACTGGTCACCTGTGTGATCCAGACGGTCCCTCAGTGCCGACAGTGGCAGTGAGGTCACTGGTCACCTCTGTGATCCAGACGGTCCCTCAGTGCCGACAGTGGCAGTGAGGTCAGTGGTCACCTGTGTGATCCAGACGGTCCCTCAGTGCCGACGTCAATGCTCGTCAACAGCCGGCGTGATGGACAACTCATCGTCGGATACAGACACGGACTGGTGGTCATCTTTGACGTGGACACGGAAACAGTTGTCTGTTCACTACGTGGTCACTCAGCTCGCATCAACACCCTCCACCTACTGTCCACCGGTCAGCTCATCTCAGCCGCCGATGACCAGCGCGGCATCATCTGGAATGACCAACAGCCTGCCGATGACGTTGCCATGGAGACTGGGATGTGGGCGCAGTGGCAGGTGCGCGATGACGTGAGCTGTTACACGCTTGACAACTGTCGGAGACTTGTCTACGCCGGCTTCAGCAGCGGCGACGTGCACGTCTACGATGTCGACACCGGTCAGTCAGTGTCACGTGTCATCATCATCATCATCATCATCATCATCATGTAGTCGTCGTTGATCGTCTAATCATTCGTCTACACCTGATGACCTGCTGACATGTTTCAACTTCTGTTCACTCGTTGCCTCGTCCATCTCTTCATCTCCGCACAACTGTTCTGTTGCTGGTTATTGTCATTTGCATATCGTTATTCTCAGAGCATTTATAGCTCACCTGTCGTCGTCACTGCTACAAGTCTGTGGTGCGTCAGCGATGCATGTTTGATGCAGGATTCTGCTTAACGGCTGCACTCGTCTCAACTGCCAATCAATCTGCACAGTGCTAGTACGTTGTAGGCAAATGGAAACGAGTCCTGCTGTACGTTGAATGAATACACGTGACGTGAGGTAAAGGTGAGTCTCAGTGATTGCAGGTGAGTGAGTGAGTGAGTGGATATATTGCAGGTGAGACGGTGAGAAAGTGGCACGTCTCGTCTCAACTCAGCATCAATCGACTTCATCTCGTACATAAAGATCAGTTGCTGTTGATTGAGTGCCGCCTGGCGGACGTGTCTCGCACTAAGCTACTGCAGGCAAGTAACACAGAAGGTCACCGTGATGTTGAAGTATGTGTGTGTGTCTGTGTGCCATTTAACTGGGCTCAGTCGCAAGACAGAAAATGTTGAAGCTTGAGGCGTGGCAGTAGAAAGTGGAGATGGGACAGTTAGGAGATCTACAGGAGTGCTGTCAGTTTCCTCATCAGGTGCCGGTTGATTTAACTCTGTCAGTGAGACTATGTCTTTACTTCAGTTTGTTGGTTGCAACCTGTCTGTCATTGGCAGTGTTACTAGAATAGCTATAGATTTTGAGAAGTTTTTGGAAGAATAATCACAAAACATAGGAACAAGAAACAAATCAGTTTTATTTTTCAGCTGATGTGTAACTCCTGCCATGGGGCAGTGATAAGTAGTGCTGTTCTTTCCTGGGATATGCAAACAGACAGCAGCATTAAGCTGAACAGCACTGGGATAAATGTCAAAAGTACAGCCGCCTTAAAAAACACAATTAACACACAGACATTGGATTGTAGATTGTTTGAAATCAAGATGAATTAGACTTGTTTATGCGACAGCGTTTTTGCAGTCTTAATGCTTTCTAGTGTAGATGTACTTGCATATTTTGTGCTCGTTCTTGCTAAGTTGTTATGTGTAAAGTGTGCTGGTTTGGTGTTCAGTTGTGGAGCGTGGAGACGTCACAACAACTTCGTTTCCATGACGACGATGACGCTCTCTTCATCTACTGTTGTCACATGTTGCCGTCAGATGACCGACTACTGACCGTTGCACCCAGCACTGACCGTGGTCTGTACCGTCTCTTCCTCCATTTCACGGTGGTTTTACACGTAAACATCTCCCTCAGTTTTATCTCGACGTGTTATAAAAGAAAAACTTTGGAGATAAGTTGCCAAATGTAAAGTAAAGTAAGTAAGTAAAGTAAACAGTCTATAGCAGTTTAGCATCAACTTAGCTCTTCACGACTATGCGAAACTCACATGCCATATGGGATCACACAGTGTTACCTGCCACCCAACAGAGGTGAGAATCCCGCCTTTACCCCCAGCCGAAGCAGGTACTCGCTTTAGCGACCCCGGAGGGATGCAAGGCTGAGTTGACCTATGTTACGTGAAAGCCACCGGCCGGGAATTGAACCCACGACCTGTAAACCGCAAGTCCAACGCCCTACCGCTGAGCCACCACGCAACACAAATGTGATTTCTGTCACAGCATTGATTGACATGTCTCATCAGTCTGTGGTGATGGTTTATCTGATCACTGCTGCGGTGTTGTAGCGCGCGCCGATGATTTGTGATTTTTTTGTGGTTAAATCGAGTCATGTGTGGCGTTTTCATGTCATAGCCACGTCTAGTTTTATATTCTCACGTCTGTTAACTTAATTGTTTGTCGATTTGTCATCATGTTCACTGTAAGTTATCAGTGCAAATGTCTAGGACGTCATCATTCTTGGACAAGAAACACTTAATTAGAATTCATGGAGAATGTTTTTGTGGGTTTCATGAACCACGTGACAGCATGTTCTGTAATAATATTATTGTATTGTATCGCCACAGTGCATTTGACATTGTACTGCATTGCTGTTTTTAATTGTCAGTGGGCGACGCAACTTTCTATTATCAGATTGGATTATGGAAGATTAGATTTTTGGAATAAGCTTGAAGCCTCTTGTATGGATAAATAACATTACATTTATGCATTATTAAAAATGGAAAAAGACTCCATGAAATCCCGTTGTGATATAAGAGCTGATATATATCTAGACATAAAAGGGAATCAACAAAGAAACATATGACAGACAGACAAACAGACAGACAGACTAACACCTGCACAGAATACACATTGAACAAAACTTTTAGTATTTACCCACTCGAAAATGATAAAAAGAAAGACAGAGACAGATATACAATGTGTACAGTTCATAGGATAGCTAGCCTACATGACAGCACGAAGAAAGACATGTTATGGCTGTCTGAGTGTTACGATGTTCTTATCAGTTGGACGTGCGATCACTTCACGGGTTTGTGATGCCCGACCACGTGTGTGAGGTGGTATGTATGTGTGTGTATGTGTGTTTGTAGGTCTGACGCTGGCCATTCATCACGTGACACAGCTGCGTACGCTGACTACACTTCACTGCAACATCGCTGCTGACATGGATGCTCACAACCTTCATGTCATTGGGTTTTCCCGCAGTCGGTCCGAGAGGTCGATCAGTACTGGTGGGAAAAACCCGGCGTCACTGCGGACAGTGGCGCGCAAACATCCTGGCGGCCGCGTTTCGCTGCCCAGCCGGCAGACAACCGACGTCATTGTTCCCGGTACTCGTTGGTACTTTCTGCTTGGGTTTTTCCCGGCTGCTGGGACGTCGTATTTCTTCAGTTTCTCAGTGGACGCGGGTGGCGGACTGTTGATGGAGCGCAGTGATCCAATGCGCATTGACACGTACAATCACAGCTGCAGCGTGCTACTTCCTCAAGGCGCCGTCGCCTTCACTGGAACTACAGCTGGTACTCTGCTCCGATGGAATATCAGGTAGGTAGTATGAGAAGCGACGTTTTGAGGCTGATTGCTTACGTTCAGGTGTCTCAGGTGTCGATGCGTTGTGTTGAGTGTCTGTCTAGTGGTCATTAAACCGTCCGTTATGTCAACAGTCAATGTAATGTAAACATGCCGTGTGTTTGATGGCTGGCCTTTACTCAGACTAGCTGTGTCATATAATTTGCACTGAATATCGTCAGTGTTTAGTGACTGCTGAGGTTGGTCTGATGCGGTCTCGTGTGTCACGTGACGCGGTCACGTGACGCGGTGTGGTCTGGTGTGTGTGCAGGTGTCAGAAGGTGGACGCTGAGTTGGTTGACACGTCGTTGAATGAGACCAAGAACAGTTTGATTGACAGCAGGCAGCTGGCTCACAGCGGTGCAGTGACATGTCTCACAGTAGAGCTAACCAGCTCTCAGCAGGTGCTTGTTAGTGGCGGCCGTGACGGCAGCGTCAAAGTCTGGAGTGTCTTCAACAATCAACTTCTCTGCACTCTGACCGGCCATCAGCAGTCTGTATGTCTGTCTGTCTGTCTGTCTCCACGCGCACACATTGACGTGATAGACACTTCACTGGCACACCACGCAGCAGCATGCTTACATGTCTGACGTGAGCTTTATCTACTCACAAAACCAGTTCAGAAAAATAACGAAAATAGACTTTAAAATACGATAATGATTGTCACAGAAGTCTGACAGCTGTCTGTGAAGACAGACGTCTGTGATGGTTGTCATGATTGTAGTCAGTGGAGACGGACATGGCTTAATAGCCCGTGTCCACTTTCAGCGACTTTCACTCGTTAGCGGAACAGTTTCCACCAAAAACCGAAAGTGCACTGGTGCATCGTCACCGTAAAAATACATTTATCATAAAAATACATTTATCAATAGACTAGTATTTGAAGATTGTTATTAATTGATTTTGCTTTACTTAGTTTGTATATACTTAGTTTGTATTGTGTTTCACTTTGTTTGTTTTTATTAGTCAGTATGTTTTTATTTTTTTGTACTTCTGCTATTCTTTTTGTGTTGTACTTCATTTCACTCGTTTGACGTGATTTTATTATACATATAATAAATAAATAAATAAATAACCGAAACTGCACCGAAACTACATTATAGGTCAGTTTCGGCGCCGAAACCTAAACGGAATTTCGGTCGGTGTCTAGAACTTGCGATGTTGATGTATGTAATGCTATGAAACACTAAATGTTGTGACGTTAACAGTTTCTTTGTTAATTACTTCAAATACATGTCATCCATATCTGTTTGGATTGAGAACATTAATTTATTAATTATCTGGCACGTGACTAGCTAATTAGTGTTTTTGAAACATGCACACGTGCGCACAGAAAAACACTGTCACATGTGCATGTGTGCACAGAAAAAAACGTGTTAACGTCCTCGTTGAAGGTGAGATGTTGATTGTCTTGCTACACCGTGTTGACAAACTGAACGTTTGACAGAAATTGTCACCCAACCAATTTTGACCTTAAGTTTAATTAATTAAATGTTAAAATTAGATGTTTAACACTGTTAGAAGTGTGTGTTGTGGTGGTTGTGTGTCGTTCAGATAACGAGTTTGCATGTTCATGTCAGCCACAAGTTGATTTTGTCAGCCGCCGACGACCATAATGTTGTGATTTGGAACAAATCGACGATGAAAAAATCGCATGTTTACAAACAGCTCGGCACATTCTGTGTCCATGGCAACGTGACATCCATCACCATGACAACCGACCAACAGCGAATCATTGCTTTGCTTCATCTCGTGCCAATGATGCAGCGTTCACTGATTCTGCTCAAAACCGTCAATATTTAACACTGCCCTGCCATGTCAGTGGTGCGTAAAGATGGTATATAGAGAGCACAATACTGTACCAAATGTGCCAGCCTCTGTACCAATCGTTAGTCATCTAGCACAACAGTCATCCCTCCATGCGGAGATTTGAGGCAGACGCAAATGAATGATTTTGGCAAATGTTTTGCCATGCAGTATACTGCCAGTAAGTTGTAGATGTTGTCGTAGGTGTTTTTGACTGACACGTGTGAACGTTCTGCAGAAACATTAACAACCATCAGATAATTCACGCTATGCCACCCAAATAGCCACTTCTGAAAAGTTTCTAACAATTTCTTAAGATTTGTAGGTCGTTGCCTGAATTTTTTCCTGAGTTGTTTTTAAGTCGAGAAGTTAGGTCTAAGAGGTATCAATTACTAAGTAATTTACACAACATACGATACAATACGGTAGAGATTAACGTGCGCTCAAAAGCTGACGGGATGGCCAGCTTAATCTAGCGCACGGCATATATCCTTATTGCTTGTTAAGTTATTCTGGCCTACATTTTGCATCACATTTTGTTTTTTTAAAAGTATTTCTAAACTTTTCCTGTGCCAGGTTTGGTAAGGGTTTTCTTTGTAATTTTTAAAGGTTTTCTGAAGAAACTCTTGTGCCTAAGTTTGACTGTGGAACATGTGAACATCGTGCTGTGATTCCTTTACGATACGATACGATACAGTAGATTTACGTGCGCTCAAAAGCTGACGAGATGGCCAGCTTAATCTAGCGCACGGCCCAGAAACGAAAAATAATGAAAAAAAAATCAAAAACCAAGTAGCTCAGGAGAAAAAGTCCATCTTGCTCTGTTTTAGTGCAAACTCGAGTTCTAAACATATCGCTTCATAGTTGCCCACAGCATCATCTGCCCATCTTCATGAAGGCCATTACTGCATTATTTTTACACCATCTGTCACTCTAATAATAATTATGTACTATGATACATACATAAGGTAAGATAGAAATGTATTTTTGATTATTAGTATTAATCAGGGAGGAAGATTTCAAGAACTATAATGCGCCAGAATGGTATGATCCAGACTGTTGTATTAGTGTCTTGCAGAAATCTGACTAACTGTTCAATATTTTGCTCTTTATCTTTCATATTGCTTATTACATATCCTTTTTGCCGTTTTTGGTGACTTTTTGAATTAATGTATATTTTATGAAATGATCTTGCATTTTGCATGACAGACTTAACGAATAATCTATTAGTACAGCGTATACTTATTACATGTAGACTTATTATTGTTATAGTACCGTACTGGTCATGTTGTTGATTCTAATGTCATTTGATAGATTGTTGTTCCTATTTGCTATTTATTGGTCCTATTTGTTATCTGTTGTTGTGGTTGTTGTTATTGAATATTGTTTTACTAGTCGGCAGTGACCCATGCTTGCTATTAAAACTGATGACAGTAAAAAACAAGTAACATGAATGGAACATTTCATGATGATAAGAACTGTGTATTATATCCACGGCCCTTGACGTGACAAAAAGAATTTTTGCTGTTTTATATGTGTCAATTATGGGCCTTACACGTTGTTACAAAACGACAGTTATTTACATTTATCACCTCCTAATAGTGCAAGATAAAGACATAGTTGCAATAGGAGACTAATAGAAAGTCGTATGTGGCCTATCAAATGACACCGTTGACAGTGCCCTTGAATGACCTTGAAAGAAACTTTTGCAGTTTGAAAGCTTTTTAACTTCCATACCTCGTGAAACTTAGCACGAATTTATTAACTTAGCGCGTCGCGCGGTCCCTCTGCAGCTTCTTATTGACTTTTGCAGTTTAGTGATTGCAAAATATGTTTTTGATGTTTTGACGTTTTTTGAATATTTCTACATTGTAATACTATAAACAAAATCGTCGTCCCATCCAAGTTACATTTATGCAGTGTTATTTTCCTCTTTCTGTAGTTGTAGAAACTCGAAAGGTAAAATCATCCTCTTGTGTTGTGCAATTTCCCGTTGTTCTTGTTTAGAGAGAGATATTGGTAATTTGACGCATGTCTCTTCTAGCAGCGTTCGACTGACTGTTACAGTGTCAGCGAAGAGATAAAGTCACGTCACAGAGAGCAGGTCATCAAGGCCAAGGTCAAGGACTTGAGATTCAAGGCAAAGGTCAACAAAGATGGTTCTGTGCCACTAACGCGTTTGGGTTCTGCTGATCACTGGACTAGCGACAATTAATTTGCGACTGTGTACGTCGGTGTGATAGTGGACGAGCACATGGCGTCCTGTGATAGTGAACATAGATACTCTTGACATAAACGAATTAATTCAGTCAGCATCAGTCGACAAATTACTTTAGCCAAGGTCAAGGTCACACATTGAACTCAGCGCCTTGAAGACTTCATCTCTGTTTGTTCGCTGTGCGTTCGTCATAGCCGTCGTCTGTGTTTCGTATTGAACAACTTTATTCACCTCGAGAGGTAGCATACAATAATATAGAACAATATGAACATTGTATTGTGCTCGGTCGACAAAACGTTACTGTTGCACAACGTTTAAAACTGCACACGTTCGTCAATCACGTTTTATTTTCATTTATATTTTATAATTTTTATTCGCCGGAAGCGAAGCATAGCTTCGGGCGAATTATGGATATACTCTACGGGATAAAAAAACAGTGTTCAAATGTTGAACGTTCGGCTATAACTCCGCCGAAAGTGAACCGATTTGGATGAAATATGGAGCACTGTGGGGGCATTGTAGGGGGCTGGCCCTAGCGAATTTTGGGCGCGATCCGCACAGTAGCGACAGTTTGAAAGGCAGGCGAAATGTTGTTGTTTGTCAGGTAAATAACGCACGATTTCGCTGATTTCCAGTCGGATAAATTTAACAAAATTTCAACACAGCAACGCCAATCGGTGTGGTGTCGCCTTGTAAACATTTAGAACAGAATTATGAAAATTTTACCATAAGGGACCTTATTTCCAAAAAACGGAAAAAAATTACATTTCCAGGTCTTGCGACTTCAGGCCGTCATAACTTTGCAATGATTACAGATCGCCGGAAATTCACTACCAAACTGGCCCTCTTCGCGATGTCCAGTTTCCATTTTACCGTTAGAATCAATTCAAAGTCTTCCCCTAGGCTGTACGTTTCGCACAAGAAAGGTACCTACCCAAATTCTTGGCAACGTCCGATGTCCGATATTGCTTATCAAAAGCAAAACCAGTAGTACGCCGTAATGTTGGTGCGGCCTGGCGACCGATATATGTGGAAGAAAAGCAGACTGAATTGGAAACTGAAAATAAGTAACGCTGCAGATAACGCTGGCATCACTTAGTCGCAGGCACGTGACACTAGGCATCATAGAATGCAGGAAGTAAGCAGCTTGTGCACGGATAGCGTACCGCTTCGGGCGAATACTGCATTGTGTCATTCCACACAATACAGCCTTCTAGTTACTCGACTCAAATGCGAATGTATTCGAGGCGAATCATGGAAATACTCTATGGGGCAAAAAAACGGGTTCACGCGTTCGGCTATAACTCCGCTGAAAGTGAACCGATTTGGGTGAAATCTAGAACAGTGTGAGCCAAATGTTGGGGGCTGGACCTGGCAGATTTTGGGTGCGATCCGCGCAGTAGCGACGGTTTGCGAGGCAGCCGAAATTGTTTTTTTTTCTGTCAGGTAAATAACGCACGATTTCACCGATTTCCCGTCCGACAAATTTTACAACGTCGATCGGCGAGGCGGTGAAAACTTCTGGAACAGAATTTGAAAAATTTTGCTATAAGAGGTCCAAAAACGCAAAAAGTGCTTACAAGAGTTCCAAGTCTTGCGACTTCAGGCCATCACGACTCCGCAATGATTACAGATACCGAAAATTCACTACCAAACGATCCCCCTACTGGATGTCTATGTTTCCATGTTTACCGTTAGAATTAATTCAGAGTCTTTCCCCTGTGCTCTTCCCTCCGTACAGAAAGCACACACAAATTTTTTATCTCGAATTTCGTAAATACGTATCGTATCGATAACGCTTACATCAGTCAGTCGCACGCAGCCAATCACCATCGACTATTGAGTCACGTGACACCATGCCTCATCTGATGCTGTAAGTAAAACTGCTTGTTTCACATGTACGGACGCTAAAACAAAACTGAAATAATAAAACGTTTTTGTCGGCGCAGCTGTTGAATAAAATTTTGCTTCAGTTTTATGTCAGTAAAAATTTTCAGTTGAACTGTAATAGTATGTTACAAATTTATGTACCGCATGACAATGGTTGCCAAGTTAGAGAGTTGTATTCGTACTTCCAAGGTCGCGGGTTCGATTCCCACATCGGGCGCTGCATATGTAGTGGCCATTTTTATTTATTATAAATAATTTAAAATAAACATATTGAAATTACTTCACAATAAGCAGAAATAAAATAAGACAAACATAACTAATTTTCGGAAACGTCCATGTCGGATATTGGCTAAACCACGTACGCCGCTGCAGCTGCCTGGCTTACGGCATGGAAGAAAATCAGACTGAATTGGAAACTGAAAGTAACATGCCACCTATTGTTACCGACCGAGTAGCGTACGTTTTCTGTCGGTCTGTAAATCGGTCTGTCACATAGTGAGCCCCGCAAAAACGGCTGAAGCGATCGAGATGCCGTTTGCGTCCATGACTTGGGTGGGCCCAGGGAAAGACCTGTTGCATATAGCGGACCGCTTCGAGGCGAATACTGTATTGTGTTCATTCAACACAATTTAGCCATCTAGTTATTGCATGTATTACGGCTAGTCTGTTGTGATTTGCATTTGCATGTTAAACTAGAAAGTGTTGAGAGACTTGAAACCTTAGCACAGACGCCCTCTAGCGAATATCAGTGCTGCTCGAAATATCATATCGTCTGTTTCCATGGCGTTCTATTCGTCAGATGCCCAGAATGCTGCAGCAAGTGCTGTTGGTCTATAAATATCGTTTAGTCGCGCGCGACACGCGTTGAGAATGCGAGTCATAGGCGGCGTACAGACAGGCTAGCGTCTCACGCTGCTCTGCTAGTCGACGATCTATTTCTGTTGAATCAAGGTCTGCTCGGCGAAGCACTTTCAGCTGCTACAGCCCGCTTTCTCTCCTACTCTTCTCTCTCTCTGTCTCATGGACTGTGACTTGTTTACAGTTCCCGGCAGCCGCGCTCAGACTGCGCACCTCACGGCTATAGCTTGACGTGTGGTCTCGTGTGAGCTGCCTACTCCATCGTGTATGGGCTGCTTCAACACTAGTTTCAGACGATGAAAACTAAACAAAATACTAACGCGAAACCATGATTCGTTGATTTTAACGCAACTATTTATGCTATATTTTTGTGCAAACATACTAGGCTAGTTGTGTCAAATACGAACACACGGGACGTTGTTAATGGTGTTGTCATAGCAACAGTATTTAACGGATTTGACAGTTAATAACACGACATTTACAGCGGTCTTCGTACATTGATCATCATCTGTATTCATTCGAGATGTTGATGCCGCTGTGCCGACTTGTCGGTCCCAAGTTACGATGTCGTGTGACTGTCTGAAACACAAAGACGAGACACGGCGAAGAGCCTAACAGCCTAACACTTAGTCACCCAATGAAATTTTGAATTTGAAATGACTTAAAATTATAACTAAAATTAATTATGAAAATAATTAATGCACATGAAATGAAGATGGTCGTTGCCGTTTGATTGCTCGAGTTCCGATATTTGTTTAATTTTTAGTTTTTATCGTTTTTTACATTTTATGAGGCTCATCCAGTTGAGTAATCTTGCTACCCTTTAGCCTTTCAGTTTACTTTGTATCGTTGTATCGTAATTAATCATAATTTAATACGCTGCAAGCAGCAACATCAACAGAAATAATGTAGAAAACAATACTCTTTTTTGCGACAGTCCAAGTTTGCGATTTGTCGTTTATTTTTCGCTGAAACAATACGTGACGTTAACGTTACGTCGATCGTAACTATACGCGCGCTGTATTGAGTGTTTTATCTGTCGCTGGATGTGATTAGCATAATTAACTCCGCCCGTCTGGCCCTGCGGCGCACAAGTCGTCACTGGTGAAGATCAGCTACTAGTTCCGACTGCATCACGTAAGTCAAACAGCGCAGCGCATCGCCTGGAATTGACGCCTGTTCCTGTTCTTTCCATCGCGCTATGACGTAGGCAGTCCAGAATGGAAAGCTCGCGGTGACTTCGCTGACCGTCTCAGTCTAGCAGCCGTTCGTATCCGTCGTTTTTAGGTATTCTTTGCGCGGGTAGTGACGTAGCTTCCGGTATGGCTGAGTTGGTGTGGTTAGAGCGACCTGGTGGAGACGTGCCTTGGGGATTCAGACTTCACGGAGGACGCGATTTTCACGCTCTGCTCACTGTTCAGAAGGTCGCTTACTTACTTACTTACGCTTAGTTTCTGATTTTATCTTTTAAAATTAATTTTGTGACTGACTGAAGCACTTGAAATGTTGAAAGAAAAGATGGGAAAGTGATGTGGTGAAATGTAAAATGTTTGTCGAACTGCTAGTACGTGTATATTACGAATTGTCCTTTAGAACTTTTAAATTTTCGCGAATTGTATTCAGCGCCCGGTGGGCAGTATATCAAGAACATGTTCGAGCACTATGTAACAGTTTTGTAAACACGTTATGACCTAATTAGCCTTTAATCAGTGGCGTAACTTTGGTCTGAAAAGTGGGGGACCAAACTCGAGGTGTACTTATAAAGTGGGGGTCCGACCCCCACTCCACAAAGTGGTGGGTTTGGACCCGTTCCCCTGAAATTACTCCTAAGCCTTTAACGTCAACATCAAGTGGCCATTACACTGCAGTACATCGAGAAGAGACTTGATAGCCGTGCATCATGAACCAAATGTAGCGGCTTCGTCTGTACTGTAGCCAGTGCATCAATGTATTGCCATGGGTTACATGTCACAAACGTGAGCGATATTTAAACAAATATTTGTGTATGGAATGACAGTCATCGCTAGTCATGAAGAGTTCGAGTTATAAATATCACCGTAAATTATAAATAAAACAGACAGAGCGCCTCGTCTCCGCTCGCTATGAAGCACTTAGGCCTGAAAATCGTTTAGCAAAATTCTGTTTCCGTTTCGATGTGTGCCTGCCTAGTGCCTAACAACGTATTGTTTTTATCTGATTAAGTCAGATAAGTGTGCGATATTTTTGGACAGCGTGCGTAGCCTAGGTGTTGCATATTTTCTGTCGCTAAAGTGCAGTTATTGTCTGACGTGTCGGTCCATCGTGCCGTTATTAGGCCTACATTGTCTGAGGAGACGCTTCTGATTTACAGTTACATCATTTATGCAGGGTGGCTCGAAATAAACCCGCAGATGTGTGACTGCTGTATCTTAACGACCATTTCAAATTCTACTTTAAAATTTATCGAGCCACTTCGGCACTCAACTGCGCATGTTTTGCAAATTTTTGTGTACATTTGTATTTATGCCTATAGCTAGTTATGGGCATTCAAACATTAGTGCACTGTGCATTAGAGATATAACTTACGACCGACGATATCTATACAAATGTACAATGTGACGTCTTATTTTTCTATATACGAACTAAGTTGGTTTTTGAACTTTTCTGAAAGTAACGTCACTATCTGTCGCAGTAATAAACGTCTGAAAACTTATCTGTTCACTTAAAACGATTCAACAGTTTAAGAAGGCAATAACTTTCGTTTTTCGAAATGATTTTTTGAGTGATTTTTAAAGTAAATGCTGACTAATCACCCCTTCTCAAAATCTGAAAATTTTGTCTTGTAGGTCTAATTTTTCCCGTTCTAATGACGGAACTTTTGACGGTTATTTTGAGTCACTGCACTGGGACACTGACATTGCAGACCGACCGAAACTGTCTATACATATAGTTACACTACATAGCGTAACGAGCTTCAACGGACGCAGGTGATAAGTTCCGCAGTGTCCGTATGCCTATGCAACACAACCAAATAAAAAAACTACGTGTTACATATTCCATACACTCATTTATCTCCAGTTCCGGTTATGTTGGCCGTAAAATCATATTTAACATCATGGATCGTCCAGAATCTGTCTAAGCGTGCCTTGAACAGGTTGACAGTGTAACGTCGACAATATGATTAGGTAGACTATTCCAGATGTTAACAATGCGTGCAGAAAAATAGTGCTTTCGTTCGTAGAGTACCATATAGCTAACTAATAGCGTACAGAAACAAATCGTGTTTTAATTGCCGTTTAAAGACGGGGTATAGCGATTTTTGAAGTTTCAAAATAAAGTGCATAATTAAATAGAGGTATGTACTCGTGATTCAGAAAAAAATATTATAAAAATTATTTTTGCATATTAAGGGATATATTC
>Ga0209780_1002129_pt1 | contig 13818 bp, 7 predicted proteins | sample WorMetexBAHAMAS2_FD_187384 | JGI IMG/M metagenome (GOLD analysis project Ga0209780, IMG submission 187384) | Marine gutless worms symbiont microbial communities from Max Planck institute for Marine Microbiology, Germany - Inanidrilus exumae... | ecosystem: Host-associated > Annelida > Digestive... | reverse complement strand
TTCGTTTAGTGTTAAAACTAATCACACTATCAGATGGAGGACGAAATTCTGAATCGAACGGTATAAAAAACTCATTTTCGACCAAAAGTCGACTTACGATAGTTGTAAACTAAACCATCGACATCACATCACATGGAGAAAATGGAAGCAGGCTTCAAAAGCCTCCGTATCCGATAAATAATGACTGAATAACAATTTTACTGATACATAAAATATTACACTATAGTAACTACTGTTTCCGATGCCATGGAGATCTGCTTTATAATTAGGCCTATACAACACGTCTTAATCAGACCAGAATTTATCTAAGCGCCGTTTAAAGGTGTTAACCGTTTCTGCAGAAACTACATAATCGGATAAACTGTTCCATATGGGTATAACACGATTGGTATAAGTATATTTATTTAAGTCATAATGACAGTGGTATTGAGTAAGTTTGTATCTGTTATCCCTCGTCCTAATGGAGTCTTCTGATAATTCAATGAAATTGAAATGAAGAACATCGAAATAGTATCTCTTAAAATAACACCAATAAAACGTAACAATGAGTAAGAATGCAAGTTTAATGCCACGCATTGTTTTTAACGCACCATCTTCATATCCATCGTAGAAACAAGAAACAGCTGTACAAGGGAACGAGTTGAAATCTTGTCACACTGCTGCGTAACTCTGCGATAAATCGCGCTCTCGAACACTGAACAACGGTAAGCTGCACGTATACACAAATTATTTCGTGTATCAGACATAATAACACACGTCCGAGGTATTGTGATCAGCTTGTCTGTAATCTGTATGTGTGTATGTCTGTATGTCTGTGTGTTTGACTGTCTGATTGTCTGTCCGGTTGCATATCTCAAAAATCACACGTCCAAATTACGTCAATTTTTGTACATAGTGCGCCAATAAAAACAATCCCCTAGAAAAACGTCTGTTTTTCAGTCATAGTAGCACGGATTTCAGCCAAACATTCGGAGACTTTATATGCGATTATTTATGCAACACAGCGTGCAGATTTCATTGAATTTGGATAAACGGATACAACAGTTTAAACTTCAACGTTCACTTTTTCAAGTGAACATGCAGTTGCGCATTGAATATTCACGAATAACAAATCAAACTTTGTACAGATTTCGCCAACAGTTCAAGCGTTTCAGTGGTGAATGTCAGCTGCCAACTCAGTATTGAAACAGTGTTGAAAATGTTCACTAGCTGCAGCAACACAGACTTCGGCTCCAGTTTTTGTCAGGATAACTTGCTCTTATCGCTTTAGCCCCAAATCCTTGTTCGCGAAGCGTCAGAATATGCATTTTGTATTTATTACTCAGTTTATCCATCATAAAATTTTAACAAATGTCAATAAAATTGCACCTTACTTGTTCACAAAAAATGTACTTTTACGTTAACACTTGTAATTTGTAAATCAAACCAAATATTGTAACAAAGTTTGCTGCATGTATCGCCTGGATATCATCCTCTGTAGAAGCTGTGAATTTAGTTTTAAAAATTTGCTACAATTGTGAATATAGCATTTTTCTAAGACATTTCTATTGGCGCACCCTCTACATGTTACCTGTAGCCGTGTATCGGTCCTCCTCTGACAGCAATGCAATACGTTATTTACTTCCCGTTTTGTGCATGACGTCATGTTTCCACACAATGGAGCGAAAGGGCCAGAATCAACGACGACGCGCATGTTTTGTCAACTTATGCAGGTGGCAGCACCGGGCAAACGTCTGCCGTCTCCAACGGCATCTTTTTAATGGCTGTACAGATCTTATTTTCATATTATGATATTTTATTTTCGGCGCAGTTCTGTCGGCTAGTTAGGTTTAACTAGTAGGCCTAATCTTTTTTTTTCAAATCACATGTGTTAAATCGATGGGTTAAAATTGTTTTATTTATTTCAGTTTCACCGCATAAAGTTTAAAATTGGTATTGAAAAGTTTGTGCGTTGTATTTTAAGCAATGAGTCCATGTGTCGTCATGAACATATTACGCCACTGCTAAGCTACTCCGTGTCACGTGTCCTTGCGCTGAAGCCTATAACAGGTAGACTATCATCAACAGGTATCGTCGAGGGTTCGATGACGTTTGTTTCCATGGCAACGTCGTCACGAACCACGTTGCAACCGCAGCACGAAAATAGTCGCGTTTGATTAACGTTTGCCTGAAATAGCAGCAATAGCGGCTGTGCGGCGTGGCTTGGCTGGACCTGGGCGGCTGGTCAGTTGGACGCCGATACCGACTGGACAACGCCGCCGCAGCAGCAGCAGCAGAGGCGCCACATCGATCCATTGTGCGCAGCGGCGGCGCGGTACTGGAAGCGGCCGTGTAAAGTGGAGCAAGCGAGAGCGGTGATGGGAGACAAGATGATCGCTTGTCGCCGACTCTCGGCGTCAGATAACAGAGTTTGTGTCGGTTCGTATATCCACTGAGCCGACCACACTCACAGATAGAGATATGGGATCAATAAAAAGATGATGGCCTGCGCGAGAACGTTCGTAAAGTGAATGTAATACGAGTTCAGCGTTGACGGAGTCGTCCGTTGCCTAGCAACGACCGCCAGTAGCAGCTGCAGTAACCGAACACTAGCGCCGAGGTGCTATTGACGTGATGACGAACATCACATCATCGCAGGCTGCGCCGTAACGCCAGCCCTGTGTTAACGGCGACTAGACTCGTCATACAGTGAAAAACGGCAAATTTCGACCCCCCCCCCCTACAAATCCACGCTCCTCAACCGATCGCCAGGAAATTTGTTCCAGTAGATTACGGCAGCACCCCTACATCTTGCCAAATTTGGTGTAAATCCGTTCTCGGGGGCTTCTTGGTGAAATGTAACGAAAATTATTTTCATTTGGAGGGGGGAAATTCACCTAGAGGTCAGACCCGTGTACAGATTTTCGCGCTGAATGCTTCGAACGACGCGGACTCATGTAAAATAATGCCTGTTGGGTTTCGTTGAGATGGATCTCCATTTAGGGGGTCAGGCACACAAAAACATTTGGGGTGAATAAGCGTTTTCAAGCCAAACTTACAAAATATTAAAACCTGTGTATTATCGAAACTACTGCATCGATTCCAACCAAATTTTGCACAAACAAAACGTAAAAACTATTTGTTTACGACTTGTGTTAGAAGCCGAACCACAGTTCTAAAACCTCAAAAATCATTTTGTGACTTCATTCATTTAATAACGGTATATATAATAATGTGTATAATGGCGACGATAAACACGCTTAAGTCTATGTACTTCTAAAATGAACGCTCTCAAAAAGTAGAACTGAGTACACTTCAGCTTCTGCTAAATGTAACACGTTACACAAATCAAGCACTGTTATGTTGAGAAAGAACGGACGTACGGTGTTCACCTGGTTGCTTCTGAAGTCGTTTTGAACTAGACCGTATTTTCATTGTGATTATACACGGTGAGCCAAAAAATAAATCCCGTTTTTCAGTCTTATGGTGCTCATAACAATAAATATGCATGAAAAGCAATGTAAAGCAAATAGTTTTACTGGTATTTTGAGATAGGGTACTCATAAACAGTAGTCAAGTTGTTTTACTGTATCGTGTTAAATATTCTATGGTAGCCTACACTACACTAGCAGAAAGTATAAACCAGGATGACTAATTATCGTCTGCCAAAATGTGTAAAATGACTTCGCTGTAAAAACATGACTTATTTAAAAGACGTTAAGGTCCACTCCTAGAACACTATTTTAGCCATTTTTTTATACATTATGTTATTCTATTCTCAGTTTTAGATTAGGATTTTTTTAGTTTACTTACTGTACCGGAGTCTGAGCTTGGCATCACGTATGACGCCGTGCATAGAATATTTAACCGATAGAATACTAACTATCAATCGTGTTCATGGGAATCTGTTTACACGATATTAATGTCTTGTGTGTTTCTGTAACTTGCATTGTCATAGTCTTCTTCTTTTTTACATATTGCTATATGTGCTTCCGTTATAATTATGTTATATGTTAGTGGCCTTTGGCCCTTTGTCGCTAATAAATCATCATGATATGGCATTCTCAAATCTAACGAAACAAGCTTTATTGACACACACTGTAGCTATTTTTATATAAATAGTAGGGTTCACTTTTTGGCCCAACCTGTACAGCTGACTGAATATTCATCCGGCCACGTTGCCTTCGTGTGAGATTCTTTTTATACACCTTGCGTCCAGCGCCGCCTGTCGCTGAACTTGCACGGATGCAGTTCCATCATTTATTGCCTTACGTATCTTACCATGTAAACGACTGCAACTAAAAAGTTTTTTTTAATATGTGGATTAGCTAGCAGTAAACGGCACATTAAAAGTTAAGTAATCGGCTACAGAGACAAATCTAGTTGAGAGCTGTTAGAATCTCGTTTGTTCGTGCGCTTCAAGGCGCCGACGTCAAACACGGACCGCCGGCCGAGATTACTTTTAGCACGTTAAGCGTCCTCAGGTACAACACGCAACCAGCGCTAGTCGACCGCGCAACTCTCGATGGATTCACTCCGCAACTATCCAGACAGGTGACATTAACACGACACCGTACAGCGGCTGTTGTCACGAAAGCAGAAAAAATATCGTTCTGCTGTCAGCGTAACATTACTTTTAGCTACTGCCGTCAAATGCCCGAGATTGTGGCATTTGAACGATACGATACAGAAATACAAAAGACCTGTTTATTTAGTCAGTCGTTCGTGTCCTGAACGATAAGTGCTGTGCAGCTCGCGCAGCCGATCTGTCACGGCTGCAGTGAACCGTTATTTAACGGCGTCAACCTAGACCGATTGATGGTTCCTAAAATGAAACGTAATTACCGGCAGCTTGCGCGCACAGCATACGCCGGTATTTCGGTTACTCCGGGCGCGATATTGAGGGTTTTCGCCCAACAGGCGATACGTCGCACCGATTGGGTGAGATTTGGCGTGGAGGGGGTCGAAGAATTATCACTACTATCGATGCAGGGGTGTGGGTTATATTGGACCCAACCCCAAAACTGCAAATTGCCCAATTTCTAAATATACACGCCCCACTTTTTACGAAATTTTCAGCGTTTGCGGGGAGTTTCATGACGATTAACTATTAATGGGGCCTTGGGGTATTCGCTGAGTGAGTTCCGGAGTTATGGCGGCGCATTTTCCCCAAATGTCAATCGTTCTTTAGCGGCTAAACTTATACTGCATCAATGTGCCAAATTTCCATCAGTGTGCCACCAAATTTCGTCGAAATCGTCGAACCGTGGCCGAGATATGTGAGTTTTAATATTATACTAGTTAGGCTTGAAAATGCCTATTTACGCCCATTTTTGGGTTTTTTTGGGCACATTTCCCCCAAATGATGTCACTCATCGTCCTAACCCCCAAAAGACCGATCCTGGGCTGAACCACGTCATTTGAGCCATAAAGCGCGAATATCGGTCGCGTGGTTGGAGCTTGGCGTTGGAACAAGAAAAAAGGACAGGACAGGACAGGATAGGACAGGACAGGAAAAGTCGCAAAAGGGTTGTTTTCGACGTAATCACGTGTGCCAAGTTTCAAAATGAAATTTTCAGGGGTTACGATTTTTCAGGGGGTCGAATTTTCCATTTTCCTATTGATTTTAAATGGGCCTTACAAGTTACAACAGTACAGCGCTACTGCGCTGCCTGTCACATGCATTAGTGATTAAAGAAATATGTTCTTGGCTGCAAACTTTCCGTCCATCCAACCCAGGAGGCAGCCAAGAACATATTTCTTTAATCACTAATAGTTTTTTTAATGATTTTGCTTTCATATTCCAATTCCAGCATAATGGGTACTGAAATTCTTGGCTCTATTATTTTATATCTTTCTCTTTTACGACCGGCCATTTTTGCATGTGTGTAGTCTGGAAGAAAACATTCTTGTCCACTTTAATTCTTGGCTCAGTTTTCAGTGACTATGTCGTCTTTTACGGGGGTAATTATATACCAAATGCAATGTTGGTATGCTAATAATTGTTGTTTACCCTATTTCATGTTTTGCAAACAATTATGCTTCCGTTTATTAACAAAACAATTCAATCGATCTGATATTTTATAGAACTTAACTGGAAGCACGATATAAACAGTCTTCTGCACAGCATCTTCACGACACATTTATTTGTTTAAATATTGTCTCAATTTCTTACAGCGCAAGAAATCATACCGCGACTTGATCATTTAGTAGTCGTTGTCTGTTGTGATGTGTTGACAGTGCAGCGCTCGATGCGATCACAAAAAAGACGACGACGATGCTCGAGGCGCTCGTAACATCAGCAGCCGCTGAAGCAGAGATGCTGCATATCATACGACTATCCATCATCGGTTCTGACCGTCAACATCACCGTCAAATGGCTCACAGACTATCTAATCTAATAGATTCGTAACACGCAATCTTCATGCTGTATTTGTTAATCTCGAGTAAAATGAATAATATGTCCTAATAAGAAGCAACTGACATTTGCATCGTAAATGAAATCATATTCTGAATAATAACTTGAAATTTACATGCATCATTCGAAATGGTTTCAGCTAAAGTGTTCTTCTAATATTTAGTTTCTAGAAAGGCAACAATTAAGGCAGTAGTTTTTCCATATTAGTTCACCGCGGTATTAACTGCTGTAAGGGCGACAAGCTAAGCCTATCGAGAATGGCAAATCGGGGGTTTCAAAACTCCGAAACCCCTGAACCGACTGTCACAAAATTTGGCACGCGTAGTTATGTCGGTAATGTCAGCCAGTATGCCAAAATTCAAAGCGATCGCCCCCAGTGTGGACGTCCCGACAAATGGGTGAAATAATATTACTCTCGCATGGTTTTTAGTTTTTTCCTCGCGTCCCGAGACTAAACAGTAGAAGCGATTTTGACGCTGTTTGATTCGTAGGACGTCAATCCCAGGAAATTGCATTCCTAGATGGATAAAGCTACATAAATACCATTTCGCTCATTTTTACTTCAAAAACACCCCCAAAAGGCGCGTAAATAAAAAGTTTCAAGCCAAACTCGCATAAAATTGTAATTCGCATTATCTTCAAAACTACAATGCCGATTTAAACCAAATTTTGTACAACGATAAGAACCAACAACTATTCTTCGAGGGTAGTCTCATGCAGGAGTAAAACAAATCCAAGATGGCGGACAGCCGACATGTTGAAAAACCGAAAAACGGCCATATCTCGGCAATGGTTTGACCGATCGGCACGAAATTTGGCATGGTGACGCATATTGGCCCTACCAGCTGTACTGGCAATTAAAATTTCGAACTGTTAAAAATCCAAGATGGCGGACGGCCGCCATCTTGAAAAATAATGGCCATATCTCCGCAACGGTGTGACCGATCGGCAGGTGACGCCAGTTGGCCATTCAAACCGCACTGCCAGTTAAAATTTTGATTTTTAAAAACTGAAGATGGCCGACGGCCGCCATCTTAAAAAATCTATAAACGGCCATGTCGCCGCAACGGTTTAACGGACTGGCACGAAATTTGGCCTGATGACGCATATTGACCCTGTGAACTGTATCAGCAGTTAAAAATCTGAATTCCCAAAAATACAAGATGGCGGACTGTCGCCATTTTAATAGTTAAACTGCTATATCCTAACAACGGTTTGACCCGTCGCCGCGAAATTTGGTACGAGAATACATCTCGACCCTGTTAACCCCATCGGCATTTATATTTTGAATATTTAGTAAATAGAAATCCAAGATGGCGGACGGCCGCCATATTGAAAGCCATTAAACCAAGATAACTCAGCAATGGTTTCACCAATCGCCACCAAAGTTGACCCTGTTAACGCTACCGGTGGTTAAAATTTCGAATGTAATAAAAATCCGAGATGGTGGACGGCCGCTGTTAAAAAATGATAAAACTTTAAAAACGCCATCTTTCAGCAACCATCCTAGTTGTTTATAAAATTTGACAGGAATACGCGTAAGCCCACTCTGAACCCAATCAATGCTTGACAACCTTAATTGTTCAAATCCAAGTTAGCGGAAGTCGTTATTTTAAAAATTTTAAAATCGTCATATCTGCATTGCCCAGGTTGCACTTTGCAAAACTTGAAAATCGTTTGAACAGGCAAACATAGACATTTGAAATTATGTTTTAGTATTGAAACAGCAAATATAATTTACAACCACGTCTAAGGGCGACAGAGTCATAGCTTTAAAACGGCAAATATCACTTTGGTAGGACTTCAGCTACTCGGTTTTTGATTTTATTTTTCCTTATTTTTCGTTTCTCGGCCGTGCGCTAGATTGAGCTGGCCGTCTCGTCAGCTTTTGAGCGCACGTTAATCTACCGTATCTTATCGTATCCACGTAGAACTTTAAGCACGCCCTTACCAGCCATGTCATGTAGCAATTGATGGATCTGCGTTTTACTGGTACATATTCCTAAAATGGCTGTTTATTCCGTGCTACAGTCACATTCGCAGTAAGTTATGATCTTTGACGTGATTTCGCTGGTAATGGCATGCTTAACGTTCTAGGCGGAGTCCTACCAAAGTTATATTTGCAGTTTTAGAGCTATGACTTTGTCGCCCTTACACTTGGTTGTAAACTGGACAGTTTTTACCATTAACACAGCAAGCCTCAGCAGCGTATATGCAGTTCACAAAAAAACGCAATGGACAAAACTCTTAGTTTCATTTCAACTAAATGCAAACATCAAGAAATTACAATATCAAAATATACGTAGTCATCTGCTTCAGACTTCAGTAAAGATAAATACACTGTAGCATCGCAGTTATTATTATCACACTCCCATACACCATATGGCCTATAGAAAAACTTCGTTAACCGACTTCGCGCCTCCGATTCGCATGCATCACGCGTTAGTCTCATAGTCGCAGTTAAAATTCAGAAACAAACGTAATAACATAACACAAAATACGTTTCGTTAACAGCACGATAAAACAGCAAGCTTCTACAATATAAATGTTTTGACTGTAAAGCTAGACGCACCTTTTACTGTTTCCTATAATTATACGTTCTTCAGAAACAATACAACACGAAGGACATGTAACTCACTAATAGCTGCTACCGGCAGGCAAGTCGCTGTCGACATCACTCGTAATGAATTTCCCATCTCATCAGTAGCACACAACACGTCATGTTACAGCGACCGACAAGACTCGATATGACGACGTCACTACGCACACAACTGACACTCTCTTAGTATCTTTTTTTTCTTTTTTTCACAATAAAATGTCATATAAATAGCATTACGTTGCAGTGAAATATTCCACCATGTAAAAACCTCCAACTGGTTTCTCGCTTCACACCTGATAACATGCGTCTACAGCATCTTCACACGTCAATGTTGCAATACGATCGGAACATAAACATTTCACGTATCCACGCAGAATATAAAACTGAGAGACACGCTAAAATCGTAAAATCACGATCCGTCTGAAATGAAAAATAAGCTGCCAAAACAGCGATGCAGAAAGTTCAGTCAGCACAAGTTTCAGTGATGATTGCTCGGTGCGTGATTTCAGAGATCTTTGTTGACGATGAAGATGTTGCCTTGAGATGTTTGATATTTGTCGTTGTACGTCACGTAGCGCACCTTGCAGTACACCACTGTGTGTATAACACAGCATACACACGTGTACACGCGCGCGCAGACGTCAATCACGGACTAACGGAGACTACTGTAGCCTTATATACACTGTATATACAACAAGAGTAATTGAAGGTATAGAAAAAGTCCAGTCAACAGGGCCCGTGAACGCGAGTAGTAGGTACTGTTCCTTACCTACTTTTTCACAAAGTTAACTACATGTATTAATTCTCCGGCTAGTGGGGCTAGACAGTAGTAAACGTAGGTAGGTTACAGGCACATGTACCCGGTGCCAAAAGCACAGAAACACCTCTGCGGCGGCACCGGATATGTTTGTCGTCGCCCGACAAGATTGCCTTTCAGTTTGTTTTTGAAAGCGTACTACTTGGTGAGAGATGATGTGCAGTACGAGAATAAGATTGCATCGGCCTGTACACTGGTAGCTGAGCGTTTAATTACGGAAAGCAGAGCTCATTATTGCCTGCAATGTCGACACACCGCGTGCGAGCGGGCGGACACACACACACACACACACACTGTACCAGTTGTCCGAGCAACGCGTCAACTAAGTATGTAGCAATCACATCAGCCACAGAACGAGACGACAAGAGCTGCAGAGCGGCTGGATGCTTCTTCGACTACTCAACAGCTCACATATTTGTACTGGTAGCACAGCGACAGTTTGCCGTTACTATAGACGTTGTAAACATGTATGTCGGGCCTCCTCACTGTCGGGCCGAAATGTACGCTGCCCGCGGCGCGTGCTGCCTCTGGTGAGTCACGTCGAGTATGCGTCGCGCAGGTTAGAAAAAGGCAGGACAGACAGACAATACGGACGGACAGACGAACGTACGCCAGACCGTTACCCAATGCTTACCGCTATAGACGCGGCCAGCGTAACAACAGAATCTAATTAAGCAGTCTCCGGTTCTATCATTTTCTCCAGCGAATGACTAAAGATGGCCAATGCGCTTATATTTTCAACAATGCTCCTGGACCTGTAGTCACAAAGTGATTGGAGTGCAACGCTGCTAAAGCCTACACGCGTACCTCTGCGCTGACTCCGACTTTTCGTCTCGGGAAGTGCGTGGTACTTCGAACTAGCTCGACTTCTCCTTTCGACAGCCTAGCAATTAAAAGCGTGACTGAAAGTATCATTCTAACCAGCAACAATGCATGTGTTCGCTATCCCACCACTCAGCTTCTGTTCATTGTTCAACCGGATTTTTTTTCTGGAAATATACTCCCGGTTGGGCTGGATACTTCAGTAAGAACTTCTGGAGACAGTTTAAGTAGGAAAGGGATGTCGCTGTCTTAACGCCGACTCTCCAAAGCCAGTAGGCCTACCTATGTGTTAGGCATACCTGTCGTTCATAACATCAAATACTGTAGACCTATCGGACAGAGCAACGTTGATTTCATCTCGTAGGCCTAGGTACTATGTGACATTGCTAAATTGCTAAGGCTGATACGAACAATGACTTCACTAAAACTTTCCTCAGGATGGTCATCACAGGTTGGAGTTAGATGGGATCTTCTAAGCTAAACGGTTACTTTTATGGATTACGGTTAATTTTTGGTATGGTTCCGTGCAATAGATTAAGCTAGATTAAGATTAAGATTAAGCCCGTCAGCTCGTTCATTCCGTATACAGTAGTATACGGAAATCCGGGATGAATGCTAACAAGCTTACGGGCGACCGTGCCGTATCGCATTTTCTGTATCGCATTATAGCGGTAGGTCCATATACTAGCGCGTAATGTAAAAGACGCCAGCGTATTGATAATAAATTCAGCAGGATAACTACTGCCGTAGAAATCACGAACGTAAACTAATACGAAACGATACGATACCATAGGGTAGATTAACTTGTGATCAAAAGTTGACGAGATCGCCAGCCTTATCTAGCGCACAGCAACGTAACGAAAAACTAAAAACTAAAAACAAAACCGAGTACCAGTGGCTGTATTGCGTGGAATGCCCACAATACAGTATTTGGCTCGAAGGGCTCGGCAATCTGTGCACAAGCTGTTTACTTCCTGCATTCGACCATGCCTAGTGCCATGTGCCTGCGACTGAGTGATGCCAACGTTATCTGCCGTGTTACTTATTTACAGTTTCCAATTCAGGCCTGCTTTTATTCCACGTCGATCAGCCAGGCGGCATAGCGGCGTACTTGGTTTACCCAATATCGGACATCGAACGTCGCCGAAAATTTGAGGTTTCTTGTACGGAGCGTGCAGACCAGAGGAATAACTGAATTCATTCCAACGGTAAAAGTGAAAACTAGATATCCCGTAGAGGGATTATTTGGTAGCAAATTTCCGTTGATCTATAATCAGTGCGAAGTTATGGACGCCTGGAGTCGCAAGACGTTAAACATTTTAGAAATTTTTAAAGTTTTTTTGGAAAAACGACCCCTTATGGTAAAATTTTCAAAATTTTGTTCCGTAAATTTTTATCGCCTCACCGATCGACGTGTTGTGTGCAAATGTTCGGGAATTTGGCCGACGGGAAATGGGTGAAATCGTGCGTTGCTTACCTGACAAAAAATAAAAATTCGCCTGGCTCTCCAGCTGTCGCTACTGCGTGGATCGCGCCCAAAATCTGCCAGAGTCAGCCCCCGACAATGCACTCAAGAGTGCTTCAGATTTCATCCAAATCGGTTCACTTTAGGCGGAGTTATAGCCGAACGCGTGAACACCGCCAAAACGCGCCGTAAAGTGAATCAAATATTCGGTTAAAGCCTAGCTTCGAGCCGAATAACAAGATGACGCCCATTGACGTCAGTGGGTCAATAACATTTGTGGATATTCCCTGTATACTCTCGCAGATGGTCCGGGGAGCCACGCGTTACTGGTGCACCAATAAACAGCCTTTATTCCTGTCTATCTTGACCGTATAAAATATTGAGGGAGAATTCCCAATGAGTATACCCCGTGAAAAATATCGCGGGAATCGTCCCCTCATCCATCGGAGGGAGTTGACGCCTATAGACGACATGATGCGAGTCAATACCGCTAGGTGGCGCTCGAGAACTTCGTCTCGGGGTCGAACAATATGTAGGAACGCGCCTTTCTTAGCAGCCTCACGACGCTCCTTGTCAGAGACGGCAGTGAAGTCAAGGAACTCGAGTGTCGGAAGGTTATACAGAACGAACAGCCTGACACACACACACACACAGACATGGGCGGCGCTCCTATAGGAGCTGGGGGGGACATGACCCCCCACTTTTAGAGCCAAAGCGTACAGGAAGGCATAATTTGGGAATAATTCGCTCCGCTCGCAGAATTTGTCCCCCCACTTTTAAAATCGTGGCACCGCCCCTGCACATAGACACACACCGCAAGACAACATTAAATCAAATACGACAAAAACAAGCATGCATCCTTAACTAAAAATACATACAACACAAAATCAACACGGAAAAAACTAAAACCAGGTTTAGTTGCATCCTACGACATCCGGCCTGGAAACAGAGCGGGACTATTCTGGTAGAATGGGAAGAGATGGAAAAGCAAGAAAATAGATAAAGCGAGTACGAGAGGGAAAAGGGGGAAAGTAAAAGATACTAAGAGGTAAAGTAGAAGGTGAGGAAGTGGGGCAGTAAAGGGATAATGGGGAGGGGGAATGCCCCGGGCGCACGGGAGGCAAGCCAAGAAACACGCAAGCTACGGTCGATGCATTGGTATTGTCAACGAGTGCCGACATCAGTCACGCCTACGCTAATGATTATGTCACCGTATAGCCCCGCAGTTTCAGCAACTTACTAGGATTAAACCTGCAACACTTGCCGATATCGGGCGTAGTCATGCTGATCAACGTCGAGCGACGACAGCATGTCGGGGCAGGCGGGGTTGGCGAGCAGACTGAGGTAACTGAGCGCACCTGCTCGCTGTCCGACCAGACTCACGGCTGTCTCCATGTCCGTCAACTGCACAGTCGCACGTTTCAACGTGACGCACTCAGACGAAAACAACAGCCGACTACACAGACTTCATTGCGCTGACGCTGGCCGCGTCTAGCGGAAAGTAAAGTAAAGTAAACGTCGATTTGTATAGCGCATTTTTACGCAAAGCGCCTCAAATGCACTCAGACATGGATCACACAGTTTTACCGGCAATTACACCATGCCTGCCTTTACTCCCCAGCCGCAGAACATCACCGCCCTTTGGCTGGTACTCATTTTACCGTCCCACGAAGGGTAGAAGGCTGAGTCGACCTGGGTGGTTGGTTACATACCGAAAT
>Ga0209780_1002128_pt1 | contig 13819 bp, 10 predicted proteins | sample WorMetexBAHAMAS2_FD_187384 | JGI IMG/M metagenome (GOLD analysis project Ga0209780, IMG submission 187384) | Marine gutless worms symbiont microbial communities from Max Planck institute for Marine Microbiology, Germany - Inanidrilus exumae... | ecosystem: Host-associated > Annelida > Digestive... | reverse complement strand
AAAAAGCAGCTGCGAAGTGTTCGGTCAGCACTCAGTTTCTTTAAAATAATTTTGGTTTTGAGTCAAAACCGAAATTATTTTAAAGAAACGTCGTGCCGTCGTCACACGTGGAACACAGTATACAAGTGAATTGAAATGACACTATAGAAGAACTTTAATAAGACAGCAGTGTCAAAACTTTTAACACTACTGTCTTATTGAAGACAGTAGTGATGCATTCGTGCCTAAGCCCATAGTAGTAATATTAGTTTCATTAGATGTGCCTGTGTGTAAGCGATATACTATGCACGTGGCATCCCACACAGCCAATCACAGCAAGCCTCCATCGCGCCTTGCGCATGCGCGCTGCAGACAGTAATGGCGACCGCGGCAATGCAGCGTCTGCTAGCAGTGACAGATCCGCTTTTCGTATTCAGCGAACTAGCCGACATGTATATATGAAGCCTATATAAGACTTAGATCTACACTTCCTGGAAATCTGCTGCAGAGTGGCTGCATGCAGAATGTGATCTTTAATTCGAACTGTGGTAACTTATTTTAACACCAGACCGCATGCTATTAGGCCCTATATGCAGTACCGCGCTCACCTCAGCAACGCCCCGATGCCGTCTCACTACCGATTTTTATTCTGGCCCATCAGCTTTTCAGATATGCTGCCTATGAGACTTGGGATATGACCGTTCCAAACTGTATAATGTGATTACCTTTATATGCCCTCCTGGACTGCCTCCACGGACTATTCCCTCGACCGTTTCTACTGAGACACTCGGTTTCTGTCTTTTATTTTACCCTTATTTTTCGTTTCTCTATTAAGCTGGCCATCTCGTCAGCTTTTGAGCGCACGTTAATCTATCGTATCGTATCGTATATCGTATTCCATCGAAAAATTACCAACAAAGCCAAATGTGTAAGTGATATGCAGTTCGTTAACGTTTTACAGTAATCGTATCCGGTATTCATCATATAGGCCTAGCGTATGCATGTATAAAATGATTATGGATGTTTGACACAAAATCATTGTGGTAAAATTATAGGCCCACGACGGAAGCATAAACTACATGTATTAAATGGTAGGCTACTGTTGTATTTTAAAAACAAGTGCCCAAAGTAACTTGTCAAAATGCCGCATCGCCGTCCTGTCACCCCTCGCGGCGGCGAATGCATTCGTCTTCGGTGTGCGCTGGGCAGGCACATTCACCCGCTGCGGCAAGCGAACAGTGCTCAATACACTTATGCGTAGGTACGTCACAATGGGCTGGCACTGGCACATATACCCCTCAAAAGTTGCCCTTCCCATGGGAGATCGGCATAGACTCCCATCTAAAATACGTGGTTTGCTGGTCCAACATGATTCAGCCCCCAAACGGCATCTCGATCGTTTCAGCCGTTTTTGCACAGCTCGCCTGTGTGTCGAGCACACACAGAAAAACGTTACGCACACACAGACCGCGTTACGTGCGACATCTGTAGCCATAGGCGTGCAGGCGTTGCGGCCTAAATATGCCTCAGTAATCAGTATACGTTTTAATAGGAAATCTTGTAAGGTCATTTGGGTCAGTCAAAAAGCTTTAATTCACATTAAGTATGGTTTAATTGAAAAATAGCCCACTGCCGTCATGCACATCCGTGGACGGACTGCAGATATGGATTATGTGATGGAATCGTGGATTAACAGCGGACTGAAGTACTGAAGATTCGCTTACCTCGGTGGCTGCAGTGCGCCCGCGGACTGTGTCATTCAATACGGTTTGTCGTCGCGCGGATGCGGCGACTTCATGCGACTAATGACGTGAAGATAATGAACATCTCTCATGCACAGCAGCTCAGCATCATAGAAAAGTGTCTTCGTTTAATCCACTGCACCCGTAACTACTATTTACTTCGATCCCGGCAGGGGTGCGAAGTATTGCAATCAGCGTGCCTGTTTGTCTGTTTGTTTGTCTGTCTGTTCGCTCACATATGACATGTCTTAAACACCACACGACCAAATTTCACGAAACTTTCTGTATGTGTTAATCCCTGGGACCGTGGTTCGATCCTCTGCTGACGGCAACGCAATATGTTATGTACGTCCAATTTTGTGGATTATCTCATGTTTGTGTAATGGATTGAATAGGCCAAAATCACAGATGACCCGTGTGTTTCGTCCAGTTCGACAGGTGGCGGCACCGGGGCGAAATATGTCGACTCCGACTGCATCTTTTTTGTTATTACATAACTGGTGATTATGATTTTTACCGCGTGACGCTATGATGGCGTGGTATATTCTGTTGCCCTGTGTGTTTCTGTCTGTCTCTCCGTCCGTCCGCCTGTCTGTCCGACACAAGCCGGCGTTCTGTCGAAATTTTCAATTTCGACGCCTGCAATCATATCTCCGGAATGACTGAAGCGAGAGTCGCCAAGTTTTTGTACTAGTATAGAATATATCAAGTGTTAGCCTGAGGATGACAAACTACCCCCTCCAATTATTGGCGTGATCAGGATAACGTGACGGGTTTCAAAAATGTTTGCTTCCTCCCTCAATCATATCTTTGGAATCTAAGCTATAGGCACTTCAAAATGTCTTGCTGGTTGATATACAGAGGAGCACACAGTGCATGCATGATAGATCACCCCCGAAAAGGATGTGCTCAGGGTCACATACGTAACCTCTTTAAATTCTGGGAAATAAGTGATAATGTCTCTGTATATGTATCACACATCGGCAAGAGAGCGGTATAATTGCAGTGGAAGACTAATGAGTATCTTTATTCACCAAACAAATGTGGTAGAAGAGTAAACAATACGAATACAATCAAAACAACACAATTACAGATCAAACAAAAAAACAAGTTAAAGCTCGATTCAAATTTAGACACACGTTTGGCCCATAATACACTTGGTAGAGCAAAGCCAAAGTACTCCTGACAATACTTTACAATTTCAATATTCTTAGTTGTGAAGAGTTTCATGAAGAACCTATTAATCACAAAATCAAGAGACTGGAGATCTGACTTAGTTAAAGGGCACGCTTCAAGACCATATAGTAGTACTTTTAAACATTTGACTTTGATTAATTGAAGAGTGACCTCTTTAGAGGCCACACGAAAGGAAAGCGTATGTAGAAGGTCACTGTTTGAAACCTTTCTGTTTCACATACAGTATGCAGTATCTAGATATGTTTGTACGAAAATCTGAAAGCGCTCGTACGCTGATAGCAAATTCGCAATATTGACTGACAGACAGTCAGACATGCAAACGTCTGACTGTCTGTCCGTTCGCGTGTCTCAAAAACTGCATGTACAGAAATTTTATGTACATGTTAACTGTGACCGTGATTTGGTCTTCCTCTTCGAACGAGTCCGACAATGCAGTACATTATGTACTTGCGGTTTTACGAATGACGTCAAGTTTTCACGTAATGGCCATTATGGAGTGGGACGTTAATTGCCGTTGACGTCACTTGACGTGGGCACCGTGATGCAGCAAATAGACATACATTTCCAAAGGTATCCGCCAGGTCACTGACCTTTCCATAACTGTAATATGTCCGCGCCACTCCAGTCATTTTATATACTTTAATCATACGTTTAGGGAAACGCAAAAACGTAGGCCTAATAACTTCTGACATGCGGGCCCCTGAAAATGTAATGGGCGATTAGGCCAAGCGACGCGAGAACCATCAATATAGCATGATCGACATGCAGACGTACTGGCAGACAGACAAACAGCGTTCTGTCAATCAACGTCATCAGCGCCTTTACACTACAGATGTTCTGCCGCCTGTTGCTGAATCTGTTGGCTATATCCGCCTGATAGTGGCGTAACTATCCATTGTGCGTCGAACGACGAAGACCATTCCTATGCAAATGGAAGCTGTTCAGCCTCCAGTTAGGCACCAATTTCCGAAATCTGGTAATGTTTGTCATTTTACCCGCGCGACGCTGTACCAGCGCGGTACTTAATTGCTGTCATCGCGTGTCTGTCCGTTCGTCTGTCCGTCATAAATCAGAAAAAACGTCACAAGTCACAAAACGGCTAAACGTATAACGTATAGGATCACGCAAACAACGCCGCACGATAGCACAGGGACTCTAGTCTAGTTTCGTGTTGCAGCAAAAGATCTCTGCGAAATTGCAATAGAATCACCCCAACGAGGGCGCCAAACACAGGTGAGCTAAGTAAAAATTGCGTTTTTCGACCGGTCGAGACTCGAGAAGTCTCCGGCTCAGACGCCTTGCCGCCGAAAATTTGTGTCCGTGCTCCACGGTCGTCCGCGTCCACGACGGTGTGCTGGCGGAAGAATACGCGGTATCATCAACAACCTTGGTGATAGTCGACGTTGGTTGATCACAGATGCGGTTCACATGATGATGACATCAGCAAGATTGGTCGTACGGAAGTTTGCTGATGACACCCACGGCATCGCATGCTCGCTTCACGATAGTTGAACGATGCGTGTATAGGCCTATACACAGAGCGTTGCGTGGAATAAAACGTTGCAGTTGCAATGCTGAAAGTGCTCTTCGGGCTAACACGCGATCTGTTTGCGTTATTCGTACAACACATATGACAACATTTCGGCTGATAGGCCTATACAGAGCGGTGTGCGGGTCTTTCGGCAATAGCTGGACTTCTTGTTTGCAAAATGGGAAAGGTACAGCTATTGCTTTCTTGCAGACCCTGCTTCATAGTAGCTTTCACGCTTTATGCCATCGCACCTATGCCATTTCGGTAAAATTCGGTCTCTCCGTCGTCTAAGTTTGGCTTTTTTCTATCCTGAAATATTTGATTGACTGACTGACTGCATTGATTGATTGATTGACTGATTGACTGACTGATCGATTTCAATGTCTTTCTGGTTACGCCACTGCTGCAGCCAGCAGACACAGCATCAGACTCACCATCGATGATAGACTGCACCAAACGACCTGGAGAAGATCGTCGGAACGTTCACAGCATCTCTGACAGCTTGTCAAAACTATAGCGCCGGCAGCATGGTCACGTGCACTAGCCAAAGGGCGTAACCCCACGCTGTCACGACTAAGACCGATGTCACACCTGCAATCGACTTTATCGCGCGACAAAGTTGCAGCACGCAACTGTGCACGTCGCACTGCGACTTTGTCGCATAAACAAGAACTGACCGATCAGCTTGATCAGTGCTTACTTATGCGACAAAGTTGCTGTGTGCGACATGCACAGTTGCATGCTGCAAATTTATCGCGCGATAGAGTTGCGCGACTAATCGCGCGCGATAAAATCGCAGATGTGACATCGGTCTAACGTTGAGAAACAAGGATGGGCCCAAGCAGGGGATAGACTACTCGTCTGCGCCGACTAGATGTTATCGGAAACGTCAACTGCACAGTTCGGAGTACTTGGCATACTGCAGTTAACGAAAATTCTGAAAATCCTTATCAAAATCTGTGCGTTTTAGCAGTCCGGATGCCATGGTCCCAACAGTTGTGATGCAATGCATCGCTGGTCTCATAGTCTCAAAAGTTGGGACAGCGGTCCTCTCTGGTCCACTCCCTGTGGAAAATGGTTGCGTCTACGCGTGGGCCTGTGAGGAATCACGGATGTGATTCATGTAAGTTAATTACATTGTTCACGGCGACCGATAGACGCGGTTCCTCAAAATCCTTTGTTTGGAACGATGTTGCAAATTGTCTTCCTCGTTTGGCTATTCTCGCGCATATTTATACGTTTTCGTCTGACCTCGAACAAACGTTCAAGACCATTCTATAGGGTCTAATATGTCTCCAAAAACTGTTCAAGTTGCTGTCATTGTGTTACAAAGTATAGATAGCAGTGTGAGAAGATAAAGATAGGTAGGCCTAGCGGTTCAGCAATCTTGAATGTACCTTGTGGGAGAATTTGTATGATCCAGGTTAGTTTTTGAAGAGCGGACCGAAACGCCGTTGCCGCGGAGTCAGTCAATGATGACGACGGGTAATTCCATGCGTCACATCAGTCTGTCAGCAGCGCCATGCAGACTCCGGTCTGACGTTAATTAGCGAGGAGATGCTGCGGTAACTCTACACCGGACATGGAATCCCTCGGGTCGACTACATCACGGTCCAGTACCGTCACGCACGCACGCACGCCTGGCTTGACCGACGTCGACTATCGACGGACACGTTGTTGACATTGCAGCTCTTCCGTCTTCGGTGACGTATATAGGCTATAGGCCTACCATGCAGGGGTGCAGCTGGCCACAACGGTGTATGGTCTGTTGGTCTGTAACCTAGAGAGTCCTGCAAAAACGGCTGAAGCGATCGAGATGCCGTTCGTTTGCGTCGACGACTTTGGTGGGCCCAAGGAAACACCTGTTGGATATGGCAGGATTTAATGCGCAGTACTTCGTTTAATTTGCTAAACAAAGTAGGTTATCTTTTTTGGTTCACGCTCGCTATGAGTTCTTGCATCTTTCTCTTTTATGACTGGCCATTTTTGCATGTGCGTAGGCCTAATCTGGACGAAAACATTATTTTCCAGTTTCATTCTTCATTCTTGCCTCAGTTTTCAGCGACTATGTCGTCTTTTACGGGAATTCATTCTTACGTACTTACTACAGCGGCGCCACCTGGCGACAGTGGCGAGCGCCAACATCAGCTGGTACTTAACTGGCCATAGTCATGTTGAACAAACAGCAGTAAGTATAGGAATACTGATAAAAATTGGGAGTTACACCCCTATGATACTAAACTGTCGATATCATGTATATGGTATAATCGTAAGTGATATATCGCTAAAAACTAGGCCTAGATGCTTTGGGCTACATTACTGTCCCAGAATGTTTACGTTTATCTTCAACCACTTTTATGCAATGTGCCCCGGAAGCTACCGAGTTCGGTGAAATAATGCAATATAAGGGCTATTTCGTCGTTCAAGGTCATTCAAGGTCACCGATTTTGGTACCAATCGAAAGCTCATATACGACTTCCTATTAGTGATTAATACTAACTTACCTCCTGCCTTAATAATAATGGTTTATTTGATTTGGCAGCAAGAGCTGGATTAGTAACAAAAAGTACATACATATAGAGCATAAATAGCCAAACAACAAGAAAATATAGTCCAATGTTCAATGTTCAGCGGGACACAAGAGATCTAGTGCATCACAGCAGCGACATTCCAGTATCAAAAAATAATTATAGCAGCAGTGTTTCTAAGATATGGCCTTCGAATTCGATAGCTAAAAATCGCTACGACAGACGGACGGGCGATAGCATATAGCTAACGTGAACGCGAGTTCAAGTTCGCTAATAACATATGCTGGAATTGGATGATGAAAGCAAAATTAGCCTATATAAAAAACTATGTGATTAAAGAAATATGTTCTTAGCTGCCTCCTGTGTTGGATAGACGGAAAGTTTGCAGCCAAGAACATATTTTTAATCACTTATAGTTTTAAAAAAAATAATTTTGCTTTCGTCATCCAATTCCAGCATAGTTTTTCTAATGATTTTGTTCCTCTCCCACCGAACTACGATGACCGAAACTTCCAAAATTTAATCACCTCGTCCCCTGTGGTCAAAATAATGATAAATTAGCCCCATACGGGACTGACGGTCCACTCCTACTTACTGCCAACTTCAAAGTCACGTGACACAAAAACTAGGACAATAGTAAAAAATCTGGCCCCGATAAGCTGTAGGTATTGTGCCCTAATGTAAGAATCTGTGGTCATTTGCCAGCCCCATTATAAATGGTGGACGAGATAGCGGTTGAAAATGGCCGATTTTCCGAATTTGAAGGGCTCGTGACCTTGATCTTGACCTTGGATCGGGTCATACTGCATACCGGCATGCATCACTCGTCGACCTTATACATATCAAATTTCATCGAAATCGAAGAAACTTTTGTGGACGGACTGACGGACGTACGGACGGGCGGACGGACATTTGAGACCCACTTTGTTAGGTCGACTTGTAGGAGTCGACCTAATAATGAGTACATTTATGTAGCGCAATAAATAGTCCTCAGATGCGCTAACTCGGGCGACGAAACAAGCAAGCTTTCATGTGTCTGGCAAACGTCAACACAGACAGTGACGAGACTCGCAGATCTATAGGTAGCGAGTTCCAGATGACAGCGCAGGAGACCGCGAAATCTCTGGCGCCAAATTGCCAATACAGTTCGTGTTCGCCGAACGACCAGCTTCTGGGTGTCCGCCGATCTCATGAAGTGCCGTCTGCTGGCCACAGATGAGACCAGTACACAGTCGTTAGTCAAGTGTATGACTGACGAATTATAGTACTAATTATAGTCTAATTGTAGCTCCATGCTGTTTTTTTCAATATGATCAAGGCCAGTTGAGCACCAGCTGCATGAAGCTGGTTCTCTAACGTCCTGTTATTCGTCAATGAGCTTACTGCAAGCCAACGAGGTATAAATATTCTCTAAAACTGCAAGGTAGAAATTCTGTAGCAGATTAACAAGACTTAATGCACAGTACTTGCCTAGCTATCGTTTAATTTGCTAAATGAAGTAGGTTCTCTTTTTTTGGTATTTTGAAGTACGTGTGCGATCGGCGTAAAAAGGTTCGTGTTCGCTATCTCATCTCTTGATGAGTTCATGTTATTATTATTATTATTATTAATAAAAGAAGACAAAGGACCCGAAGGTCACTAGCATGCCGTAAACAGTAAAATCAAGTACAAATGAATAATACTGACAGATAAACCAAATATTGGATGCAAAATAGAGAAACATAGGCAGACGTATCGACATGCGTACCTACGCCCGGTGCACTTGATACCCCTGTGATCTTGACCTTTTGACCTTAGACCTCAGAGTCAGTGCATGCCGAGCCGAGGTCCTGCCATGGACTATATGTCTGCCGACTTTGGTGCTGCTAGCTCAAGCCGTTTTCCTTTTAGAGTGCAAATAAACAGACAGACAAACAGAAAAACAAACATACAGACAGACCCGACTGAACGCTCTACCCCTCGCCGGCGGCTATACAGCCGGCGTGGGTAAATATGGCACAGATTGCTGTGGTGTCGTGCTGAGTCGTGGTGAAAATGACCCCCCTATTTACAAAAAATTCCTGGCTACGCCCCTGATTTCTAGGAATGGTTTAAAGGCTGCCGGGAAACTTTAACCTTTACCAAACGAATTTAAGCCGAAAACTGATTGTGAGCTGGTTCAAGTCATACACATTCAATCGATCAGTACCAGCAACGACTCGCATAGATACGACCTATTGCTATATTTTGAACCACCCTTTGGGGGACTTAGGGGTATGCATTCAGTGCATAGATACGACCTATTGCTATGGATGTTGCACGTAACGTGGTCTGTTTGTCTGTCTGTTTGTTTGTCCGTTTGTTGACCACACGGGTGTGCTGTGCAAAAAACGGCTGAACCGATCGATATGCCGGTTGGGGGTGACACGGACAGACACACGTTGGCCAAGCACGCTACTCCGTCTGTAGCAAAGCCCGCATCTTATGCAATGTATACGATGCGTCCAAAGTAATTTGGCAAGAAGCAGCATCGCCGACTTGTCACCCCTCGACAATGCGAAGAGATTCATCCAATCTTGACCCCATCTAGCACATTGTTCCTCGGACGTTGGACCCACATGAGTCAGCTCCCAAACGGCATCTCGATAGGTTCAGCTATTTGTGCAGGGTGGTCGAAGTATTTTGACGAAAGGCCGCATCGCAGATCGAGGGCGAATTTTTCAATATGTAATATGACACGATCAGTCGAAAGCATTGCAGTTCGCTGCGACGTAGCATACAACGCAACGGTGACACACAATGACCACCACAAAATCGCTCCTTTCCATGGCGGTTCTCGACCCAATCTAATATATGGTTCCTTATAGGTCCACCCGAGTCACCCACCCGAATGGTATCTACAGCGATTTAACAATTTTCAAAATGGTGGGCGTCCGCCATCTTGGATTTTTAAAAATTCGCATTTTTAAAGACCTGTAGGGTTAAAAGGGCTGTGAGTATTTAACAACTACCGTACTACAGCCACCTAGCCACCAGTATAAAAATTACAACAAGGTCGATAAGTCTTAGATCGAACTAAAAATGTGTGGCAGAGCCTAGCGTGTAGCCCGCACGGCATAGCAATGACGCCCTCTAGCGTATCTATAGGTGAAACAAAACCGAGCAGTAGGCCTAAAATCGCTCCAGAAAACTCAGTACTGATCTCCGCAACGACCGCAAGGTCTAACAGTGGCGCCGCCAAGCGAAAATAGCCAAACTGCTGATCGCCCCTGTTATATACAAATAAAAATACAAATACAACAATTATTTCTATTGCCCCCCCCCTACAGTCTGACCGACGACGTATTTCAAAAGTCAGTCAACACGTGTTTCACGTGTTTCATACTGAAATAAAAATGATTCGAGGGAACGTTTGAAACTGTCAGTGGAACAGGTTGACGTTTTCAGTTCGGTCGGCACTCGGCAGCCGGTTCCAAGCTCTTGGTGCAGCGACTGAGAAAGCCCTCTCACCAAGCTTACGATGTGTACGCGGCATGATGGAGTCGCCGTTGGTGGCTGAGCGCTGAGACAGGTGTCAACATGTCGGCAATGTACGGTACTTCGGCGCGTGCCCGATCGACGTCTTGTGGACCAACAGGCACAACTTGTGTTCGATCCTGCTGTCGATCGGTAGCCAGTGAAATTTCCGCAGGGCCTGTGATACGTCGTCGCGCAGCCGCAGGTCCAGAACCAGACGAGCGGAGGCATTGGGCATGGACATGTAGATACTAGCATTATGCTATTATCTAGAACTCCATGCATGGGGCACCCTCTGCAGTGACGCCAGTGTTGATGTTGAAAGGCCGGCGAGAACGACGTCGCGACAGGATGAACGTAGAGACGAGTCGGGCAATGACATCACGACCAAGTCTGTTGCCGAAGGACGGAACGCAGTCTGCACAGGTGGTAAAAGCATGACTGCGCTGTCCGGGACACGTGCTCGCGCATCGACAGCTCGGCATCCAGCATCACTCCGGACTCCGGAGTTGCTGGACCAAAGTTCATCAAATTTTCACACAATGTAGCCAGATCATCGCAGATAAACCTTTTGAAATCGGAATTGCGATATTCCACTCCGTTTAGGAATGCCAAAGCGACGAATGAAGGTGAGTCGGCCGAGTTCGCCCATTTTAACCCTAAAATTGGTTGCCATGGCAATGTCCCCTGAGCGATCGGAAAGAGGGTCAAGTCAGTAATCTGTTGAAAAATTGGTGAAAATCGGCCTGGCCATGGATCCTGAGATAGCTTTGCTCAAAGGATCGTTTTAAAATAAATTTTAAAAAAAAATTAACGCAAGCAAAACATAATATTATAGCCAGCGGAGCAGGCATGCCACGCGGGCTAAACAAGGACATAGGCCTAATGGATAAAGTATTAAGTACATGAACAGTGTGATGAACTTAATAAGACGAGTAGGCCTACTTGCAGAAGTATGGCACGCTACACACGCCTACACTACATGTGCGTCATCTGGCGAATAAAAATTAACATTTGACGACATCATATCCTGTATTTTGATACAGTCAGACCGTGAAATAAACACACAAAATAATTTTTAAAATCTGTAGGGCCTACACTAACATGACTAAAATACTATCAGCGTATGGCGTACGTTTAGTTTTTTCATATTCGTTACCAAAGTATAGTGCATAGATTCAGAATTGGCTTTATTGGTGTGCGCTGTTGAATATTACGGCTTGAAACATGATTTACAAAACATGCAGTCCCAAAAAAGTCACAGCAAAGAAAAACAGATGTTGAGGCATCGAGGACAGTGGTGCCGGCCTAGTAATCACTGGTCTCGGCCTCTGGACTGTGGGCCGTGATCGGGCCTATCGGCACTGTCCGGTTCCTTAAGAAAGAAGTAGGTATGGTCACCGAGCCTCGACGCCATAGGCGTCCGCGTCGAGGGGGGTTGGAAATGGGGAGGGGGTATCCCCTCCCCAGTCGACCAGGGGGTCTGGGGAGCGTCGTAAGCTCCCTCAGCGGACGCACCAATCGTACATGTATGATGTATCTTTAGAATGGGCAAAGCTGGCACTTCACATTTTGGTGTGCAGTAATATTCAGGAGTAGGCCTACTAGTGTATAGGATCTGGCGCGGGATATGTAGTTTATCCCTCAACAATTTGTTAGGAAAAATTGTCACTCGTCCGTTCATTCGTCCGGTCATTAGTCGTTTCGATCGTTCGTTCGACCGTTCTACTGTTTTGTCTGTGCTAAAGTAGCTTATAGAAACTTCCCTTTAGTTATTCTGGTCACTTAAAAAACTACATCTCCGGCCTTATTTACGTAATATTTTATCTGCGGTATTTACTAAAACACTCCCTGTAACTTTATTTGTCACTACATTGTATTGGGTTGCGGCGTCGCGTAGTGGTAGCGTTGTTGGTCTAGATAAACGAGGTTAACCTACGCTGAGCTCGGTTAGTACTGGGATGGGTGACCGTGTCCGGGTTCGACTCCTGGAGGCGGCGCTTTATTTCGGTATGTAACCAACTACCCAGGTCGACTCAGCCTTCTACCTCCGTATGGGATGGTGAAATGAGTACCAGCCAAAGGGCGGTGATGCTGTGCGGCTGGGGAGTAAAGGCAGGCATGGTGTAATCTGCAGGTAAAACTGTGTGATCCATGTCTGAGTGCATTAGAGGTAGTTACGACGATGCGCTATACAAATCGACGTATACTTTACTTTTACTTTACTAGTTATTTCCCTTCGGAAATCACCTTAGCCCAGGAAATTATTCATATTATGGGCTTCATGGCCGTAATTTAAGCTAGTCACTCCATTCTTACATTGCCGGAAAGTTCAAACCTTTCCTGTATATTTCAGCCCAAGGTCACTTAAATCGGACAACGGGGTCCGAAGTTATAGTCATTTAACTCTGGGCGCTCGCTACGGCTACGTCCTTCCCCTGCATATAATATTTAATCTCTGGCCATTGTCAATAGCGTCCCCAGACACTATCCCCGCAAGACGCTTTGACTAGGGCCTACAGTCAATAGCCATAGAGCTATTGGCTGTCAAAATTTAGATTTCCCCAACTTTGAGCCCGCAGGGCTCCCCACAATTGCCCCTAGCCCCAAATAACTTCCATATTCTTGTAGCCCAAATTAGCACTATGTGCACATTAATTAAATTACCACTCGCTAACTCTCATAGTAACACTACACGATTTCTATTTCCGCTGTTTCCAGTCACGTTACTTGTATTGCTAAAAATGTTAACACTAAATGTTAAATCGAGTTTTAACTTAAACAAAACACTGAAAACATACTGGTCATTGATAACTCTTACTAGTACGTCAGGTCATTTGCATAAATAAACAATAATACATACTAGTAATAATACAATAATACATACTATGTCTGAATGTAAACTTGTCTAGCATTTTGGAGAATGTCAGTATAGACGAGGGAAACGTATTATCGAGTATCAATAAACTAAATTGCTCGCTGTCTGCTGGTCCAGATAACTTGCCGCCACTCTTGTTTAAGAAACTTAAGTACTGTATCAGTAAACCTCTTGCTCTGTTGTACGCCCAGCTATTATCAGTCAGTTAGGCCCTACGTGCCTAACGATTGGTTACATGCGACGATCGTGCCTGTTTTCAAGAAGGGTGCCGCTGGTAATACTGGTAACTATAGGCCAATTTCACTTACGTGTGTTCCTAGCAAAATTCTCCAGCGAGTACTGGCACAAAATATTTACACCCATCTGTCTGTTAACAACATACTGCATCCCAGTCAGCATGGATTCTGTAAACGCCGTTCTACTGTTACAAATCAGTTGGAGTGTTTTAACGACTGGTCTATGACTATTC
>Ga0209780_1002127_pt1 | contig 13821 bp, 7 predicted proteins | sample WorMetexBAHAMAS2_FD_187384 | JGI IMG/M metagenome (GOLD analysis project Ga0209780, IMG submission 187384) | Marine gutless worms symbiont microbial communities from Max Planck institute for Marine Microbiology, Germany - Inanidrilus exumae... | ecosystem: Host-associated > Annelida > Digestive... | reverse complement strand
ATACAAATGTGTATATTATTATTATTATTATTGCATTTCACTGCTGATTGCAGATAAAAGAGACGGATTCCAAGATGGCGGCTGCCAACAGTTTTACTGTGTTTGCTGGTAACCGGCTGCTGGTGGTGGCTGCAAGCTCGGCGATGGAGAAGAACAAATGGATGGAAGACTTGCAGGCGGTGATTGATCAGCCTGAGAATCAGCTGGACAGTGATCAGCTGCGCTATGCAAGTCTCAAGTCCAACAGTGAGTCAACTTGCACTTGCAGTCTGAAAATACTCAGTCCACAGAATTATGCACAGATTATTTCACTGGCCCGCCTAATGGGCCAGTATTGTTTTGCTCTCTAGTGTCTGTCGTCATCTGTCGTCTGTCATCTTATGTCGTCTGTAATGCTGCCGGTGGGCTTGCCGGCCGCCAGGCGCGTGGGCGGTCGGGTAGCTGACATTGCATGGCGGGCCAGTACGGTTACATCCCGTTAGGGCGACACCTTGTTACACTGATTATTACACCGGCTGTGTCTAGCGTTAAGCGTAAAGTAATGGTCTGGCATCCATCTGTCTGTCCCGTTTTTTTTCTAAACTTAATAAAGCATACGGTGCATACTCAATGTGACTCACCAGAGGGCAGCACGCAACGCAGCCAGCATACAGTTCCATCAGAGTTTTAGGAGGATGGTCATACTTGTCACCTTTGATGCTATTTGTTGGGCAACAATCAGGGTATTCAATCTCTGAGATTACCTACTCTACAGATGCCAAAGTTCACTATTACAAGACCTGGAGTAGCTTAGGAAATATCGATTAAATAAAAACTAAAAGTAATATCATTAGCATTATAATGATAGCTTCACCTTGAGTAAGAGTTAGGGTTGAAGTCTGTGCCATTGGTGAAGTATTTAGTAATGCATGTTTCTGTCTATTATTTCTGAGATATTTAGTTGTGAGAGTACTGACATTGAAAAACAACCATTAAATGGGGATTGTGACGTTGACATGTTTGTATATGTTTGACTTGTGGTCTTAGATAATTGTGATTAACACAGCTTCAGCTATACAATGCCTGAGATGTGAAACTCCACAGTTGTGTGTTCTAGTCATTTTAGATGCAGTTTAACTCTACTGTTTCTTGTTCGTTATTTAGGTCACGTTCCGTCAAATGGATTTTGGAGCATAACTTGAGTGGTGTGAGGAAATCTTTTAGTTCAGCAGAATCCGACAACAATGATGAGTTGGTGTGAAACATTTGTGTAGCTTCGTCAGAGGTGTCTGATGATTCGGATACGGAGAACGTCGACCGACAGATTCAGCATCGGACAAACACTCTGATGCACGTGTGCTGGCACCGCAACACAAGCGTCAGTATGGTGGAGAGAAGCATCGCTGTCAGGGTCAGTCCACACTTACCAGTGTCACTGCAATAACGCACTGGCACGTCATGGCACCTCAGGCTCAGTCCTCACTCTGATAATTATCCACGCATACCGATAGGCAAAGTGTGGATATATCGTTTACTCTTTGTTTGTTTTAATGTAATTTTGTGTGTTTGTACGGTTACGGATTTCTCCGCTGAGGATAAAGCTAGCGGTGTCAAATTTTGCACAGCGGTTCATCGGCGTCCTGGGCAGGGAATCTCTTTATTTTGGGGAAATTTTCTCTACCAGAAGCCCAAAATCAGACGAATAGAAGCCTAGCCTAGCCTGCAGGCCTAGGCTGACTGACGTCAGAGCGACGTTCTGTTTATAGCTTAGTGAGCGCATGAGCCAAACGCCGCGCTAGAGATGCGCCGTTCGTGAAATCACGCAGCATGTGGACCTAGTATCGGCATGTGTGGATATACGGCCATCCCCGAAGATGGACATACTTGTTGACTATTGGCACAGTAAAGTGACATGTCTGCCATGTTTGCCGTGTGTCATATATACACAAGCTTTGAGTTTTTGGTCTGTTGTCTTTTAACCACATTGCCAATGTCTTCCAAAGCATTGGTGCAACACAGTTCTGCACAGACTCATTGCTGTTATGGATATCTGTCTAATGAATGAGTAATTGTCGCATGCCTGTACGATTCATGTGCCAATTAGTAGTTAGTTGCTATGAGTTTATCGTTGTGACGTTTTGTATGCTGACTGGGATGTCCATATCACGTTGATATTCAGTTGTGTAGTGCTGTTATTCATCTTTCAGCGCCTCTGAAGTTACGACCATATGGCGCTATACAAATGTGTATATTATTATTATTATTATTCAGAAAATGCATTTATATTTTAGCACAGTCTGTTGTATTTGGTGGCATTGAACTGGTGATTTGACGCTGCCAGTTCAATTGCTGGTCCATTCTACTGTCTCACAGTCAGCTTAGCAGAAAGTAATGGCCCTATACGGGATCCACGGCGGTAATGCACCCTGGTTCATTTGTTGATTTCAGCACTATATGAATTGTTTGTTTGTTTACTTACCTTCTGCCTTCCTTATACTTTCTTCATTACTTATTTACTTCCTTACTCATTTGCTTCCTGACTTATCTACTTCTTTGAGAATAGACCCATTTCATTTCCAGGCAATCCAACCTAGCTTTAGTTTTTTGTGTTAACTTTATGTTATAGTATGTTTTGTTATGGATGCATGTTTGCATTTGTTTTTTTATTCTTCAGTACTTAGCCAAGAGATTGGCTGGGAAGAACGTCTCTGAAATGACCTATTTTGTGTTGGGTGGGACTTAAAACCTTAATTCAATCAGTCAAGCAAACGTAATGGCAGCCTACTGCTGGATGTATAACTAATGTAACCTGTGTCTGTCTGCCTAGTAAACCATGAGATCAGCACTGGTGTCTATAGTCTTAGAGGGACTATTGAAATACCTTTTTTGATTGTTTTATCTTGCTATTGTGTTCCTTCTAATAGCATAGGGAATAGGCATCAGTGAGCCAATATACGGGAAGCAGTGTTTGTTCCATCTGTGGATGAAGAATAGATGAGGTGCAGTGGGATGAGTTGATACTGGCCCGAGACTGTAATGTACCTTGATTTATTTGTTGATTCTGGCTCTATTGCTTACTTACTTCTTTACTTACTTATACTTAATTACTTACTCACTTACTTACTTCCTTTCTTTTTTATTTACTTATTTCCTTACTTATTTACTTCCTTAAGAATAGGCCTGTTCTGTTTCCAGGCTGGAGGTCGTAAGAGGTGACTAAACGTGGCTTTAGTTTTCTGTGTTTATTTTGAGTCTTGGTGTTTATTGTTGCGGATGCATGTTTACTTTTGTTCTGTTGGATTTAGTTTTTTCCGTACCAAAGCGTGAGATTGGCTGGGAATAAAACCTTAACTGAATCAACTCAGTAAATCAGTTGATGAGTTAATTATTCTGGCTGCAATTACACTAGAACAATCACCCATCACAATGAACAGGGCAACCTGCTAGCACAGGCTCATTGAACTAGCTTGTGTGGACTGTCATTACTCAGTGTCTTCTGAGTGGCTATCTGCTGCGCAAGTTCAAGAGTGGTTCCGGCTGGCAGAAACTGTGGGTCGTCTTCACAAATTTCTGTCTGTTCTTCTACAAGTCTCACCAGGTAAAATGGTGCCGCTATTTTTCCTGTAGATTGTCTTTAGCATGATTGATGTTTGCTTTTTAACAATGGTTTATAATTAATTACTACATGATGTGTGCACCATGCATCATTGCACATCTGGTTCACCTGTATATGACACTGTTCTACCACCGTAATGCCTTATGATGGTTGTTACACTGGACCTTGGGTTTGGTACAGCAGAGGGACATGGGCAGGTTGGCAGTCTCTTCACTATACCAAATGCAACAGCTCACCTAACTAGAAAGCCTTCACTTGGGGTCTCATCGAACACTAGCAATATGTTTCCTCCTGTAACGTTGAATTTTGACCTTGACCTTGACCTTCATACTTCACTTAGATAGGGTCAAGTTGAATCAGCATGCCACATGCTTAGGTCAGACATCATTTAGTTTAAAAGTTACTGTCCTTGTTTGTACACGCCTGACCTATTGATCCATGTGGACCACTTTGTAGACATCAGGTCACGGTATTGTTTGATGTAAGACAGCGATGAACTGACTGTATTGTAGTAGCGCCTGGCAGTCACCTGACAATTGGAACAGCGTTAGTAAGTAGAGTAGTAAAGTAAACGTCGATTTGTATAGCGCATCATTGTAACCGCCTCTAATGCGCTCAGGAATGGCACATGTTAGAGGGATCACACAGTTTTACCTGCCACCCACGCGTTTATCCTCTAATGGAATTAACCATCCTGCTTTTATTCTGTAAGCATTCACCAGATGATACCACTTGAGCGATGCAGCGCACATCTGATTACAGCTCACTACTCATTTATGGATCTCGAAAGGATGAATGGCTGAGTTGGCCTAGTTGGCTGAACTTGTAGCGGACGGTTTACCCACATAAGTGGTCACCCATCAGCTGCAGGTCGAGCATAGGACAGGGAAAGTTTGCCGGTCACAGACCAACGTTCTACCACTGCCACGCATCAAGTGACGGCTGTATGTTCATTGTTGTAGGATGATCATCCATTGGCCAGCCTACCATTGCTTGGCTACGCCATTCAGTTGCCTACAGCTGCCGACGGAATACAGAAAGATTTTGTTTTCAAGCTGCAGTTTAAGAATCACATTTATCTCTTTCGAGCTGAAAGCCAATACACATTTGACCGGTATGTCTGCTCTGTGTATGTCACATTACGAAGCTGACTGTATTAGTTGGACATTTGTTTTAAAATTAGTAAGTCTGATGTCTTGACTTGTTGGTTGAGCTTCACGAAGCACATTGCAGAATGTTCATTGCTCGTGTTTTAACAGTGATTACAGGTGTCCTAGAGGGGTCTGGCCCACAGTGGCCATTAAAAATTGCACTGGTAAACTAAGGGACTAAGTAAGTAATTAAGTTTATTCATGTTGCAGCATATGACAGTGCTAGATTTCAAAAATACATGGCCTAAATACAAGACATAAAACATAATATACACTCAGTTAGCACACATAGGAAACAAATACGAACCAACTGAAATAATCGGTGAATTCTGTGACTAAGAAGAACACATTAAAACAACAATACCACTAAATGCGAACGGCTTTAGTTACTGATGGTGGGATTTATTTTAATTTTGGTTGGTAGTGGAGCAAACCATGATGTATAAATGATCGGTATCTCGTGGTACGTGTACTTGGAACTGGTAGAAGGTGGGCTGATCAGAGTCGTCCAATAAATTTGACTTTAGTCTCAATGCACATTTGGTTGTTTCGGTCGCAAGGATTTCCAGGCAGTTGATTTCATTGGTCCTTACAACAACCAAGAAAAATACAAGCGTAAAACATTCAAAATCTGAAAGTAACACAAACAAAATGGCTGTAGTTTAAGTAGAGAAAAATACAAAACGTAGTCAGTCGTATCGACATGCAGACCCACGCCGGCAGCAGCAGCACACAGCTGTAGCATCACTTGTCACAGTCAACCATGTGACCGTGACGGTTTTTGTAACCGTGTGACCTTGACCTTTGACCTTTTGACCTATGAGTCAATGCATGCCGAGCGATTTCTATAGACAATATTATATGTGTACAAAGTTTGGTGTCGATAGCTCAAGCCGTTTTCCTTTTAGAGTGCAGACAAACAGACAGACAGACACGACTGAATGCTATACCCCTCACCGGTGACTATACAGCCGGCGTGGGTAAATACAAAACACTAAACCCACAAACACCTGGTGTAGGAATGACACATAGGTCATCATCTGTGTATGCATCATTGTGCACAACTTCACTACGCAGTACAGCATGGAACATTTCTGATAATTTTTTTTCCCTATATTCCACGTAGTCAGGTGAGACTAGTAAGTATGGTAACATTTGTTCATTTAGTTCAGTTTATTGCATAACCTCATAACATATATGTGTATATGTGGGTGGAGCTGTTAAGTCAGTAGTAATGACTGCTTAAAAGAATATGCCTAAAATTACTTTTGCTGGCTATACCATAACATTATATTTTGTCTGACACAGTTCTGACATTTATCAAACAATTGTAACTTAAGGTTGTTCTGTTCTGTCCTAATCAGAATGAATGCCTTTTTGGTCAGGCTGCATCCTGTGTAGTGTTATTTGTCAAGAGCTGCATAACTACTGATGAGGCATTGTACAGTGAGCAAGCATTGGGTTACAAATCACACAAAAGTGGTAAAGGGATTAAAACAAGAATTGCAAGAAACTCTGATGCACTGAAAAGATACTTTGAAAGTTAATTAATAATAGACTATATGTATTGCATGGAGTTGTGGAAAAAGCCGTCGAAGAAGTCCAGTTATTAAGGTTGATTGATAGACTGTTGTTGATTGCGTATTACAGTTGGATGGAAGTGATCACCATGGCAACGAGCAAAGCTCATTATCTGAGGATGTTCAGTCGCACAGAGAGTACATAAGGACTTACACTGCTGTCTGTTAAACGATGTTGTGGATACAGATCTGCAACCAGTAGTGTTAGCAGCGTTTGAGTTGTGAACGAACTTCACGACTTCATGTCTAAAAAGTTGGCTTTTTCAAACCGCAAGTGTGTGATAAGTGCACCTAGTGTTAAGTGATGTATCCGTTTATTAATTTTTTGTGATTTTTTAATAGTTGTCCACAGAATCCATGTAATTAACACCGCATGAAAATTGGTAGACTGCAGTACGTGTGTGGTGTACTTGTAACTGGCTGCTGTTGGAGCCGAGAGTTGTAGGTTAATGTTAGACGTTAGCGGTTGTTATCACTGTGGCCTTCGTTGTTTTACTGCTCAACTGAGATGCAGTTGTCACCATCATTGTTGTTGTAATTTTAGTCACACGTGGCATTGTTCTAACTATCAAAGCAGCCTTATCAACTTATGTCAGAGTTCCATTTTCGTAGCATTGTGTGTTTACGTACATTGTGTACACTGTTTAGCCGTGTTTATTCATACAGTGTTTTATGTCGATTTGTAATGTTGTAGGTTCGTGACGTGTAGATAAACAGCAAAATGCAAAATGTAAATACCTGAAAGAAGAAATAGTTGAAATAGTTGTGTATGAAGTTATTTTGATACTGCTTTAACTATTGTAGTTAATAATAGGCTATATATGTACTACTTCTACTACTACTTATTAATTATCTGGTCTTTTTCACAGTTATTCAAGTTGGTCTACGAAAGAGAACCTGTGCCTCCTCCCTATAGTCCATCCGACAGTGTCAAAGCAATGAAGGATGAAGAAGGTACATGTCTGTCAGCAGCTATTTCTGAATAACATACTTTTTTAAAGTGAAGAAAGCTAAGTATGTTACATATTATTATTTAAATTTTTTGTTTACTCATGCTGTTTTCAGCTGTACATGTAGAAGAATTTGTGTAATGTTACTGTACATAAGTTTCAGTCGATAGGCATATGTTTTGGTTATTGTTAATAGAAAGGGCATGTTGTAGAGAGGGCATGTTAAAAATAACAATTTATGACATTCACATGAAGGGTGGGTATAGCAAATAATGAACATTTGAACCTAGAGGAGACCTTTTTGTCAGAAATATTACAAAAATTCTATGCTTCAGTTTTCAATTTGGTGGGAACATGACTACACTGGCAATGTTTTTCAGCTGTCATGCATTTTGTTTCTGGCTGACAGATTACCACGTTTTGTGGACGTACATATTGGGAGAAGAATGTTAAGGAATGAAACATAATGTGGTCAAATGTTGATGGTGGAATGTCAGATTTTGATGCTATAATTTTGTGAATGTCAGAAATGGATGTCCGATGTCCCCTAAGAACAATCAGTGCAAGATATATGAGAATAATCAGCCGGAAGATGGCTACTGGACATGCTTTAATTTTAATGTCGGCTGAACGTGACCATAGATTTTGATGGTATTGTTGTTGACGGCATTAGAATGTTCATTGGCTAGTCCGTCACCGTCGTGTGCGGTGTGTGTGTAAATAAAGGAGCCTTATTGTTAATAGATGAGCAGTGTCTGTTCCCGTGCTTTATACTGCTGTCCATCTGAGAGAGAGATAAATGTGCCTTAGTTGCAAAACTCAACCGTTGTGTTGAAACTTACCATGGGATCATGCAGTTTGTCATTGCTGTGCTTCAAGTTTGACTCTCATATTTCACTGTCAGTCTGAAATATACATCGCAGTCAGCGGTTAAAGTGCCATTGGGTGCAAAGGAACGCCGTTTCTGCACCTCTTCTTATCAGCAAGTAGCATTCCTACATTTTAGGTTGTATGAAAATACACGGGAATGTTAAAGTGGAATGCAGTGGGAATGGATATAAACTGAGCAATTTAGAATGTCTATTTGATAAATTATGGTATAATGTACTGGCTCTGATACTGACTGATAAGTATTTGCTGAAATGTTAGCACTAAACAGTTGAATTTCATTGACAACAGTAAAAAACACCGAAAACTAATATCTTTGGCATTGGCATTAAAAAGAATATGGTTGATATCCAACCTATATGAGGGGCTAGATTGAAGGCTCACACTTAAACTTTGCAGCCCACAAGTACCTTGGGGCCACAACTTAAAACCCATTTTCACACCTTAGATTTACTACTTTTACCACTTTACCACATGTGCATTTGTGATTTTATAACATTGCTTGTAGTGTTCTTAGCAAAAACTGTCAATGTTCTGTTGGAGAAATAAGTGCATACAGGTTGGTTTAATCATTTCATGTGTCTTAGAATCATTCTGTAACTGCAGTGTTTTATAGAGTTTGTGTATTAGAATGTATAATAAACGATTTAATGACACTGGTTGACTGATTATAATATGCATATTTTATTCATCGTAAACATTACGGTTGCGGTATTACTGTAAACTACTTTTGAAGTGCCTGGACAGCTGCTGACAGTGTATAAATACATAGAGGCAGCAGTTACTATGGCAACACACACTTTTCTGCATTCTTTGTTTGTTTAAGTGCCTCTGTCGTTGCATGGTTGTACTTTCACCATGTTTTGTTTTGTTTTGATCCGATTATTTGTGAGAGAAAATAACTGTGCAGCATTGTGATAGATGTGTTTGACTGATTGATTGCGTGGCATATGGCGTGATTCGTCACAGTGTTGTAGTTATTACACAGCATTTGTCTAGTCAGTACAGGCATGTGGAAAGTTCTTGTACCCAGTGTTAGGACAAATAGTGAACAATTCTACTTAAATAAAGTAGTCAAATAGTCTGCATAAGAACTGTGGTATTTGCAATACTGTTATATTATGTTATATTATATTTCTCTTTTTCAGTTATCTTACCCCAATAATTAATACTTATTAAGTTTTAATATTTATAATATAGTTCTACCTTAACCGCATGATAAATGACCTAAATTGTGTTGAAAGCGCCGTTAAACTGTAACCAACCTTGAAATACTGTTTAAATAACAAGCAGTACTGGACTGTTTCAAATAGTACACTTCATACGGGAACGGTTCGTAATGCATTTGTTGATTCTGGTTCTATATAAATCGTTTACTTACTTACTTCCTTAAGAATAGGCCCGTTCCATTTCCAGGCCAGAGGTCGTAATAGGCGACCAATCCTGGCTTATTTTTTTCAATTTTGTGGTTATTTTGTGTTATAACATATTTTGTTATGGGTACATGTTTGCTTTTGTTCATTTGTTGTGTTAGGTTTAGTTTTTCAGTACTAAGGCAAGAGATTTGCTGGGAAGAACGTTTCCAAAATGAGTCCTATTTTGTGCCGGATGCAACATAAAACGTTAATCAATCTGTTTACATAGTACGTCTCTACTACCTCTGCTATTTGGGTTGTTAGTTTCTCATAAACGTTTTCGGTTATCACTAGTCTAGTATAACGCTGAGAAGGTGAATAAAGTTAAAGTACAGTATGAAGTAAGTAAATTTAAAACCCTGGAATGACAGCTAGTACTGGCAGTGGGGTATACATAGTCACGCACACAGCGCCTACTCAGCCAGTGTCTTGTACATTTGTGGATGTTGATGTCGCTTTGTGGGTATGAATCTGGGTATGATTATATCAAACAAGGTGTCGCCCTAACGGGACGTAATCGTACTGGCCCGCCGTGCACTGTTGGCCGCTAGACCGGCCACGCTCACGGCCCGGCGGTCGGCAGCGTTACAGATTACGCCGATAGACGACTGCGTGCAAAACAATACTGGCCCATTAGGCGGGCCAGTAATAATATAAAAACGGACTTGTGTTATTTACAAAAATCAAAAGTTCTTAAATCGGTCATCAGGTTGGTTGGTTGCTTGATGGGTTGGTTAGAGTATAACGGCGCTTTCAAAATTGGACAGAAAATCGTTCACAGACTAAACTAAAAAAATTGTTAAAGATCGCGATTTTTTCCTCAAATGTACAAATCGTTTCAATTGGATGGTATACCATTAAATGTAACAGATGTAAGATTAGACAGGGACTGTGTGCAGCACACGGTCCGCCGATAATGGTGAGTTAAGGTTCGTTCACACCGGATGCGGTCGCCGTCTAGCGGCACAAATGACGCAACATGCCGCACCGCACCGCATCCGGTGTGAACGAACCTTAACACGACGGCGATAGTGGTCCGTGTTGACTCTCACTACCTGTTCGGTCGGCCGTCTCAACATCCGTTGGACTGCACACACGTTCTTGACATGATCGCGGTCAGGTCGTGTCTGTGTTAAGCCGTATACTGTTCAATGCGTATGTTGTTTCGTTTGTGTTGTGTAGGCCTATAGGCTGTATACAACACAAACGAACTTCAAACGAAGGTATATAATATAGTTCGAGAAATGTTAGCGGTGAATTTGTCTTCGTCGCCGTCTGTGGACCAATACTGTCCGGGTTTTAGGCTACTTTATGTTGCTGTAAACCACGTCCAGGAGGGGTGGGGGTGAAAGCGTTTCTTGGTCGAGGTGGTCGCTGGAGACACGACGGTCCCAGCTGAATTAACAATATCGACGTTGAACCCATGCCCCCAGCTGTTACTTACATCTGTTTCGCCGATGTTTTTTCTCGGAATCGTGTTCTGCTTGTACGCCTCATACGTATTATCGCAGTCAGACGAAAAATCGAATTTCTGTGACGCCGTGAAGGCCACGAAGACAGTGGCTTTTGATCAGTGTGACGAATCAGTTGCAGCGGCCGTGTTTCTTAAGTAGACGAATATTGTTGATTAAGACTGAGCGCCTTTGCGGACTTCATGCCTCGCGGGCTACAGCAAAGGCAGACGAAACGTTATTGCGCTTTTCACGTCTAGCGGAAAGCGTAATGTAACGGTGCGGCGTCCGTCCGTCTGTCTATCTGTCACGTCGGCGTACTCACCGTGACTTACCAGAGTGCAGCATGCGACGCGGCCAGCTTACTGTTCGGCTCGACTGTAAGGAGGACCGACATTCTTGTTTCTTGGATGGAATCATGAGACGGGACTTGTTCAAAGCAGCATGGCTTCGATGTTCTGAGAGCTTTTTCTTTCTTTGGTCGTGGACTGTTGTACCGACGGACCGGGAGTTATGCAAAGGACGGAGCTAGTAGCTCCGTCCTTTGTATAACTTCCGGTCCGCCGGTACAACAGTCCAGGGCAAACAAGAGTTCTAGCTGAAATTTTTGAGAAAGTTATTTGTTTTAATCTTAAAGTTCTAAAAGGTTATATTCACTGATGAACTTTTATAAATGTTACTTTTTAGGTCGAACCGGTCTCAAATGTCCGTTCGTCCGTGCCTGCGTACGTACGTAGGCCTACGTCCGTCCCTCCGCAAAAACTTTCTTCGATTTCAATTATATTTGGCATGTAGGTAGAGGTCGATGAGTGATGCACGACGGTATGCAGTGTGACCCGATCCAAGGTCAAGGTCACGAGCCCTTCAAATTTGGAAATCCGGCCGTTTTCAAAAGCTATCTCCTCTGCCATTTACAATGGGAGCTGGCAACTTACCACGGATTCTTACAACTAGGGCACAATATCTAAATTTGATCGGGCCGGATTTGTGATATTCGGCTTGGTTGTTGTGTCACGTCACGTGACTTTGAAGTTGGCACAAACGTCAGTTGCGAAGAGTCGACCGTCAGTCCCCGTACAGGGCTAATTTTTTGGTCGACTCCTCCGAGTCGACCTAATAAAGTGGGTCTCAAATGTCCGTCCGCCCGTCCGTCCATAAAAAGTTTCTCCGATTTAGGTAGAGGTCGATGAGTGATGAATGACGGTATGCAGTATGACCCGATCTAAGGTCGAGATCAAGGTCGCGAGCCCTTGAAAGTCGGAAATTCGGCCATTTTCAAAGGCTATCTCCTCCCCATTTATAATGAAGGCTGGCAAATGACCACGGATTCTTAAATTTGGGGACAATACCTAAAGCTTATCGGGGCCGGATTTTTGATTTTTGTCCTACTTTTTTGTGTCACGTGACTTTGAAGTTGGCAGTAAGTAGGAGTCGACCGTCAGTCTCGTATGGGGCTAATTTATTCGTTTTCCACCATCTTGTTGTCCGTCGCTCGGTCTTCCTGTGTATTGTCGTATATGCGATGTCTGCTGGAACTATCAACGGCGACTAGCACTAATATCGTTGAGTGCAGTTACTGCGTGTTCTGTTGTATTGGTTGTTGACGTTACCATGGTAACATTTTGACGCTGGTGCAGTACCATCGTGAGTGTGCACTGACTCGGCAGTTGCCTTGAGAGTTGAGACGAATGTTGCAAAAAATATTATAGATTTTATCAGTATTTGTTAGTGGGGATACTGATGGGTTGGGGTTATAAACACGCGACCGCCGAATTAATATGCGGGAGTACCACCAGTGGATTCAGGGCTTGATCCCCAGAAAATGTTTATGTCTTCGTCACCCAACAGTGTCGTTAAAAGCTTTGTGTTTCTCGCTGTTCGTCCGTCAGTCCGTCGGTGCGTTCGTTCGTCCGGTCAGATATTGATGGTTACGCATACCACGTTAGCTCGTGAACGGCTTGAACAGTTTCGACAAAACTGACAGATAATATTCTCTAGCCTCCATTGATGACCTGATTAGATTCTGGAGGTCAAAGGTCAAGGTCATAGCAGGCACGGAACAGTGTGTCAGACCTGTTGTTTAACCCGATTTTTGAGTTCTAATATACGCATTGATCACAGTAGGCCACTAGGCCTGCTATTTACAGTGAATAGCGCCTTTTGTAAATCATGGCATCACTGTACCGGTACGATTTGTTTTATTTTAATTTGGTCAATTTTAATAACGCACTGAAACTTTTGAGAGGGGCGAATTTTGACATGTTGAGGTTCGAGGGGCATGACCTTCCTTAAGTCCGCTTGTTAGTCATCAAAGACGGAGACATCTGTGTAGTTGTGCGCTTGGTCGTCAGACTCAGAACGAGTTCTCCACATACCATAACTGCTGCTGCTGCTGGTGGTGGTGGTTGGTGGTGGTGGTGGTGTAATGAGCTCAGAGTTGCACGCGGGTCCAAATTTCAAGACCCGACCCGGCCCACGAAAATCGTGACCCGACCCGACCCGATGACTATCCATAATGGGCAAAAAGGCTTTATTATTGCACGATGCACACTGTCCAGCGCTTACACCCAGGTGACCAGCAGCACGAAAAGTGCTTCCGTGCTTCGGACTTACCAGATACATGTTCCTTCAGTACGAACGCATCGCGATTTGCACGCAGTCACCGCTCTATATCAGTTGCTTACAGAGACATTGCACTGTGACGACTGAGTGCCGACTAACATGTACGCTAGAAACGTCCGTGGTGTGGCTGTCGAGCTATCTCCTATGATTTGTCCATGGTCTTGCAATA
>Ga0209780_1002126_pt1 | contig 13822 bp, 9 predicted proteins | sample WorMetexBAHAMAS2_FD_187384 | JGI IMG/M metagenome (GOLD analysis project Ga0209780, IMG submission 187384) | Marine gutless worms symbiont microbial communities from Max Planck institute for Marine Microbiology, Germany - Inanidrilus exumae... | ecosystem: Host-associated > Annelida > Digestive... | reverse complement strand
GCCATAGTGTCCTATGCGGGATGCAGAGGCGCTTGTGGCGCCAGTTAAGAGTGAGGGAAAAGGTGGGTTTTGAGATGGCATTTAAATGTCTGTAGGGTATTGCAGGATCTGATGTCAGCATGGAGAGAGTTACCCACGCCGACGCGAGTCGCGGGGGGGGGGTTGGGTTTTCACAGGCGTTTGTCTGTGTGTCTGTCTGTCTGGTTATCCACACGATATCTCAAAAACCGATATATAGCTATAGGATCACCAAACTTAACACACAAGTGTTCCACCATGAGTCCTGGAAATGCACTCATTTTGGGGTCAAAATGTCGAAGGTCAAGGTCACGAGATACAAAAACAATCCCGGTGTGGGTTTCTGCACTCTTTGTCGCGGGATAAGGTGTTCACCGCCGTTTGCCTGTTTTTGCTGACGATATCTCAAAATCGATGAAGACTTGGCATACACGTGTCCCACAAACAGTCCTGGAAACCCGTTTATTTTAAGTCAAAAGGTCAAATGTCAAGGTCACGAGTCAACTGGCATGGGTCTTTGTACTGTTATGAGTGCTGGGTTCTTATAGTCAAGACTTTTTCTCTTCGCTACCATGTTTTATTCTGGCGGATAAAGGCTCTCGTACGACCATAATATGAGCTACTCACCGAGCGACATGCGGCAATATCCAGTAGAGCAGTGATCCACAACGACCACACACTCCAGACACACGACAAGGTGCACCCAGCCCGTATTCCGCCCATCTCCGGACACAGTACCGACGCCGCGTTCAGATGTTAGCTTCGCGCACTAAGTAAATTATCCGGTCGGTGGCCGTCCGGTCATCTGATGCCAAAGCGGTCGCAACCGGCGTCCGATCCGCGACGGATTTCCTCGGCGGTTGTGCGAACATCCGCGGACGTTGTGTACGGACGTCGCGAATCGGAACTAGAATGTTTCCGGCGGCGCATGCGCGGAGACGAGGTCTATAATGCGGCCGGCAGATTCCGACAGTGTGTGATGTTCGGCAGAGCTGCAGACGCTGCGACGATGCTCGCCTGTCAGTGTTATGACGTCACTGCTGCTGCTGCTGCTGCTGTGAAGTCAGCTTCATAGAATAGACGGGCGGAGGCGTTGCCGTTGCAGTACGACGTTATGGACATTGTCGACTTTCGTAGAGTGTGACGTTTTGGGAACTTTCACTGATAACGTAGTTAACACAATAAAACATCGTAACAAGATTTACGATCCGCGCAGTAGCGACAGTTTGAGAGGCAGGCGAAATTTTGTTGTTTTTCTTGTCAAGTAAATAACGCGCGATTTCACCGATTTCCCGTGGGCCAAATGTCACGAAAATTGAACGTAACAACGTCGATCGGTGTCGCGATGAAAACTTTTGGAACAAAATTTTGAAAATTTTACTGTAAAGGGTCGTTTTTCCAAACAATGCAAAATTTTCTCATTAGATTTCAATGTCTTGCGACTTCGGCTGCCATAACTATATATGACTACAAGCAAAAAACTGCATGGATTAACTTTCTGGTGCACCGTGTAGATTCGAAATTTACCTTCTCAGATGGCAGCCGCTAAAGTTAATCTATAATGTCTAGTGTTTTAATAGTAATTCGGTCAAGTACAATCAACAGTAAACTTACACTAAAGACGTTCGATGATTGAATCATAGCAAATACGAATATTCAACATAGCTCACTGCCATTAGTTAGTCAACAAAACATATACACGAAAAAAATTTGCGTTTAAATATTTTTAGCCACCTTAGGAGGTTTGTTCGGTATCATTTATTACCCTGGCCGAGGTCATAGTGGAAAGCGTAATGTTACGGTCTTGCTTCAGTCGTCTGTCTGCGTGTCCTGTCGGCAAACTCGCTGTGACTCACCACCTGGTGCAGCATGCGACGCGGCCAGCGTACATTTCGGCCGGACAATAAGGAGGACCGACGTACTTGTTTATGCGGACGGGTTATCCCGAAGAATATACATACGTCTGTAGCCATAATCAAATACGATCTTTCTCCTGGTGAGCAGCAGATGCCTGCAGTATACTTCGGCCGCGTGGCATACGCACCTGCAGAGAGGAAGGTCATCACCGTGCCGTTGCTGTCTCACTGTGCAGAACTCCTGCAGATTGAGAGCATCAATGTGAAAACGATTTCAAACAACTGATGTTTGGAATTATCACCGCTACGGGAAAAGCAAAACATAGGCTTGATTGGCAACGTATTGTTAGCACGGCAACACTTCATTGCGGAGTTCGCTGTTGATGATGATGACGATAATATAATGGACTGAAGTGGCCAGTTCGCCAGGTGGCGGCAAGTGGGGCGAAATCTGCCGTCTCCGACTGCATTTTGTTGATTTTCGGGATAAGACGTAGGGTGAGAATAGCGTACGCTTCGAAATTCAGTTCTTTATTTTTAAACGTTCACATTGCTTCCTTTCGAGTTTACGACATTTATTGACATCAGAAAACTGCTGAGCTCCATCCACACCAGCAACAATATCGAAGCAACATTGTCGAATGCTACAAGTCAAACAATTCTTTCGACAAAGTCGAATGTTGCTTCCACATTGTTGCCATTTTTGGCAACAATGGTGCCGGTTTCGGCAACAAAACGAAATTTCGTCCTTTCGACAAAGTCGAAACAAATTGAACATGTTTAATTTGTTTCGACTTTGTCGAAAGGACGAAATTTCGTTCGACATTGATTCCAAAACCGGTAACATTGTTGCCGAAAGCGGCAACAATGTCGAAGCAACATTCGACGTTGTGGAAAGGACGAAAGTTTACGATAAATTCGTTCGACATTGTTGCCGTTTTTTGGCAACAAAGTCGAATGCTGCTTCGACAAAGTCGAACGTTGCTTCGACATTGTTGCTGGTGTGGACGGGGCTTTAGGCTAACTATGCGGTCCCCGTAGCGTCGCAGTCTATGCACCAAAACTAGTCTCCCATAACATCACATCAGTGCGCGAGCGACTAAATCCATCGCGGACGGTCTATCGGCAGGCTGTCGGTCCAAGACGACCGTCCGAACGCAATCTGGCGTGAAATTATGGCGCTACTCATCTCGCCTCTGGTCTTCTTTCAATCAGCCACAACAGACACGTCATTCAAGAGAATCCTGCTGCCGGACCACGCCGCCACCGAGCTTTGAAGCGACGACAAGAAAGGAGTCGAGCGGTACTTCGGCATCTGAAAAGAGATTGGACGCACTCAGTCTTTGATGTGGCGGGTGATAATTGACTCTGTTCATCCTCACTGAATGCAGCAGATGCTGCAGACGAATAATTCGACGAACGAAACTATATTATACTCGTCAACGTTCAATGCAGTACAGCAGTCTTTGCAGGCTTACTTAATGGCTACATAATAGTAGGCAACGTAATTGCATAGCTCCTTGCTATGGTTGCTAACAATCGAAAGTGAAAATACGGGACTCGTACGCCAGGAGTGAGAGATGTGAATCATTATTATTTCTAGGATCAGTCACGTTGCAGTATTTAGCTCTATTTTTACGAAAAACAAACTTACAAATATGGACTTCAGTCATTTTTGCGCCCGTTTTGTGCGTCACATGATGTCATATGACCGATACGTGGGTTGTTGGAATGGACTGCAATATGAATCGCCGTAGAAGCTGAAATATCTGGATACATGAAAATACGGGACATTATGCGTTCCAGGAAGACCGTATCCGGGACGCGGGACACATGCAGGTGCCAGAATATTGAGCGTCCCGTGACGGTGAGACACGCAACAGTTGGAAACCCTACCGTGCCCGGTAGGGGTGCAAAGTATTGCGATCAGGGTGTCTGTCTGTCTGTCTATCTGTCTGTCATCCTCTGACAATCCCAAGCGCCTCTGGCAAACCGTAAACAAACTCTTACACCATAAATCCTTTTTTTCTTTACCTTCCTCTACTCCATGTATCTTTCTCGCCGACAGCTTTGCTTCCTTCTTCACAGACAAAATACCCAACCTCCGTCTGTCTCTCTCTAGCAACTCCATTGCATCATCTCCACACTCATCCTCTTCTCCTACAACACCTCTTGCTTTCTTCTTTTTCACATCTGCTTCTGAATCTGATATCCTAAAGATTCTGTCTAACTGTCCTAACAAGCAATCTGATTTTGATCCTAGAATCACAAAAAGTATCATGCCTTTGCCTTCTTCATCTCTCTGCGGCCTTTGACACCATCGACCACAACATTTTAATCACTCGCATTTCATCTTGGTTCGATATTCATGGCTCTGTTCTCAACTGCTTCAAATCTTACTTATTATCTCGCTCGTTTCTTGGTAAATACATATACATCTTTATTCACCAAATAAGGTAGCAATGTACTCTCCTATGCGCCTATGCTTATACCAGTTCTTGTGTATTTATCACGTTTGATGAGCAATAATAAAGATTTACTTACTTACTTACTTACTTATTGTTGTTGTTATTCAATTCATTATCACTGTCGTCGTCGTAGTCGTCGTCGTTATCTTATTGGCAATACACGCAACAGAATATTCTCTGACGTCGCCACACGGGACGGGTGCGAGTAATTGCTATAACGTACGGACGGCGCCTTGATCAATAATTACAAAGATGTTGGAGCGCGTTGAGCGGAAGGCGGCAAGAGGAGAGTGTTGCTGCGCGGCATACGAAGGCGACAATGAACGCCAGATCAATGGCGTAACGACGTATGGTGGAAGGAGCCAGGCGTCAGCATCGCCAGGCAGCGTCGGTCGCCTATCGTTGGCCTGACCTGGCCGCTGACATGTCAACGCATTATGTCGGGCGTTGGTCAGTTTGGCGCCGACTGACCGATACTGCCCACGTTTGCCACATCACCGTGAAGCGGCGCCGATGTGGTGTGCCGCACGCACATGGAAGCAATCGTCCGCCGAGGTGTTCGACTCGGTCTGTACAGCGAGGGTGATCCAACTACTCAATTCGGCGGTGACGCTGACGAAAACTTATTCAAGAGGATTATATACAACGAGCAGCATGTCCTGAGACGTTTTGATAATCTTTATTCACCGGTATTTAAAACCAGTGGAAAATATGAAAAAAGGAAAAGAAAACTTAACTAACTAAACAAAATAAATGCACATTAAACAGTAATAACAACATTATCAATCACAACATTATTATCACATTTTATACATCCTTATTTATAGTGTAATATGATAAAACAGAAGCATAAAGAAAAGGTTCATATCAAAACACAAACACAAAAATATGCTAAATAATTACCATACATTTATTTTACATACCAGGTTATTATTCGCATAATATTTCGCTTCCAATTTATGAACACGTTTAGCCCATAAAACACTACTTGGCAATCCCAGTGAGCAGAGCATTACAATAGTCCAGACGGCGGTGGATGAAAGCCTAAACGAGGGATTGTAGAAGTTCTCTCGCCATTGACCGCTGTACCACTCGCAGTTGCCGAGGAAGAATTCTGTCACTATACGCAATGTCACTATAATGTCACTATTTATGCAACTCCGACCGAACCAACAGTTAAGGATCTAGCCCGGGACTCGCCTGCTTCCGAATTTATATTTATTACCGACCACTGTAATGGTCGAGGTGGAACAACAATTGGCCGGATGTGAATGACGCTACTTGGCTGACCCAATCCGACTAGCAGGGCGACCCAAGCCATAACCAACTCTATATCGAGAATACAGCATGTCTTTAAACTCTTAAATTCTTCTCTACCTTGTGCCATATCACGCTTTCGACTTTCAAGAATGCCCCCCCCCCCATATCCTCGTCAGAATTTTCGTTATTTTCGTTATCGTCATCGTTGACGAAAAACACTGGACTTGGGTGACTTGGGTGGCTTTCTGGCTGCAGGTACCAGTGCCACTTACGCCCACGGATTCTTTTCTGGAACAGATGGAAGAAAAACTGAACTCAGGTTCAGCTACAAAAAGTAATCGGCCGACGGCAATAGCACAATAACCGACTAATGAACCAATACTCGATGTGACTGCCCTGTTAAGCACGACATCAGGACCGCAAAGCTAATTTCTGTGCGTCTTTAATGACGTTACATTAGCTTCGTTGCGCATCGCGCACGGCTGTCTGCAACGTATGCCGCCAGATGCGGCTGTATCTTACAAGAAGCTCAGCAAGCACAGAGGGACCGCGCAACGAACGCGCTATCTTAGTAAGGTGGTGCTGTATTTCACGAGGTATGGGAGTTAAAAAGGTTTCAATCAGCAAAAGTGATTCAAGGTCATTCAGGGGCATTGGCAATGGTGCCATTCGATAGGCCAGATACGATTTCCTATTAGTCTTCCATTGCAACTAGGTCTCTATCTCGCACCGTTTCCGAGAAATTGTCCCGTATTTCCCAAACTTTAAACAGGTCAGTGACTCTGAACACATCCCTTTTGGGGGTAATATGCATGCACTAGTACTCCAGTGTATCAATTAGCACTCGAAACTTTAAATGCCTAGCTTTACTAATTCCAAAGATATAATTGGAGGAGCAAATCTGCCTAGTTAAGTTATTAGCTTCTATTTTTCTTTCACTTTTATTGTTTTGTGTTATTATATTTCTCTTTACCATTTTGGTGAGTAAAGACGAATACATTTTTATAACGGGTCACGTGACCTTGACCATGCCCATTAGGGCGTAGCCTATCATCCCAAGGCTAGCACTTGATATATTCTACTGGCATACAAAATTTGGCGACTCTTGCTTCAGCAGTTTCGGGTATATGATTGCGGACGTCGAAATTAAAAATGGGTCATGTGACCCTGACCGTGGCACTTTATGGGGTGGTTTGTCGTCCATAGGCTAGGATTTGATGCAGTCTACTTGTGTGCAAAACTTGACGATTCTAGCTTTAGCCGTCCCAGCGATATCACTGGGGCCCCAAAATTTAACTGTGTCACGTGACCCTGACCAGGTCCCTTTTACAGGTGATTTATCATTCTTATGCTGGAACTTAGCTCACCTGTGTGCAAAATTACCGCTCTAGCTTCTATGGCCTATAGATTCTTTAGTGTCAAGCCAAGACATTGGCTGCATCGGAACAGCGTCTCCGAAATAACCTGTTTTGGGTCGAGTGTGACGTAAAACCTCACTCACTCGCTGACGTTGATTCGTCACGATACGATACGATACGATACGGTAGATTAACGTGCGCTCAAAAGCTGACGGGATGGCCAGCTTAATCTAGCGCACGGCCCAGAAACGAAGAAATAAGGAAAAAATAAAATCAAAAACCGAGTAGCTCAGAAGAAACGATCCAGACAAAGATCCGTGAAGGCAGTCCGGGAGGAAGAAGTGAAAACTACGGAGGTAGGATTTGTGAAAGAGGTAGGTTTACGGCCGAGAGTGAAAGAGAGATGGAGTTATAGATGTAGAAAGTGGTGAATCAGAAGAGGAAGAAGTAATGGGTGAAGGAATAGGTGAGTAGGAAATGGAAGAACTGGTACCAGAATGAGGTTGACGAAGAGAAAAAGGGGAGCTGAAATAAAACGTGTCTGAACATTTTATGCACATGAAGTGCTGTAAGATTACAGTACGACGGAGCAATATTATCATACAGCATGTTGTTCCTTCTCGACCAGCTTGTGACAGATATACGACGGGGACTTATACGTCACCGTGTTGGCACCGCAAAGCGATTGGAATATCGACCGTTACCATGCGAAACTGTTATTTGTACAAATTCTGCAAGTTCGGCGATTTCGAAATGTTTGCGTTATTTCCGATTCGAATAGTCTCAGATGCAACACAGAAAAAACTGTTTAAAACATACAACGAAAAATGTTAGACAATATCACCAATGTCAGCAATTCTTCAATTTTGAATCGCCGAGTGCTACAACAACAGTCATAGTAACTTTATATAAATCTTTATTCTCTAATAAATGATTGAAACAAAAAAGAAAGAAAGACCCCGCAATCACGTGTGTTTCCTCATTTTTTCTGTTATTAGGTTATTCTTAGGCTATATGTAATATTTCTGTTTACTTTGTTTTATCTCAGCTACGATACGATACGATATACGACATAATATATTTACGTGAGCTCAAAAGCTGACGGAAGTGCCAGCTTAATTTAGCGCACGGAACCAAAAACGAAAAATAAGGAAAAACTAAAAACAAAAACCGAGTAGCTCAGAAGAAACAGTCCGGGAAATAGTCTATGAGTGCAGTCCGGGGCAGAAGTGAAACTACGAGGGGAAGGATTTGTGAAACATAGGAAAGATTTGTATTTTGTAAAACAGGTAGATTTTAAACCGAGAGTGGAAGAGAGTTATGGATGAGAAAAGTGGTTGCAACTACATGTTTGTGAAACAAGGTGTCGCCCTAACGGGACCTGACCGTACTGGTCCTCCGTGCAGGGTCGGCCGCCAGACCACCCACGCGCCCGGCGGCCGGCCTGCCCGCCCGCCGGCAGCGTTACAGACGACCACAGACGACGACAACAGATGCCAGCGAGCAAAGCAATACTGGCTTATTAGGCGGGCCAGTAATAAAGATTATCGTTTGGCGAAGTTACCAGCAAAAGTACACGGTGACGTCTGTTTTGACTCACAGCGGCCAATGGTCAGCAGTTTTTGCCTCATCCTATATACTGAACGAAACAAATACGCCCACACAAGTGATACTCGCTAAAAGACAAGAGCGTTGGTCGATTTCCGCAGCGTTCCGGTCAGAAATGATTATTTTCTGAGTGAAATATCGGCACATTTATGCCTTCTTTGTGCCCGGTCACGCGGTACCGTCCCAGGACGAGTGCCGTACAATTACAGTCTGTGCTACGTCAGTGACGCGCGGCGGACGTTGCGACACTGTCCGTCTCTTCGTCTGTCTGTCGATCCCTCGGACTTGAGTTTATTGCGTTCCGATAGTTCAGACTCGCATAACTCTTCGCCGCCGGTAATTGCGTCCATGTCGTGCTCCGGGCCGGCAGTCCGGCCGAATGACTTTGATGGCACTGTCTAATGTCCTCGCAATACCGCCGTCGACCGGAACACGTACCGTTCATCGATTTCTCGCATTTTACGACGCCGTTTCATCTTTCGCGGACCTCGTATATATATCACCAGCAGATATCCTATATTTCCCGCCGCAGGACCTCGGCGCCCTGTTAATCAATGAGCCGAAATGTAAATCATACTAAAATCAACTTGCACTTTTTAGTTTTCTTGCACAAAAACTAGCGTTTAGTTGGAGTCTCTCCCATATTTGCAATATTTCGTGTTAAAAATTCATCGACATATAACTGCGCAACGTGTTTATGAAGCGTCTGTCCAAACTAGTTTCAAGAAACTTACGGGCAGCAAGATTTGTCCAAAAACAAGATGTAATACAAAACTGGGTGCTGGTATACAAAGGCTATACACAGACACACGCACACACATGACTGATTGATCTACCTGGCCCACTAAAGTGGTAAGTGACCAGAAAAACCAGTAACAGTTATTTTGTTCTTTTGTGTCATTGAGACTTTATAGGTTATTGCTATATTAACGATTCAGTACAAGTTATGTCCATACGTACACTATCTGTAGGCTACTATTATACAAGGCGTTATTAATACTGCTCGTTTTGTACGATACACACGTTGGAGGTCGGCTTATTCGATCGGCCGATGCTTTACGGCTGTCTGCACTCAACAGTCTGTATTAAAGGCAATAATGAGGCGTTGTTATTGCCCGCCACCCGCTATGAGCAGAGTGACGACAGACAATCCATACCGAGAACAGCGTTGTCGGCACACTCCACGCTGTCGCCAAGGGCGTGGAGGGAAATTTTTGTCTGCCGGGGTCCAAATTCGGGGAAGGATCTGGAACAACAATTTCAGCACAACGTAAGCACAAAATCACAGCAACCTGAGGGGTGCCCTTTACCTCAGGACATTCTCATCGGACGTGTGAGAATCAGGGGTGAAGCCAGAATATACTGTTTGGGGAGAGGGGCTATAGCCTCGAGTCATGGCGAGCGCGGTAGCGCGAGCCTATAATGTGGGTCAGGGGGTTATACCCCCAGTGAGGTTCAGAGGCACAGCCCCTGGTCAGGGGCTCGGGGGGCAAAGCCCCCTGAAGTTGAAAAAAATAAAAACTAATTGAGTAATATTGTACTCCGGATGTAACTATTCGACCTTTTGGTGCTATCAGATATTTCGTCTATTACTGCTTACTTTTATAAACGTTTATTGCTAATGCAAAACCACATATTGGGCGGTAAAACGAAATTATTTGAGTCATGCTTTGGGGGCTGAATCATTCATGTTAGGGTCGGCCATCTGTGGCATTTGGGGGGACTTATCCCCAAGCCCCTTGTCCTCGCCCTAGGAGAAAATCTTGCAAGTCAATCTGGTCGTGGTTGAAGGTCTGGACCCCTGGACCCCCTGGCCAGCTACGACCCCTGGTTGTCGCCGATCCTACCGCCTGTCGCTGCAACTCGCGGATGAGGAGCGGCCCGTGACGTCACAACGTATACAGATTACGACAGGCACAATTGACGCCGCGCGGAACGTCATAAATTTTGCACGATTTCGACCTCGAACGCCGTTGTTGCTTCCGCAAGCCGGCTTGCGGAAGCAACTTAGTCAACGGTTGCTGTATGGTGCTATATACAACTGCACGACAACCTCAACGTTTCGTAGTTGGGTGTCGACATTTTTACGAGGCACGATAATGATGTTAACTGCGTAGTTTCAAACATATGCCAGCTTCAGGGTTATGCGAGCTTGCTTTGAAAATGAATATTCACGCCCCGTTGGGACGTTTGGCGTAGACGTTTGGGGAAGTGAAACGTTTTTCAGTTTTTACCGCGCGACGCTATGCTAGCGCGGTATATAATGTCGTCGTGTGGCCGTCCGTCCGTTTGTCTGTCACAAGCTGCACTGGTTTATAACAAAATGGCTAAATGCAGGATCATGCAAACAACGCCGCACGATAGCCCAGCAACTCTAGATTTCTGATGCCAAAACTCTAGGCGAAATTCCAACGGGGTCACCCCCAACGGGACACCAAATAAAGGTGGGATAGGTTCAAACAGCAATTTTCGCCCAATATCTCGTTCTATCTCAGAAACTGGCAAGATACGGACATAGTTACTATGGAACGTTAATAGGAACTCGTATGTGCTCTATCGACTGGTGCTATTTCAGGTGACATTGAGTGACCCTAACTACACCAAACCACCCCATTTTTACATTTTTATCGCCTTTCATATCTTCGTAGTGAGTTGAGTTAGAGACTTCAATTTTGGTAGGTAGCTTGATGGTAGCAAGTGCTAGCTCATGGATGGCAAAACATCCTTGAAAGGAGCGTGGTTAGGTTACGCGAACGATTTAAATTTTGATGGGCACCAACCATATCTCTGGAACGGCTGATCCCAAGCGCTGTCAACTTAGTTCGCCGGTAAGTGTCACAAACTTCTGATGGTCGTCGGACAACTGTTGATCACACCCACCGTCGAGATCTATATTCCGAAGCTAGGCCGAGTAGAAGAAATGATTTGTTTACCATATGATGGAATGGAATATTTAGCATGCGCTGAGCATCTGCGTCGCGCGGGTCTGTCAGCGGCAGCGGAGACTCTTGCATCTTCTAGGAATGCAACAACCTTAGATTGAAATCTTATGACTCGAAGAGCGTAAAATCAGTTCTGTGGCATAGTTGCGGGACGTGAGCAAATCTACCTAGGGCTAAGAAAAATGAAAAGTAAAAACAACGTGAAAGTAATATTTCATCTATTTCAGGTTATTTTCCGGGACGCCCCCACTGGGGCGAACGCTTTGACTTTTGGCATGCCGAGTGGCATCACTGACCTAATCACTCGTGCCAAATTATGCGGCAGTCGGTTTAGATGTTTTTGAGTTCCCAATTTCCCCAATTTTTCCATTCTCCATAAACTAGCTGGCCGCCCTTACAACACTGAAAGCACTACCGTGCTACACTGGGAAACTCATGTCACGTAGCGATATGTTAGGGCAGAGAACGAGTATGACCAAATCTCAGTGCAAATTTGTAAACTGTAGATGTTGTCTACGTTATTTTGGTATTTGTGAAAATTAATCTGCTTACTGTTCACATTATAATGAATTAGTGTGTACGCAGTTTTCTCGTTGTTATGTTCTCTTCGCGTTATATTTCGTCAAGTTAGTTACGGTGTACTCTTCGCTACCAGATTTTATTCTCCTGAATCCTGAATAAAGGTTTTCGAGGATTTTCGTATCTGTTAAAGTGAATGGCGGGGGGAGGGAGTAACGGAGCAGTGACGTTTCGGGACGGCAAGGGTAGGATTTACGAGCGTTCAGACTGTTCGGCCGAACAGGTCCCATAAATTTGGGGGCCCCACATTCTAACAGGCATTTTTTCTGGTTCTTCTGGACACACCCACTGAATCGCCAAAGAGTGGAAAGTGAAACACAAATAAGTAACGGCCAGGACTTTGGCCTTACATTTGCATCGAACAGGACCCCCGCATTTGTAAACCCAGCGCTGGGGGCTGCCCGTCAACCCCCTTGGAGCAGCCAGTGACACCTGGTGCGTGATGCGTGCAACTGGTCAATGTGACGATGCGATGTTGATGCGTTCGGGGTCCGTGTCAGCGGCTCGAATCTCTCAATCAAGCGATCTCATCGCCGACGAGACACGTGACTCGGAACAAAACGACCGTCGACGATTCTTGTTATTCATCAGCGTCCCGCACAAACGCCAACCGGCGGCGGCGGCGCGGAAACCGTTAGTCGGACCGCGGGCTGATCGCTTCTCACCGGCCGTAGCCTCCGATGTGCACATGACGACGAAAGCAGGTGCGAGATCGTCTGCGCAGAAGCACAGGCGGCGTCACCGAATATGCTACAGTGAAATGTAATGAGAATCTCAGCTATCGCCGAGAGACCCGCGCGACGCTCTGTATCAGTTGAAATGTTGTCCTACTGTTGTACGAATGACGCAAACACATGGCGTGCCAGCCTGAGAAGCACTTTCAGCAACTGGCACTTTTTATTCCGCTTCATGCATAGGTTTGTACACGCATCGCTGCTATAGGCACAACAATCACACAGCGAACATGCAATGCCGTGCGTGTCATTAACAGACTTCCGTACAACCGACCTTGTTGATGTTAACTGGACCGTTACTGTCATCAACCAACGTCAACTACCGCCAATGTTGTCGATGACACGGCGTATTACTTCGCCAGCGCACCGTCGCGAGTGGACACAAATTTTCGGCGGTAAGAAGTCTGAGCCGGAGACTTCTCGACCGGTCGATAAAATGCAATTTTACGGACTGCATTTGGCGCCCCGTTGGGAGTGATCCCATCGGAATTTCATAGAGATCTTTTGCATCATAAAACTAGAGTCCCTGGCTTATCGTATGGTGCTGCTTTTGAGATCGTACGTTTAGCCGTTTTCATAGAACACCGACTTGTGTTCACAAGGATCACTCGACTCTGTTAAGCTTCATCGAGATTGCTGAAGCGGTCAAGCTATTCATCGTTCATGAGATGTATCGTATCGTATCGACGAACGAACGCGGCGGACAGACAACCCATAAACATAATGTCATCGTCGACAATGTCGGGTTAAGCTCGGTCCATACTAGCAACAATGTCGAAGCAACATTGTCGAAGCAACAGTGCTTCGACAATGTTGCCGTTTTGGGCAACAATGTCGAATAGTCCGGCAGAACTATGGTGGAACCTGGCTTTAGAGTATAAAGTTTTTTAAATGCTGATTATTGATATTTAGTACATATATAATGAGAATCTGCCGGGTGACATCTTGTCACCCTTGAGCGTTTTGAGTAAAGAGGCCAAATCCAAAATGGCGGCGACC